>Ga0265780_10003245_pt1 | contig 21474 bp, 24 predicted proteins | sample P1T30metagenome_FD_192432 | JGI IMG/M metagenome (GOLD analysis project Ga0265780, IMG submission 192432) | Plant litter microbial communities from East Loma Ridge, Irvine, California - P1 T30 | ecosystem: Environmental > Terrestrial > Plant litter > Unclassified | place: USA: California...
AAAAAGCTTATATATAATTATAGAATAGGCTAATCTTTTATGCAGTAATACTTATAAAAATAGAAAACTACTAGTATTAGTTATAACTACTAATATAAGTATTCTTTATATAAGAGATAGCCTTAGCGAAGTTATATAATTTAAGCTACTTAGAAATCTCTGCTATATATAGAGAATATCTATTCTGCTCTTATATAAAATATTAGAATACTATTACTTATCTATCTTATTACTGTATAATTATACTTAACTGCTAGCCTATTATAATATATAATAGATAGCCTATTTAATACTTTTAATAATTCTTTTCTATAAATATATTAAAAAATATATCTTTAAAAGTAAAAAAAAAGCCTTTCTTATTAATATAGAAGATATATTTCTATACTAAGTCTTAGATATATTAAAAGTACTTATACTTTAATAGTAAAAAATAAACTATATTAAGTAGCTAATAAATATATAATAAATAAGCTAGTATATAGAAAGTTAGAATCTTATTCTTAATATAGTAGTTCTTAAAATTTTAGTTAAGATAGCTTTTATAGCTATCTAGAATAAGTAGCTTATATCTCTTTACTTAATACGCCTTTATATATATATTAAAATACTTTAACTACTTTAGACTAAATATATTATTTATTTAGCTATTCTTAAAGATTAATAGCTTCTAATTATATAGTATTAAAGCTTTTTTATACTATACTAAAATATAAATATATCTTTTATAGATAATAAAAGATAAAGTTATATACTTAGTAATATAGATACTCTAAATTACTATAATCTACTTATAATTACTTAGCTAAATAAGCTTAAGTTAAGTATATTTCTTTATACTTATAATAATCTTTATAGAGCTAATTATATCTATTTAAAAGCTAGTCTTATTAAAGTTATATATATTATCTTAGTAAATACTATACTTAGCTATAGTTTTATCTATAAGCTTAAACTATATATTAATAATCTTTAAGTCTTTCTAGAATATTCTTTACTTATTTTTTACTTAATTAAAGACTATCTTAAGCTTAGATAAATATATTATAAAGTACTTAGCTTAGTACTTACTAATAAGCTTATTATTTCTTATACTTAGTAGCTTATTAGCTATATCTACTATTTTATATAACTAAAGCGCAAATTCTTATAAATTTAAGATTAAGTATATATTAAATAATTATCTACTCTTTAGTTATAGTAAGTTTTTAGTAGTTAAAAATAGTTTCTATATAAAAAGTAAGTCTTTTAATATAGTAATTAAGAGTATAGTAATTAATGTTAAATATAGTAGTAGTAGCTTAGTAGCTTTAGAATTATTTAAATTATATAGTATTAATAGTAAGCTAAATTCTGCCTTTATTTTAGAGTAATAATATATTAAGTAGTTAAGATATATTAGAGAAAAGAAGAATATATATAGCTTAGTAACTTTTAGATTACTTAGTAACTTTTAGATTACTTAGTAGTAGATTATATTATAAGTTAAGTTTCTATTAAGTAACTTTTTTAAAGTTCTAATTACTTATCTAGCTTTTATATCTTTAGATTAGCATAAATTATACTATATTATATTTTATAGTAACTTCTATATATATAAAATATTCTCTTAGTTATAAAGACTTAATTTCTTTAATTATAGCTTAAATTAGATCTATAGTTATAAAGTTATAGCGCGTTAAAGTTAGGGTATTAGACGCGTTCTTAGTGTTTAGCGCGTATTACGCGACTCCGCGCATGACGCGCACGAGCACGTTAACTAAGTTTTAGGGCTTATCTCTAAGACTCCTTATTTAATACTTTTAACAGCTAAAACCACGCGCAGCCACCACTACAAAATCCTCAAACCCACGATTTCCTCGTCGTAATCCAAACAAATAAACCAAAATCTCGATACATCAAAATGCGCTTCTCAACCATCGCATCCACTCTGGCTACCGCCTCCCTCGCCTCCGCCCGCATCGTCGGCGTAGCCACGCCCTCCACACTCGCCCCCAACGCCACATTCCCAATCACGCTCATCAACGAAAACTACATCCAAGCAGTCTCCGAAATCGCCGCAGCCTGGGGATTCGCAACGCCTGCCCAAGCCTTCCCCTACACACTTGGCCAATACGGCACCAACAGCTCCTACCTGGGCCCCAAGCCCAGCACCTCCCTGGAGAATGTGACGCTTGTGGGAACGGCACCCGGCAACCTCGAGAGTGGCAGTAATTACGTGTTTAGCATTGCTGTGATGACCTTGTATGGCGTGAGTCACGCGCCCGTCACCGAGAGTTGGAATGTGACGGTGAAGATTGGGCAGGAGCAGGATGATGAGGATGTTGTGGCGAGCAGGCAGGTGGGGTGGAAGCAGACTGCATCTTAGGTGTGGGATTGGGGATGGGCGAACGATTTAGTGAGGAAGCTTTTCTGTGCCCGTTGTTTAGCGCCTGTAGTAATCGTAGTTTTGTAAATGTCGTATCATGCATTTCTCAACACCTTGTGTTTTTTCTGGCAATGCGCGATTGTGGACAATTGAATGCGCGACGTGAGCCCCAAGAATGTTATTCATATGCTCCTATTTGACAGTGGCTATTCAAAGTTCCAATTGCTCTTTCTGGCTATTCCATTCGGCAATCCAGTCTACGACAAAGTTCTTCAGGAATTGTTGCGCATAAACGACCTGCGCGGGCGGTAGCAGCGATGTAGTTTCATTAGGGAAGATGCCGTTCTCCTCCCAGTGATGAACACCATGGCTGATCAGATGCCATGGGTGATCGGTGCTGCTGTTCCTCGATTCTGGGTACCACAAGGGTGTTGCGGGTCTCCATGGATCCGCGTTACCTCCAATATGTGCCAGACGCTCGTAGTCAATGCTGTAGTTGCCGTACTTGTTGACCTGCCAGACATCAGGAGGCTCGGTGATGTTGAATTGAGCGCGACAGAAGAAGGTCAAGTAGTCGATGTCGAGTGTGCGAGAGATTAATGGCATGATATCTTTTGGCGTATTTCCTGTTTGAATGTAGCCCCATTCAGTGCAGACTTGATAGGACCACGAGGATGCAGCGTAATCGCTCAACTTAGTCAGGCCCTGCAAGGCAGTGGCGTTGACCGAAGTGAAGTATTGATCCTGGGTACGATTGGTGCGGCGGTAGCCCCGTAGAGCAGTTCTATTGACCCAGCTAATGGCATTCAAGGTGACGTTTTGTGCGAGAGCGTCGCTACCATAACCTGCTGCATTAACAAGGTCGGCAACAGCTGGACGGAGGTTCTCGGCGGTGGGCGTAGCCGTAATGTTTGTGCAATAGTTGAAGAAAGAGTCCGAATTCTCTTCTGGATCCCAATTCGTACTCTGCAGACCAAAGACGCCAGTAATCTGCCCAGCAAAGTCTCGATTATCAGTAATACCGCCAAGTCCAAAAGCATTCTTCAATGGCTGAACCTGTGCGGTGTTGTTGTCGTTCAGCAGAATATTGTCAATGACATCGATGAGGATCTGGGTGTTCTTGATGCAATCTGGAGGGCCGTAAAGCCTTGCTGGCTCGAGATACTGCCAGTAGTCGTAGATGGCAATGGTGACACCGGAAGATGAAATTGCGCCCCAAAATGTTTCTGGGTACTTAACGCGCATGAAAGCAGCCTGCGCTACCGCGTAGGAGCCACCGTACACGACCCAAGGGGTGTTTGGCGCAGTAAGATCGGCATCGATGCCTTCGAATTTGACGTTACGTGCAAAGTAGTCGATTTCTGCCAACGCTTGGTCTGTTGACAAGAAGCGCATGTTCTTGGTCGTGAGGTCCTCTACAGGGAAACTCTTTCCATAGTATCGATGTTCCCTGGGTAAACATTAGTAGAATTCCCCAATCGGTGGATTAATTAGACGTACAGTATCACACCCAGCCCGCCCGTCGCCTCAATGACTTGGTGTACGATGCCTTTCTGCAGAAAGGGCAAACGACCAGCGCCATCGGTTTCGCCGCCTAGAAGTACAAAGACAGGGCCTCCTGGCTTGTAGTAGGTCTTGTCAAACCAGTACCTCAAGTTGAACGTGCCATTGCTGTGGGGCTCATAGCGGGTTTCATTGTGGAAAAAGTCGACGGGGACTGATATGTTGCGCTCTGGATAAAGCAACGACAAGTCAAAATCCTCATCACGCTTCAGAAGGGAACGCTTCTCAGTCGCAGCAATCTATACCGCATCAGCTTTTGCTGTTATAGTCGCATTTAGGTGGACCCTGATTTCCGTGATCTCGAAGCACGAATGTCATTAACGCGCCGGCAGACAACGTCGCATCGAGGTCTCAACAGCCATCATCTGCACAGCAAAGTTGTGAAAAGTACATACCACCCGCTCAATCTCCGGTCCTGTCCGTGGTACCGCCCTGAGCGCAGTTGCTTCCAGACCGAGCAATAGCGTCGTGATTGCAGCCGAGAAACGCATGTTGATGGCGATCTGACGTGACCGTTGCTCGAGGTCATTCGCAACGGGTACTGCGCGAATAAATACCTTCTCGCATGCGCACTAAGGTATGACGGCTGTGGTGAGAATCCAAGTAGCCAATCTATCATCCTATCTCCATGTTTGTGGAAGGTGGATAATCTAGCTTGCGCATTATAGGAGTAACTATGCTCGATCCAGAAGGCGGTAAGGCCGATCTACAACCGAAGACCTTCGTGCAGGTGGCGGCCTTGAAGCTTTCGATGCACCACTTGCGCCGTGACCCGAGGAACGTTGTCTCAATACCGGTACCTACCTGACATAAGCGACAATGATCATGTTGTACACCGTGGTGGAGATGAATGACCAAACAGTTGTGTTTGCCGCCCCGGCTATTTGACTCCGGATGGACATCGTGCGCTAAGTGGGTGCGACTGCTCTGCAGCTGCTTCATTGTGTATTGCTTGTGCTTGTCGAAGATTGGCCTTCTTCTGATGGCGGGCATTTACTTTCCTCCCAGCAACAGAGTTGGTACTATTTATGGTCCAGGCTGCGCTAAAAGCCTAAAACTATTCGTAGGTGGTTTCCCTTCGGCGAAACTCGAACTCGTGGCCGTAAACACGACCCTTCGTCAACTCGACTTTAGGATGAACAGCTTTGATCTCAGGAACTGTATGAGTCAGAACCTGCCTGGAATTCGATGTACACTGATGTGGCTCCTCGTGCGGTTCAAAATTTGCTGGAACTAACTTTTGCCATTGGGAGCCGATCTGTTTCAGCCCGGTTGTCAATACAAACTGTCCGTCAAACCCCGACCGTTGGGAATTGTCTGTCATTCAGCGGCCAAAGGCTTTCTGAGGGATGACAAGAACCCTATCTGGCCATGATCTTTCGCGAGATCGAAACCGTGATCAAAACTCTGAGCATCCTCTTACTCGAGAGATGCTTACAGCGAGATAACGATTCAGCGAAAACATGTTCCGTTCCCACTGTTCGCCATGGACAACGACATAAAGCTCTGACGGGATTGGCTCGAGAGCCTTGAATCGCAGGTAGCTGTCGAAGAGCCGGTCGCAAGCCATATTCCACACTCCAGTATTTGCGCACTGGATTGGATTCTCTTGATGCCCAGGTGTATAATACATCCGGACGCGTGTGGACCAGCTTGCTGCAAAGAATCCGGGGTCAACAAGCCGCGGTTCAACGGGGAGAACACCCTGCTGGCAAAATGAATCAGCAACTAAAATATCACACGAGTTCACCCTGAACAGAACACTTGGAGATTTGGAAGGGAAAGGAATGAACGCGTATCATCTCAACACACGATTCTGGGCCATCTGAATAGTAGCCTAGACATGGGCCGGTGCTTGACTGGCTCTCGAGGTGTTCATGCCCGGGGCCCCTGTCTTCAAACGGGCTTGAGTCGCTCACGATCTTCGTGCCGACCCTCGAAGCGTGGGGCCCTTAGCGCGCGCTTGTCCTTTGATGGAATATGCGGCCGCTCGAAAGAAGACGAGCTGAGAGATATACAGTTCAAAGACATGATTGCCGCTGCGGTTGTCATGCAGCCCCGCAACCTATCATACAAGCACACTCGAATGTCTCCGAGGAACAGCTTGGCAAGGCGCATTGAGCCCGAAACCTTGCATGTACCGTCTCCAGGTTCAATTTGAGGGCGAGACTTATGCCCCTTTGTCGGCTGCTTTGTAAACAGCAGTCAGTGGGACTGATTGCCATATCAACAAAGTCTCCACGACAGCTTAAAACTTGATCAAATCAACAAAATAATGGTGAGGTCGCGTATCAGACCCCGATTGCTGATAAGAAGAGGCATCCTGCATAATTTGAGTGCGCCTCACATCAACTAATACTCAAACAGAAGCTGTTCATAATAATGGATCGCATGCCCGGATTTCGAGTTCAAAAGTTGACTTAATCTACCGTGACACCGTTCTGTGTGGACTGCGCCGCATTCGATAAGGAAGACATCTAATCCGAGACTGACACAATTGCCCGTGACAGTTTATCGCGTTGCAGATAACACCCAATGAGTGCCGAAACTACCGGCATCCATCCCGTTTACGTCCAGTCAGGGCGTACGTGCAGCCTCAAATGCGCGAGAGGCGCGGGTTACAGTGGGGTCTGTACATAAGCGTTTCCATTCCATCGGTAACCCGAGCTCTCCATATTGACAACCTCAGGAGAGATTTCGAAGGCAACCCCGGTTGTTTGATTCAGCGGGAAGCCTAACGTGTCTAGAAGACGATCTGTTGGCGGGATCACCGAAGCTGTGCCGTTGGCACAGTTCTCAGACACGATGCCGACAAATACGTTTGGTGTATTCTCACGGCACAGTCGCCATCCTCGATAACTGACCGTCCGCTTCTTTCCCTTCGTCATAAAACCCTCTTTTTCGTTTGCCATTCATTTCTGGCCAGGGCCAAGTCAGCACCACTGCAATCACTACAGCGACAGCTGCGCGCACCACTTCAACGAACAATCATACTTAAATGTTCAACTCACGCTGATCTCGACCTATCGACCAAGGCAATTGTATCACAAAACATTCAGCTCCGTTCTTGTAATGTCGTCGCAATCGGAACCATCGAAAGAGAGGAGTGTCGAGTCAGTCAAGCTAGAAGAGGGCTTTCTAAGTACACCTCCACATGGTGAAGATGAGCTCGCTACCCCAGACAATGAGTCGCAATACATCACGGGGCTGAAGTTGTACCTCATCAATGCTGGACTCATCGTTTCCATGTTCCTTGTCCAAATGGACTCTTCCATGTTAGTCTCACTCTAATATTACTACTCCTACACGGTGAAGCTTACGTCTCTCCAGAATCAGCACGGCTATAGTTGATATCAGCGATGATCTTGGTGGATATGAGAAGAGCTCATGGTTATTCACAGGATACCTCATTACCTATTGCAGTACATACCTCTGGTTCTCCATCTGGTTCGCAGACTAACAACTCCTCTTTATAGGCACTTCCATGATCCTAGCGAAGATCTCTGATATCTATGGACGCAAGCTGGTTCTCATGGTATGTCTGGGCATTTTCACGATCTTCTCGGCTTTATGCGGAGCCGCGCAGACGATGATCCAGCTCATCATGTTCCGATGGTGTCAAGGTGTTGGCGGCGGCGGAGTCTTCGCTCTGGTACAGCTCATGTTCCTGGAGCTTGTGCCAAGACGGAAGCTGCCTGCATACATGAGCATGGTTACATCGGCACTCGCACTATCTCTGGTCATTGGGCCACTGCTTGGAGGCGGAATCACTGAGCATGGTAGTTGGAGATGGATCTTCATCGTCAAGTAGGTTCTGACTGGATTCCATTGTTAGGAATGTTGCTAATTGCTGAAAATAGTGTCCCCATCGGAGTTCTCGCAGGCTTAGCCCTCTGCTTTACCTTACCTAGGACAGCATTTAACGAGCCGGCAGCAGACCCGATCCAGGACCGTTCTTTTTCTGCGTCTCTTCGTCGTTTAGACTTTCTGGGGGCGTTTCTCATGCTCGGGGCGATTGTGCTACTCACGACTGGTCTTCAGCAGACAGCACAAGGCTATGCGTGGGAGTCTCCCATGGTGTTGGGACTTATCATCAGCTTTGCGCCGATGGCAGTTGCTTTCTTCATGTGGCAATGGTGGGTAACAACGCGTCGAACCAGCCCAGAGCCGGTCTTCCCATGGCGACTAATCCGTGACCGTCGGCGCTTCGGCATGATTGTGTAAGTCTGAATCATGGATTTCAAGGTAATGAGAAGCTAATAACTCCAGAAATACTTTCCTTGCGGGAACGGTTCAATTCATCTGTATAGCCCAGATCCCGCAACGCTTCGTCACCGTCAATGATATATCACCACTCTCGGCGGCTTTGAGGCTCTTGGCATTTGGAGCTATGATTCCCATCGGATCTGCCCTAGCTGGAGCTTTGATGGGTAAACCGAGGGTACCGCCTTGTGGAGTGGTACTGGCAGGTGCCGTTCTTGAGATCATCGGTGTCGTGCTATTATCACGAATCAGCACCTCAAACCAGATTGACACCACGCAGTACGGCTTTCAGGTACTGGCTGGACTTGGAACAGGCATGGTTAATGCCTCTCTTATCATACTTGTGCCATACATCATGGAAACAAAGGATCTTTGTAAGCGGCTTTATATACACACAATTCAACCACTAACAAGTACCAGCTGTTGGCTCCGCTGCATGCACTCAATTCCGTATCTTGGGCGGACTGGTCGGTCTCGCGATCGTCGTCTCCATCTCAACGCCTTACATCCGCCACCACTTGTCCGATGTAGTCTCGCCCGAACTCGCAATGATGCTTCTAGAGAAGACGGAGATGATCAAGGGATTGCCTTTGGACACAGCCGATAAAGTGCGGACGCTGTTTGGCGAGGGATACAATCTTCAAATTACAATCTTGATCGGGTTTGCGGCCGCGAAGATTCCAGTCACTGCTTTGATGTGGACGAACCAAAAGTCGGACGTTTGATTGCTATAGTCTATTTTGGCAAATTGCAGCTAGACAGTCAATCTTTATCACAATATAACGCATTCGTTGCTCTGTAATGCCACGCATTGTCATCATGTCATATCGCGCATGTGTTGTAAATTTTACTGTGAATTCTGGTAGAAAGACAAACGCCTCGCAAATGTAGTGCTGACCTGCAAATCAATAAGCTGCTAGTCATCTAAGAACGGACTTTCTGTATCCATTCTCCACTCACGGTCTTTCGATTCGCCATCTACATTAGTGGGGGAACAGCTTACGGGAACTAAAAAGATAACATAGGTACCTCAGCTCAGTCAAGTACTCTGGACAGTCTTAACACATTGACTCGGTCAAGGCCAGCTTGGACATATTTTCATTGTGGAAGAATGTGCCATGTTCATGGATGGTTCTACCAGTTGCTTCTTCGATCATGAAGGTGAGCTGACGATCTTCCCCGAAAGTAGCTAGCTAATTTCCAAGCGGCGGGTGGTGATTCACGCATCATCGCCGCATTTGCGAACCAGTCAACGACTTTTCCAAGGCGGAAAGATGAGCTCAATTCCAGCTCTACCACGGATCTACCGCAAGCACTTCATCCCTCTCGAGTCTAATCCCGAACTGTTTACCGAGTTGGTACACAAACTGGGCTTATCGAAGTCGTTTGAGTTCCAGGATGTGCTGTCATTAGACGACCCAGACTTACTCGCATTTCTACCAAGACCTGCGTACGCGCTGATCTTGGTCTTTCCGACGACTGAATTGTATGAAAAGAGAGTACGCGACGAGGACAATCTATTGCAGATGATCGATGAAGACCTACCTGACGGCGATGTTCTTTTCTTCAAGCAAACAATCAACAACGCATGTGGCTTGTACGCAATCCTGCATGCAGTCTGCAATGGAGAAGTGAGGGACAGAATGGGCACGCATACTCCGAGCAATTCTGACGCACCGTGGCTGACATGCATCAAGCCCCCGACTCGATCATAGCTACTATCAAGCGAATCGGAGAAACGCTGAATATCGAGGAGTGCGCTTTGGCTCTTGAAGTCGATTCGGCCCTCGAGAAGGCGTACACACAAGTGGCTCGAGTTGGCGATACTGAAGCGCCAGCCAATGCACAGGACGAAGTAGACTACCATTACATTTGCTTCGTCAAGTCGCACGAGAATGGCCATGCGTACCAACTCGACGGAGACCGCAAGCAGCCAGTCGATCTTGGACCGATGGTTATAGACGAAGACGTCTTATCAGATAGGTGTCTGGATGTCATCCGCAGCATGACCGCAAGCGAAGAGGGGAACGTGAATTTCAGCCTGATGGCGCTTGTGCCAGCAGCCCTGTGACAGGAGTGTGTGAATTAGGCTAGAATCAAGCGTATGCATCAAGCAAGACGACGCATGTTCAAAGTATGTAGGTAGCCTAGGAGTCACACTCTTCGTGGAAGAAAGTCTCCGAAGAGCGAGGAAGTGTGAACTATGAAGGACCTTTTTATTTGCTCTGGCAACAGTATACCGAGGGTATAGCACGAACGATTGTACAGCCGCATACACCGCAGTGACGCAAGACGCGAAGCTACGGGATGTTCCCCGAAAGGACTTGTGATGTGTCTGAGACTCAAGTGGCTGGCGTGCGGGTTGCAGTGTCTACATGGAAAGAACGCGACAGTCTCATGACGATGGGTAAAGGTCCGCTCATATAAAAGCTGGCACTTTGCCATGTCGTGGTGGTGATGTTCAGGTGTCGAGGAGACTCTCACTACGGAGTTTTCTACTACCTGGGCATGTGCCAAGCCTAGTAGCGCGCTAAACCCCCGACGTAGCTGGAGCTTCAAGCGACGACCGCTGAGCGCAACCTCACGCCCACGACTTTCCTGCCTACTGCAAAGATGACGAAAAAGCGCAAGAGATACCCCGACCTGGACGCCAAGCTCGAGCGCCCGTGGTGCTATTACTGCGAGCGTGACTTCGATGACTTGAAGATTCTCATCTCTCACCAGAAAGCCAAACACTTCAAATGCGACCGCTGTGGAAGGCGGTTAAACACCGCAGGAGGTACATATGCCCGCGCCGACGACGCACATTCGCGCTATAGACGGCCTCAATTGTGATCGACTTGTCACTAACGCACATTCAGGTCTCTCCGTGCACATGAACCAAGTCCACAAGGAAAACCTCACACATGTCGAGAATGCCAACCCCGGCCGTCAAGGCCTCGAGATTGAAATCTTCGGCATGGAGGGTGTGCCTGCCGAGATCATCGACCAGCACAACCAGGAAGTCACACAGGCGCATTTCGCTGCAGAAGCCGAGCGCGCTCGCGTCACTGGAAATCCGGTTCGTGGCGCCTATGCAAACGGCGATGCGGTGCCGAACAAGCGGCCAAAGGTCACCGAGACGCTCGAGGAGATAGAAGCGCGCGCTGCCAAGTACAGGGAGGACAGGAAGAATGGCGTACTCCCCGCGCCGACGGTCAAGGAGATTGCCAATCAGCCGGTATGTCGAGGGCCAGACACTTGGACTAGGGGCTACGATGCTAATACAGATGGCCAGACACCGCCGCAAATCCAGCCTCCCTATGGCGCTCCAGCTTACCCCCCGCAACAACCTTACATACCTAACGGCGGCGCGATTCCGCCTCGGCCAGCTGTCGACGCCATACAAAGCTCCATTGACGATCTGATCGCGGGCGTGCAGAAGGAGGTGCCGGCAGACAAGAAGGAGGACAAGAAGAGCAAAAAGGACAAGAACATGCGGCTTATATACAATGACGACCATCTGAGTCCCGAGGAGAAGATGGCGCTTCTGCCAAAGTACGCTGAGTTTGTCAGGGTGTAATCGGGCGATGGGCAATGGGCACAGATGTGCAAAGGCTGGACATGCGAGTTAGAGGCAGTCCGACCCTCCCCATGCAAAAGGCTGCTTCGGCAGACGCAGCGAACGCGGCCCAGGACGCGTCAAGGATGCACACGGTCACTCTTCAGGGCGAAGTACTTCAGCGCCATCACAGCAGCCACAAGGCGAGAAAAGCTCTCAACAAACAAAGGGTATCCAATTCCAGCGCGCGCGAACCGCCAAATGCGCAATGAGTAAACTCCGCGAGAACTAGCTGTAAAGAGTCTTGAAAATATTTTACAAAGAACCTGCTGCTCCCACAAACTCCGTTTTCTCTAATATTGATCGTAACCAAGTCCAGCCAACTCCTCGCCTTCTTCTTCCTCGTCTTCGTCGTACTCCTCGCTCTGCGTGTCTTCAGGCTCGCTGCTGTCGCTGCGATCTTCGCTTGCGCGTGCCCACTCCGACGTCTCGGTGAAGGCCAGGCTCTCACCGAGGTTGAGACCGCGCGTCTTTTCCAGCGCGGCGTCGTCGTGCTCTGGGAGTAAAGCCGGGGAGGAATCAGGCATGGGGTCGACCTGTCTCAACGCAGCCTTCTCGTCTTCAGTGCTGCTATACTCTGTGCTCGCGAACCCGACGACTTTAGCATGTGAGGTCGAGTCCCTTGTTTCCGGGCGCTCAGGGCGCTTTTCTTCAATGATGTCGCCGGTCCAGGGGCGGCATTCCTTGACGGTCTCGCCGCAGCGGAGACAGGTCCAGCCCTCGCCTTCTTCGTTGGCGATGCGCTGCGCGATGCATGCGAAGCAGTAGATACACCCACAGCCCGCGGCTTCGTATGGATTCGTGATGTCTGTCGCAGCGGAGCCGACGACGCCGCCGCCTCCGGCTGAGCTGGCGATGATGTCGGCTTCGGACTGCGTGGTGGGGTTCTGGTCGCGGTAGCAGATTGCGCAGGTGCGTTCGGGAAGGAAGCCCAGTTCGCCTTGTTTCGCATCGCTTTCTTCATCGTCGGGCGAGGCGGGTTTTGAGCGGCCGATGAGTGCGAGGAAGGAGAGACGCAGCTTGCGCCAGCTGCGGCCGAGGATGCGGCGCCAGCGTGAGATGCCGACTAGGGGGAGGAGGAAGAGGAGGAACTCGGTAAAGGCGTGCCAGACGAGTTGACGGTTGAGGTATTCGAAGGAAACTTCGCGGGATGTGGAGTGTGATGTTGGCGTCAGACGCAGTCGTAGCAGGCGGTCTGTTATCGTTCTGTACCGTCCGTTGACCAGGAAGACGAGGAAGGAGGCAAGAGAGGCGGCGTCGTGTGCAGAATTGAAGCGCTCAGTCAACGCGGACATGAGCTTGAGCTGCGGGCTTTCAGGTCGTGTGTAGTCTTCCTGGCTCGCGAGGAGGTATTCTTCCCACTTTGTCCACGCATACCGCCCCCCGACCGTGACGAGCCCATATGCAGCCTTCTGCCAGGGCTTTGGCGGTGGCCGGTTCGGCGCTGAGCTGCGCGCATCTGTGTATCGCAGGCCCTGCAAATGCGCGCCGTAGCTCGCGTTCTGGTCCCATATTGAGAGTTTGAAGAGAATGCAGCGCAAAGCGAGGAGGATCTCCGGACTCCAGTTGTCGGTGATATGGCTACCGAAGTACTTCAACCCCTCGCCGACCTGTCCTTTGAGCAGCTCCAAGAGCTCTTCATCAAGTAATTCGGCATCGACCTGTCCGACACGGAAGAAGGGCGAAGTGCCGCTGCGGCCTTTGATCGCATCCCAGGCGCTGCTTAAGCCGAAGGGGAGGCGGATGGCGCGTGAGTTTGTGTTGGTTTCATCATGGGCGCGCTGGGAGGCGGCACGTTGGGCGCGACGGGCGGCGATGCGTTGTTGCGCTGCGGCGAAGTCGGCGGCGGGCATTTGGGGGCATTGGGAGGGTGCGATGGCGTGGGTGAAGGTGAAGGGAGTTGTGCTGGGGAGACGCGATAGCGTGATGGCATGACATCTGGACTGGCTGGGCCGAGGTACCGATGCACAAGCAGTTTAGGCGAGGATGCGGACAACCTGGAGGTGCGCGCATCTTGGTCGGACTATCGTTAGTGTACCTGAGCAGCAGACCGACGGTATATGTAATGGTGCATGACAAGGCACGTATGGAATCTAGTCAACATGTACAACTGTTGTTGGAAGTGTAGGCTAATGCGATCAAATGGCGGCAGCAGCGATCGCCAGGGTCCGCCGTGGACGCACGTGGGAACTTTTTGTAACGCGCTTCAGACTGGCCCTTTCCTCACCATAGACGCGGCCTGGGTGAGCAGGGCGACTCACCTCTATCCAAAGTCTACAACATATCACGACGACTCTGGAGCAGTCCGTGCCTAGGCTTTCTCTGTAGAAGACTTTCCAGACTCAAGTACCCCACCACAGCAGGACCATCAACACCACGCCAACCATGAACGCCGAGTTCAGCGCCATAGAGGTGCCTGGCGAGGCCAATCCCTTGACCGAGGGTATCCTCTACCATGTCCTGCGCTCAGCCTCTTCTACGGACCCAAACCAGATCCAGACTGGCACGAAGCAATTGCAAGCATGGGAGAAGTCGAGTGGCTTCTACCCACTGCTGCAGGCATGTAACGACTTGCTGGCCTACCTTTTGCCTACTAACTTGGCCCCAGTCTGTCTTTCTAGACAAGTCTCTCCCAATCGAAGTCCGCTACCTCGCCATCATTCAACTCAAGAACGGCATCGACAAATACTGGCGGAAGACTGCGGTCAAGTACGTCTACCACTTCGTTGAAGGCGCCTGACTGACCACATAGCAGTGCCGTGAGCAAAGATGATAAACTCGTCATCCGATCGCGGCTCCTCGAGAGTGCAGTCAACGAGGCCGACCAGCGCCTGGCCCTGCAGAATGCTCTAGTCGTCGCGAAGATCGTGCGCTTCGAGTTCCCTAATGACTGGTCAGTCTATGTCTATACCGCCACTTGAATCGCCTGACATGTACCAGGCCAGATCTCTTCGAGCAGCTCCTCCAGATCCTCCGCGCTTCGACCGACCCAAATGCCTACCCACTCCAGCTTCCTCGCGCCTTACTCATTGTGCTGTATATTGTCAAGGAATTATCTACGGGCCGCCTAATGCGAACACGCCAGAATCTACAAGCCGTTGCGCCAGAGATCCTCAATGTCCTAGGCACTATATACGTGAGCAAGGTACAAAGCTGGCAGTCTTTCTTCCGCGATGGCGGAGACGACGAAGGTGATGCTATCCAGAGCATCGAGACTAGCCTCCTCGCTATCAAGGTCATCCGCCGACTGCTTATTGCAGGTTACGACTTTCCAGGTCGCGAGAAAGACGTTCAAGAGTTCTGGACAATGAGCCGGACGCACTTCGGAGACTTCTTTGGATACGTCACGTCAGACGAGTCGCCTCTTGCTCCCAGCGTTCAGAAGCTAATCGAAAAGCACCTGATGCAGTTGTCAAAACTCCATATGAACATGGCCGTAACTCACCCCGCAGCATTCGTTCTCCTACCAAACTCTCTAGATCTTGTGCGCGACTACTGGAGCCTCGTTTCCAAGCTAGGCGAGACTTGGGGCTCCAAGTCACTAGATGGTGCTAAGATTGGCACTGATGGAGATGCCGACGACGAAACACCCATCATCGAGCGCTTAGGCTTAAAAGGGCTCCTCATCATCCGTGCATGTGTGAAGATGGTTTTCTACCCTGCTCAGAGCTTTCGATACAAGCAGCAGCAGGAAAAGGACGAGAGAGCGCAAGCAACTAACGAGATCAAGTCACAGCTTCTAACTGACGATCTGGTACGCGAAATGATATCAGCACTTGTCACCCGCTTCTTCGTCTTCCGACCCAGCGATCTCCGCATGTGGGAGGAAGAGCCCGATGAATGGGAGAAGATGGAAGAAGGCGGCGAAGACTGGGAGTTCGCCATTCGTCCATGCGCTGAGAAGCTATTCTTAGACCTTGCGAAGAATTTCAAAGAATTGATCATTCAGCCTCTGCTACAAGTCTTCTACACTGTTGCGAGTGGGTACTTACTACCAACGAGGATGAAATTTCGCTAACGTTTCGCAGCACCGGACAACGAGGATGTCCTCTTCAAAGATTCTGTTTATACAGCTATTGGCCTTGCCGCCGATGTCCTTCACGATCAGCTTGATTTCGACTCCTTTATTGAGAATACGCTTGTCCCCGAAGCAGGCAAGCAGAAACAGGGTTACAACATCATTCGACGCCGGATTGCCATCATTATCTCGCAATGGATATCAATCAAGATTGCAAAAGAGAAGAAGCCGATTGTATACCAGATCTTCCAGCATCTAATGGACAAGAGCGACCCGTTGAACGATCAGGTCGTTCGAGTCACGGCTGGCCGCAAATTCATGGAAATAGCAAATGAATGGGAATTTAGTGCAGATAACTTCCTGCCGTACGCGCCAGTCACATTAGACCAGCTTATGGCGCTAGTGCAGGAAGTCGAGTTGGCCGAAACCAAGATGGCTTTGCTGAACACGATCAGTGTTGTCGTGGAAAGACTGGAGCACAATGTAAGTGCTTGATCTTGGTCACGCATGATATATTGACACGTTTAGATCACACCCTACGCCAACAGCATAGTCTCTCTCCTCCCGCCCCTATGGGAACAGTCTGGAGCTGAGCATTTAATGAAGCAGGCGATCCTGACTATGCTATCCCGTCTCACAAACGCAATGAAAGCCGACTCGCGAGTCTTCCACATCTCTTTCCTACCCATCATCCAGTCCGCCATAGAACCCGGTTCAGAGACCCAAGTATATCTGCTCGAAGACGCGCTGGATCTCTGGTCATCGATCATTGCACAGACGCCCTCAGCCCCTGATCCTACGCCTCCGGAACTTCTCAACCTCTTGCAGTACTTACTGCCACTGTTCACAATGGACAACGACACGCTCCGCAAGGCCATTGAAATTACAGAAGCATACCTCCTCCTCGCGCCTGCCGCTGTCCTCGCCGACGGCTTCCGTCCAGCGATCCTGCAGGCTCTTGCCGAGCTTCAAGGCACCTTGAAGCCAGAAGCAAACGGCATCATGACGCATCTCGTACAATGCATTATCCGCGGCGCAGAAGGTGTCGGCGGCGAAAATGCCGTCAAGATTCTCACTCAAGATTTGATCTCTACCGGCTTCCTCGCAAAGGTCCTGGAGGGTCTACACGGCGCATGGCAACACCATCAATCCCACGGCCCGTACCGAGAACTACCAGCTGGCGCCGTTGATGGCGTTGTCGAGACGGACTACTTCACCGTTCTAGCGCGGGTGGGTCTCGCTAGTCCATCTACCTTGCTTTCTGCAGTGAGGTCTGTAGGTGGTGAGGGTGTGATGGACTGGCTGCTTGAAGAATGGTTCAGCCACATTGAGAACATCGGAGACGGTCCGGGGAAGAAGCTAATGACACTCGTTCTCACGCGACTCCTGGGAGAAGATGCAGGGCTGATGTTACCGAAATTGCAGAGTCTGATGACGGCTTGGACGGACGTCCTCGGCGAGTTGTTGGATGGCATGGATGATAGGAGTGTTGAGTATGTTTCCGTCTCCCCCCAACTTCTCACAAACGTTACTGTATACTGATGTCTACCGCCTAGTTCCCTCTTTTGGCCGCCAGAGCCTTATCATCCAACTGAACCCGAAGCCCCTGAAGAATTACGCAAGCGCGAACTCATTTACAGCGATCCCGTGCACCAAATCAACCTCGTCGCCTTCGTGCGCGAGCACTTGCAGCAAGCGGTGCAAGCCGCAGGAGGCGAGCAGAGGTTCCAGGAAGATTGGTTGGCGAATGTGGATAAGGACGTTGTGAAGGGTTTTGGCGAGTTGGGCATCATGTGAGACTTGAGGAGAGCAGTGAATGAGTGAAAAAAAATGGATTGAATGAATAAGGAGATACGTGTTCTAGATTATGACTCTTGCTCGCTGAGCTTCAGGAATTCGTACATGGCTCGCACGACGGACAGACCGCTGCCTTGCGTTTCGACGGTTCGTCCACGGCCATGCGAGTTTGGATCTTTTGACTTTGCTTGCTTTGCGTAGTGCTGAGATACCTCTTCCTGCGCCTCTTCATTCATCTTCCAATTTGCGAGCAGGCCAGGAAAGTTTCGATAATCAATCGCACCACCTGGAGGTCTTGCACTTCCTTCTTCCCCTCCATCACCACCTGCAGAACTCAACCCTCGTCCCTCACCCCACCATCCCCCAAACCTCCCCCTCCGATCTCTCGTGCGCAGCGCGGCTTCCGCATTCCACACAACCCACTCCGTCAACGCCTTACACTTCTGCCCGTGCTGCACCGCCACCTCCTTACTCATCCTACCGTGCAACCCAAACGGCCGACAAAACGCCACCAAATGGTGCCAATACACGCCCTTGAACGTCTGACCATCCTGATTACACGACCCACTCCCATCACAAAGATCTTCCAACACGCCGCCGCGCCCAAGCCCAGCCCAACTCCCATCTTCATCTTGCCAGCCCGTCGCGCGCACGACGTTGGTGATGAGTGTATACGCGTCGGCCAAGTACGCGGCATTCCGCGTGGCGTCGAACAGGTCGCGCAGGCCCGAGAGGATGACGCCTTGGTTGTATGTGTACACCATCTCATTGCGCTCGTCGCACGTCGTCTTGCTGTGATTCGAGCGATACCCGCTGATGTGGAAGCCATCTGTGTATAAACCCTGGGCGTTTAGCATGCCGGAGGCGTTGAGCCAGGCGTACCCGTCGATGGCGTTTTGCAGAAAGGCTGGGTGGTGGGGGCGGCGGCTGCAGGGGGGGTTTGCGGAATCCAAGTCATTGGTAGTGGAGAGGAAGGGGCTGCAGTTGTCGTCACCAGGGAAATGTAGATACATGCCCACACTCGCTGCGATGAAGAGTTGGTTCGTGATGGCGTTTTTGTAAGGGAGGAGGCGTGGGTTCCAGATCATACCACCGCCGCATAAGCACGAGTCCCAGCCGGCTTCGGAGAGGTGGTAGAATATGCGGGCACGGTGGGAGAATGCTGGGATGAATTGCTGAGCGTGCCATGGCTGGTTTTGGGTTGAGGAGCGATGGTAGATGAACTTGATGCTCTCGAGCCATTCCAGGACGACCCAGAGGATGTCATCGTAGGCTTGCATCCTTATGGCGAATGCCTCCTCCCCGTAGTAGAATGCAGTGGTTTGGGCAAAGTATTTGTTGATATCGTTGTCCAATTGCTTCCCATCCTGACTGTGTTCGGACGCTCTATCGTGTGACCGTGTCAATGAAGACAGGGTCGCGGAGACGTATGTATTCGTAACAGCAGCTGTCCAATCTATTGCCGTTGTCCACTTTCCGAGCCATAAGGAGAAGTATTGATCCTGCATGTTCGACAGAGCGTCTCGAAGCTCAAGAAGGGCGTCGCGAGCGGTAAAGGTCCCATGGTCGGGCAGATTCGTAGCTTCGGGATTTGCCAGTGACGGAGAGGCTTCGAGCGGTGGCGGTTTGTGGAGGACGTTCTGATGTTCGGCCTCGTAGGCTGATTGAGTATCATCTAGCAAGTCAGACTGGTCTTTTGAAGAGAAGATTGTATTACCTGGAATCCTACGCTTTGCTGAGTGTACTGGAGATGTAGAAGCAGCAACGCCAGTAATATAAAGTAACAATGAGAAAGTAATGCAAAGTCGCACCACCGACACTGTACTGCTGACCGACATTCTCGCTGAGCATTCTTCAAAGTCTAATGCTCAGGACTGTTGGAGCTGGTCCATACCCGGCAACGAGCAATTGTGTAGAGTCGGATAACATCACAAAGCGTACGTTCCTACGTACATATGGGCGGGAAGGAGGGGATCGGCCGCAAAGCATCATCGAGGCGTCCAAGGGCTGGGCATGCTTATCAGTGTACGTTGAATCAAAGCCTCTACGGGCAATCATAGCTATCATCGTTCAAGGTGTCTAAACAGAGGGAATCTCTATCGCGAAGCTTCAAAAAGATTGTGGGAAGATGTACACCACAATGTTCAACGCGACGCGCTTTCCATGAACTGAAGCACAGACCCGGTCTCACCACTGGCATCATCGTGCCCCGCTCTCGCGTGGCAGATCCCCGCCTCACACAACTTCGGATAAAGCAGGGCACAAACACTAAAATCGGCAGCCAGAAAGCATCCATAGCGATGGGATCCTGCTGGTGGATAAAAAAAGCTTCTAGCAGTCCAACATATGGGCAAAAAGAAGGATGTTGACAAGAGTGGGACTCGACTGGAGTTATGTTAGAATGATGACTCGAAGTAAGGAGCCTTGGAGTACTTACACCCACGCAGATTTCTCTACTAGCACCTGAAGCTAGCGCCTTAACCGCTCGGCCATCTTGCCCTTTGATTGGAAGCATATTCTAATTTTGCAAGTTAGGCATGTTATGTTGCGATTCTGTTGGAAGGCCTTTGTGGAACCAACAAGCTTACAGACATGGCGCTAGACGAAGTGGGGGTGCAGGTAGAATTCTCGTTTGTGTGCATGACTCCGCTTCGTCCCTAGTCGGTTTGCTACGGGTTACGCAGCTTTACGGAGACAACCAAAAGGGTCGAAGTCCGCAGGTTATCAAATATGAACTGGGAAATTCAATGGCTTGAAGCTATGTACAGTCTAGCTACGCTTTCAACTACGGCGGCAAGGGTGCTGTACATACCTTCCGGTCCACTTCGCATCGGATTGACAGTCGCAAAGGAAATTGTCCTCCAGCGTTCATTGCAGACTTGAAAGCTGACGATACATGCCACTCTTCATTCTTTATTCTTAATCTCTACCATCGGCCCATCCCGCCCAAACCCCAAAGCATCGTACATCTGGAACTCATCTTCTCTCTCTCTCCCAGTGCCCAATCCTTCCCTACCACCCCCTCGTCCCGGTTCATCAGGCGCAAGTCTAAGATCGAACCGCCACAACATATGAGCCAGCGTAATCTTCAGTTGCATATACGCCAGACTTCTTCCACTGCACGCCCGGGTCCCGATACTGAACGGATTGAAGGCCTTACGAGCAAGCGCAATGGCTTCAGGGGAGTTTGTCGGCGACGCGACCCAGCGTGAAGGCTCAAAGGCGAATGGATCAGGGAAGTAGTCGGGGTTGTGGTGTATGGCGTACATGGGGACACCGACGACAGTGGAGGCTGGAAAGTGTTCGTCGTCGATGGTCATGCCGCCGGGTAGGACGACTCGGGGTAGGTGGCTTGGTACTGGCGCGGTGCGGCGAAGAGTCTCTTCAATGCAGGCATACAGGTAGGTGCAGGAATTGAGTCTTGTGCCGGTGACTATTTCAGAGAGCGAAGTGAAGGTCGAGCTGACGAGGAGAGTTAGTTAGGTACGATCTAGGTTCGTCTGAGATGGTTGACCATACCGAACTTCTTCTGTAGCCTTTCTTAGTGCTTCTGGGTTGTGCGTGAGGTAGAAGAAAGCTCCAGCAAGAACGCTGCTGAACGGATCTGCTCCAGCATTGATCAAGTTCAAACCTTCGGTTCCAAGATCCGTAAGACTCGGCCTAAGGCCACTTTTCGTATCTTCTGCATCCACCAAATGCGACATGAAGTCAATCCGGCCACCCTCAGCTTGCTTCTCAGTGTCTGACATCGACCTACGAGTCTCGGCCTGACTGTGAGAATAGTCGATCAGGCGATTGTTGTCCGTAACAGACTTACCTCCAATCCTTTCAAAAAGTGTTGTACGAAGGAGCGGACGGACTAGG
>Ga0265780_10003246_pt1 | contig 21470 bp, 19 predicted proteins | sample P1T30metagenome_FD_192432 | JGI IMG/M metagenome (GOLD analysis project Ga0265780, IMG submission 192432) | Plant litter microbial communities from East Loma Ridge, Irvine, California - P1 T30 | ecosystem: Environmental > Terrestrial > Plant litter > Unclassified | place: USA: California...
CGGCGAGCGCCGGTCTGGGCCGCCGCGTACGGGATGCCCCGCCAGGCGAGGACGCCCCGCCGGTCCGCCCCGCGGACGAGGCCGCCCGTGGTCTCGCGCAGCAGCGGGTCGTCGTCGGGGGCAGCGGTCACGACCCGACTCTACGAGCCGACGGGCCGCGGCACCCCCGCCGGTCGCGCGCCCGACGACCGTCGTTCATCCGGAGTTCTCCGAGGAGGCGCCTGAGAGGATGGTGACCGACTTCACGAACTGCAGATCTGCACCGACGGAACGGAGCCCCCGCCATGGAACTCGCCGAGGTGCTGATCATCCTCTCCGGCTCGCTGCTCGTCACCGGCTTCGCCCGCTGGCGGGGGCTGCCGGCCCCGCTGCTCACGGTCGCCGTGGCGCTGGCCGTGTCGTTCCTGCCCGGGGTGCCCGACATCGAGATCGACAGCGAGGTCATCCTCACCGTCGTGCTGCCCCCGCTGCTCTACTCGGCGTCGCTCGACGTGTCGCTGCTGAACTTCCGGGAGAGCCGCGTGCAGATCCAGCGGCTCGGCATCGGCGCCGTCGTCGTCACCGCCTTCGTCGTGGGGGCCGTCGCGTACGTGCTCATCCCCGACATGACCTGGCCCGCCGCCGTGCTCGTCGGCGCGGTCGTCGCGCCGCCCGACGCGGTCTCGGCCGCCGCCATCGGCCGCAAGCTCGGCCTGCCCCGCAAGGTGATGACCGTGCTCTCGGGCGAGAGCCTGATCAACGACGCGGCGTCGCTGACGCTGGTGAAGGTGTTCCTCGCGATCGTGGGGGGCGCCTCCTTGACCCTCTGGCAGGACCTGGGCATCTTCGGCCTCGCGATCGGCGTGGGGGTCGCCGTCGGCCTCGTGCTCGGCTTCGTCGCGCACCGGGTGCGCATGCGCATCGACGACCCCGTGATCGAGAACGTCATCGGCCTGCTGCTGCCCTTCATCGCCTACATCACCGCCGAGGAGCTCAGCGGGTCGGGCGTGCTCGCGGTCGTGGCCGCCGGCCTCTTCGTCGGCTTCAACTCGCCGCGCACCGGCTACGCGACCCGCCTGCAGGAGAGGCCGTTCTGGGCGGCCGCCGACGTGCTTCTCGAGGGCTTCGTCTTCGCGCTCATCGGGCTGCAGCTCCGCACCGTGGTCCAGGAGGTCGCGGCCAGCGACCGGGGGCTCGGCCAGAGCGTCGGGGTGGCCTTCGTCGTGCTCGCGGTCGTCGTGCTCGTGCGGCCCGCGTTCGTGTTCGCCAGCTACTACGCGGCCCGCGTGCTGCGCTACCTGCTGCTGTCGCGCCTCCTGCGGGGCATGCGCCGCGTGCCGGCCCTGCGACGCGTGCGGTACCACCCGCAGCCGCGGCTCAGCTGGCGCCAGCTCAGCGTCATCTCGTGGACGGGCATGCGCGGCGTGGTGACCCTCGCGGCCGTCGTGTCGATCCCGGCCGTGACCGACAGCGGGGTGCCCGTGCCGGCCCGCGACACGATGTTCCTGATCGCGTTCGTCGTGACGGTGGGCACGCTGCTGCTGCAGGGCCTGACGCTGCCGGCGGTCATCCGCTGGCTGGGCGTGCAGGACACGAGCCAGCGCGACCGCGACCTCGCCGCCCAGCTGCGGCTCTTCGCGACGAGCACCGAGGAGACCCTCGCCCACGTCGAGTCGCGACGCGGCGCCTGGACGGCCCAGTACGGCCCCGAGCTGACCGAGCGCGCCGTCCAGGCCGCGACGGCACGGCTGGTGCGGCAGAACGACGCCCTGCAGCGCGGCGCCGTCGAGGACGCCTCGGACCGCACGGTGACGGGCGCCGAGCGCGACCGGCGCCGCGAGGTGCCCCGGGCGGTGAGCCAGATCCGGCGCGAGCTGCTCGACAAGCGACGCGAGGTCGTGCTGCGGGAACGCGACGCCGGCACCCTCGACGAGGAGGTCATGCGCCACGTGCTGCTCGGCATCGACGCCGAGGAGCTCGCGATGGACACCAACGCCATGTCGAGCACCCGCTCGTGACGGCGGCGGTGCCCGTCCGCCCTGGCGCGCGTATCGTGACGACGACCGAGAAGGAGGACGCGTGACGTCGACGAAGCCCGAGCCGGGCCGCTTCCGCCGCCGGTACTCGACCCTGCACCCGTCGCTGCAGCTGATCGGCCTGCAGCTGTGGCTGCCGCTGTTCTTCATCGTCGGCTTCTGCCTCTGCTACATCGCGGCGTTCCACGCGCCGCACCCGCACGACGTGCCCGTCGCGGTCGTGGGGTCGTCGTCGGCCCTGCAGGGCGCGCTCGACGAGGCCCAGCCCGGCGTGTTCGTCGTCGAGGGCGAGACCGACGTCGAGGAGGCGCGCGAGGCCGTGCGCACCGGTCACGTCGCCGTCGCCTGGGACCCGGCCACCTCGACCATCTACAAGGCGAGCGCGCACCAGTACCAGGTGTCGGCGCTCATCCCGGCGATGCTCACGCCGGTGCTCGAGGCAGGAGGCGCCTCCCCGGTCGTCGAGGACCTCGCGCCCCTGCCCGCGTACGACGAGTACGGCACGGTGTCGCTGTACCTCATGCTCGCCTGGTGCATCGGCGGCTACATGGTCGCCATGTTCATCGGCCTGATGGGGGCGCCGCTGCGGCACCGCACCCGCGTCTCGGTGATCGTCGTCGGCGCGCTGCTCATCTCGCTCATCACGAACGTCCTCGCCGGGCCCGTCATCGGGGCGGTGCAGGGGCACCTGGGCGAGCTGGTGCTGCTCGGCTGGGCCTGGATCACCGCCATCGGCCTGACGGTCAACGGCATCAGCTACTTCGCCGGCCGCTTCGTCGCGCTGCCCGCGATGATCGTGTTCGTCTTCTTGTCGATGCCCGCCTCGGGCGGCGCCTACCCCGCCTGGTTCATGCCCCAGCCCTTCGCCTGGCTGAACGCGGTCGTGGTCGGCAGCGGCATCACCGAGATGCTCAAGCGCGTGCTCTACGACGTGGGCCCGGGCTACGGCCGCGGGCTGACGATGCTCGCGAGCTACGCGGTCGCGGGCGTCGTGCTCATGGTCGTCGGCAAGGCCTGGTGGGAGCGTCGGCGCATCCGCCGCATCGTCACCGGCCGGACGACCATGTTCGCGGACGCCCAGAACGCCAACCGCGAGTTCCTCACGAAGGAGCGGGACGACGTGCTCGCCCGGCACGGCCTGGTCGCGACCGACACCGGCAGCATCGACCTCGTGCCGGTCGACGAGCGGCGACGCCACGAGACCGGGGCGGTCGACCTGCCGGCGGTCGACGGCGACGTGCACGGCGACATGTTCCTCGGCGCGCCGGGCGGCCTCGAGGACACCGACGTCGACACGCGGCCGGTGCGGGTGGTGCCGCGACGGGACGGGCCGACGGCGCGCTGACGGCGCCGGACGACGACGGGCCCGTGTGCACTGCACACGGGCCCGCGTCACGGTCGCCAGGTCGGTCGCCTGGTCAGCGGCTCCCGGCGGCGACCGCAGCCGCCTCGCGCCTGGCGGACAGGGCCTGTTCGGCGGCCCGGTCCGAGTTCGCGTGGCGGACGGCGACGACCGCGAAGCGCGTGAGCACCGCGGCGGTGCCGATCAGGGAGAGCGCGAGGCCCGTGCTCCCCAGCAGGGCGCCGACGACGATCGCGGCAGCGGCGACGGCCCACCCGAGGGCCACCGCCCATCGCGGCGTCGTCAGCGACAGACCGGACCACCGGCGAACGTCACCCGTCGCGCGTGTCGCGCGGATGATGACCGCCTGGTGTCCGCTCATGTCGCGCTCTCTCCTGATCGTGGTGATCTGTCACCCGAATGACTCGTCTCGACCGACTCTAGGGACGACACAGGCCGCGTGCGTCCCCCTCTTGCGGGGGCACCCGAGCGGGGGCAGAACGCGGCGGAGTCCTCCGTTCTGCGGACCGAGAGGCGGTTCAGGAGGCGGTGAGCGGCCGGTCGGACACCACCGTCGCGAGGTCGGCGCCGAAGGTGAACTCGTGGGCCACGTGTCCCCCGGCGAGGACCCCGGGCAGCCACCGTCGAGCGTCGTCCCACATGTCCCCCGCGGGCAGGGCGGCCACGTCGTGCCAGGCCGGGACCAGCTCGTCGCTCTCGGCCGGCTCGCCCTGCCAGCGACGCGTCACGAAGACCGACGACCGCTGGCTCCACGACTCGCGGTGCGGGAACAGGTAGAGCAGCTCGCCCCGGGGGTCGAGGTCGGCCGGGTCGACCGTCACGCCCGCCTCCTCGGCCACCTCGCGGACCGCGGCGTCGACCGCCGTCTCGCCGGGCTCGAGCTTGCCGCCGAGCCCGACGTGGTAGCCCGCGCCGAGACCGGTCTTCTTGCGGCCGAGCAGCACCTGGGCGACCCCGTCGTGCTCGCGGAGCAGGTACGTGACGCAGACGCGGTAGGGCATGCGGCCCAGGCTAGCGACGGGGCCGGGGGGCGGGGGGGGCACGGCCCGCGGGGGACGCGGCGCCCGGGAGCCGCCCGGGGCACGCCGCGTAGGGTCGTCGTCATGCCCGAGACGCCCGACGCCCCGCTCGGGGGCGTGCCGGAGTTCCGCGGCGCCGGCCGCAGCCTCGAGGTGCTGCGGGCCGAGGCGCACGACGAGCTCGCCGCGCTGGTCGAGCTGCGCTGCCGCGGCGGGGAGGACCCGTGGGACGTCGTCCCGTCGCTCCCCACGGTCGACGAGCAGGTCGTCATCGGCCTGCGCGCCGACGCCCGCGGCGTCGGGGGCGTGCCCGTCGCGGGCGGCCTCGGCACGGACGACGAGCTGCGGTTCCTCCGCGGCGTCGCCCTGTGGCACCCCGAGCTGTCGCGGGCCGTCTGGTCGCTGATGGGGCGCATCGACGCGGCCTCCCGCTGAGCGGCTCGCCGGACCGCACCGGACCGCGGCCGCACCGGACCGGGGCCGTCCGGGCCGCCGCGCCCCTCGCCCGTGTCGGGGGTCGCCGCTACCGTGGCCGCATGATCTGGAGCGACGTCCTCACCGTCACCCTCGGCGCGTTCCTCGGCGCGGGGGCGGCCTTCGGCTCGAACCTGCTCGTCCGGCTGCTCGAGTCGCGCCGGGCCGAGGCCGCCGCGCTCAACGAGCTCGTGACCGAGATCCACTTCCGGCGCGTGCTCCGCCGCGTGCGGGCGACGCGCAGCCCCGACGCCGCGGCGAGCGACCCCGACTGGCAGCACGCCCGGCGCTCGATCGGCGCGCTGCGAGGCGTCATCCGCGCGGCGCGACGGCGCACCCGCCCCCGCAGCACCGCGCTGCCCGTGCTCAACGAGATGACGCTGGCCTGCAACACGTTCCTCGACGACAGCGACGACCAGCCCGACCTCTACCGCCTGCACCTCATGCAGCTGCACGCCCGGCTCAACGCGAGCGTGCGGCGGCTCCGCGACGACCGCCGCGCCATCGCCGACCTCGAGCCCGGCGAGGCCCACCTCTCCCCCACCGTGTCCGGGCTGACGCCGCCGACGCTGCTCGCCGACGACGTGCTGCGACCGGGAGGCGCGGGTAGCGTCGACCGCATGACGACCGACGCGCGCGACGACCGCACCGACCTGCCCGACGACGACCTCGACGGCACGGTCACGCTGCCCGGCGTCCGCTCCGCCGGCGGCGCCGAGAAGGCCGGCACCGCCGACGAGGCGGCCGAGATCAGTCGGCAGGAGGCCGCGCCCGGCCCCGCCGACGTCGACGTCGCCTCCGACGAGTACCCCGAGGTGCCCGACCAGGACGGCCTCACCGGCACCGACCGCCGGGTCTGAGGCACGGCGGGCGCGGCTGGCTAGGCTGGCGCGATGGCCTCCCTCACCCCGCCCCGTGCCCCGCAGAAGCCCGTCGTCCGCAGCCACCACGGCCACGACGTCGTCGACGCGTACGAGTGGCTGCGCGACAAGGAGGACCCCGAGGTGATCGCCCACCTCGAGGCCGAGAACGCCTGGACCGCCGAGCAGACCGACCACCTCGCCGGTCTCCGCGAGACGATCTTCGACGAGATCAAGGGCCGGGTCCAGGAGACGGACCTCGGCGTCCCCGTCCGCGAGGGCGCCTGGTGGTACTACTCGCGCACCGCCGAGGGCCAGCAGTACGGCATCCACTGCCGCGCGCCGATCTCGGGGCCGGACGACTGGACTCCCCCGGCGATCGCGGCCGACCGGCCCGCCGACGGCGAGCAGGTGCTGCTCGACGGCAACGTCGAGGCCGACGGCCACGAGTTCTTCTCCCTCGGCAGCTTCGACGTCTCGGCCGACGGCACCCGGCTCGCCTGGGCCGTCGACACCACCGGCGACGAGCGGTACGTGCTGCGCGTCCGCGACCTCGAGACGGGCCGCGACCTCGACGACCGCGTCGAGGACACGGCGCCCGGCGCCGTCTTCGACGCGACCGGCGAGTGGATCTTCTACCCCACGGTCGACGAGGCGTGGCGGCCGGACACGATCTGGCGGCACCGCGTCGGCACGACCGGCGACGACGTCGTCGTCATGACCGAGCCCGACGAGCGCTTCTGGATCGGCGTCGGCCTCACCCGCAGCCGCCAGTACCTGCTCGTCGAGATGGGCTCGAAGATCACGAGCGAGACCTGGCTGCTCGACGCGACCCACCCGACCGGCGAGTTCCGCGTCGTCTGGCCCCGCCGGGAGGGCGTCGAGTACGAGGTGGAGCACGCCGTGGTGGCCGGCAGCGACCGCCTCCTCGTCGTGCACAACGACGGCGCCGAGAACTTCGAGCTCGTCGACGTGCCGGCCGACGACCCGACCTCGGCCACCGACCGGCAGGTCGTGCTGCCGCACGACCAGGCCGTCCGCCTCGAGTCGGTCGACGCGTTCGCCGGGCACCTCGTCGTCGAGTACCGCCGTGAGGCGCTGCCCCGGTTCGCCGTGCTGCCCCTCGACGAGGCGGGCATCGGCGCGCCCGTCGAGGTCGCCTTCGACGAGCCGCTCTTCTCGGCGGGGGCCTCGGGCGGCCCCGAGTTCGCCCAGCCGACGGTCCGCTTCGTGCACACCTCGTTCACGACCCCCTCGACCGTCGTCGACCTCGACGTCCGCAACGGCGAGCGCCGCGTGCTCAAGCAGCAGGTCGTGCTCGGCGACCACGACCCGGCCGACTACGAGCAGGCGCGCGAGTGGGCGACCGCCGCCGACGGCACGCGCATCCCCGTCTCGCTCGTCTGGCGCCGGGACGCCGTGCCCGCCGGCGAGCCCGCGCCGCTGCACCTGTACGGCTACGGCTCGTACGAGCACAGCATCGACCCGGGCTTCAGCGTCGCCCGGCTCTCGATGCTCGACCGCGGCGTGGTCTTCGCCGTCGCCCACGTGCGCGGCGGCGGCGAGATGGGCCGCGCCTGGTACGAGCAGGGCAAGACCCTCTCGAAGAAGAACACGTTCACCGACTTCGTCGACGTCGCCGACCACCTGATCGCCGAGGGGCGGACCAGCCCCGAACTGCTCGTCGCCGAGGGCGGCAGCGCCGGCGGGCTGCTCATGGGCGCCGTCGCGAACCTCGCCCCCGACCGCTTCGCGGGCATCGTCGCGGGCGTGCCCTTCGTCGACGCCCTGACGAGCATCCTCGACCCGTCGCTCCCGCTGACCGTCATCGAGTGGGACGAGTGGGGCGACCCCCTGCACGACGCCGAGGTGTACGAGTACATGGCCGGGTACACCCCCTACGAGAACGTGCGCGAGGGCGTGCGCTACCCGCGCATCCTCGCCGTGACGTCGCTCAACGACACCCGGGTGCTCTACGTCGAGCCCGCGAAGTGGACGGCGCGGCTGCGCGACGTCGGCGCCCCCGTGCTGCTGAAGACCGAGATGTCGGCCGGCCACGGCGGCGTGAGCGGCCGGTACGAGTCGTGGCGCGAGCGGGCCTTCGAGCTCGCCTGGCTGCTCGACGTGCTCGGCCGGGCCTGAGCGACCTCGTGGACCACGTCGCGCTGCTGAGGGGCGTCAACGTGGGGACGGCGAAGCGCGTCCCGATGGCTGACCTGCGCGGCGCGGCCGTCGACCTCGGCCACGAGCGCCCGGCGACCGTGCTGAACAGCGGCAACCTCGTGTTCTCCGCGGCCGGGCCGCTGGGCGCCCGTGACGCCGACGCCCTCCGCGCGGCCGTCCGCGAGCGGACGGGCGTCGACGCCGAGCTCGTCGTCCTCGCCGCCGACGCGTTCCGGCGGATCGCCGCGGCGAACCCGCTGCGCGACGGGGCACACGAGCCGCGCACGGTGTCGGTCGCGTTCGCCCAGGCGGGTCGTCCCGTGGTCGCGGAGGCGCCTCCCGCGTCCGACCTCGCCCCCGAGCTCATGGTCGTGACGGGCGAGGCGGTCTACCAGTGGCTGCCGTCCGGCGTGCTCGCCAGCCGGGTGCCCGCCGCGTGGTGGCGGTCGCTGGGCGTGCCGGTGACGGCGCGGAACGACGCCACCGTCCGACGGATCGAGGCGCTGCTCGAGTCGCGCCGGGCTGCCTGACGCCGAGCCTCGGCGGACGCGGGCGGTCAAGCGGACGCAGGCGGACTCAGGCGGTCAGGCGGACGCAGGCGGTCTCAGGCGGGCTCAGGCGGGCTCGGCGCCGAGAGCTCGGGCGAGCTTCGAACGCGAGGCCGACGGCACGGCGCCCGCGTCGAGCAGGCGCACCTCGACGGCGTCGAGCAGGGCCTCGCCCGACGCGCCGTCGACACCGGGGGCGAGCTCGGCCTCCCACTCGCGCCAGCGCCGGACGACGGGCTCCCCGCCCGACGACGTCGGCGCCCCCGACGCGGGCGCCCGTGACACGGTCGCCGTGACGACGTCGTCCGCCACCTCGACGAGCTCGGAGCCGTCGGCACCGACCAGGGTCGTCGCCGTGCGCGTCGTCTCGAGCACGACGACGGGCGAGACGGGCCGACCGCCCAGCAGGTCCCGGACGCGGTCGAGGAGCTCGGCGGGCACCCCCGAGCCCTCGACCCCGAGGGGCGCGTGCACCTCGCGCCTCCCGCCGGCGGCGGCCGTCGAGTGGTCGGTCCCGGTCGTCCCGGGGTCGCCCGAGGGCGTCTGCTGACCGCTCGGGCCCGCCGGGCCGGTGGGCGGCAGCTTGAGGTGCCACCCCTCGTCGTGCCCGCCGGTGCGGCGCCGCAGGGTGACGCGCGAGCGGAGCAGGAGGTGGTCGTCCGTGTCGTGGTAGACGGCCCGCAGGTGCGCGGGGGCGGCGCGGTCGACGCGTGCGACCTCGAGGACCGGGCCCGCGCCTCCTCGGCCTCGCCCGTCGCCCTGGGGGTCGCCGCCGGCCTCCGCGCCCGGGCCGGCGCGGCGGACGCCCGTCAGGTCGGGCACGACCGCCTCGTCGCGGACGTCGTACTTGCGCTCGATCTCGGTCTGCTCGCGGGTGCTCATGCACACCGTTCTAGCGCACCGGTCTCGGGACCCGGCGGACTCGGAGCCCGCTCCCGGGCGTAGGGTCGAGCGATGAGCGACGTCGCGCCGACCCTTGCCGGATGGATGGCGCGCCAGCGCTGGTACGCCACGAAGGGCAGCACGCCCGTGATCCGGGTGATCGGCTCGTTCGAGGCCGACCTCGACGGGGTGCTGGCGATCACGCTGCTCGTCGTCGACGAGGCCCCCGACCTGCCCGTGCTCTACCAGGTGCCCGTGGTCGCCCGTCGCACCCCGCTGCCCGGCGGCGACGCGGCGTTCATCGGCTCGGCCGACGACCTGTACCTCTATGACGCCCCGCACGACCCGGCGTGGGCGCGGCACCTCTTCGAGCTGATGTCGGCGGGCTCGCACGTCGACGGCTCGGACGTGGTCGTCGACGGCACCTCCCTGGTCGAGGCCGGGCAGGTGCGCCGCTCGCGCGTGCTCACGGGCGAGCAGTCGAACACGTCGATCATCTACGACCTCGACGGCGGCCCCGTCGAGCACGCCATCGCGAAGGTGTTCCGGGTGCTGCACCACGGCGACAACCCCGACGTCACGACGCAGGCGGCGCTCACCGAGGGAGGGTCGACCCGCGTGCCCACCACGTTCGGCTCGCTGCAGGCCAGCTGGCCCGACCCGGGTCGCGACGAGGGCCGGGCCCACGGCCACCTGGCCTTCTCGCAGGAGTTCCTCGCCGGCGCGGAGGACGCCTGGCGCGTCGCCCTCGACGCCGCCTCGGCCCGAGCCGACTTCACGACGTCGGCCCGCGAGCTCGGCACCGCGGTCGCCGAGGTGCACGCGACGCTCGCCGACCGGCTCGGCACGGTGCCCGCCGACGACGACGCCGTCGCCGACGCCCTCACCAGCATGCGCCGCCGCATCTCGATCGCCGCCCGCGAGGTGCCCGAGATCGCCGAGCACGAGGAGGCGGTGCTCGCCGTGTACGAGGCGGCCGAGTCGCTGACGTGGCCGAGCCTGCAGCGGATCCACGGCGACCTGCACCTCGGGCAGGCGCTGCAGTCGCCCACGCGGGGCTGGGTCCTGCTCGACTTCGAGGGCGAGCCCCTGCGGCCCATGCCCGAGCGCTCGCGGCCGGACCTGACGATCCGCGACATCGCCGGCATGCTCCGCTCGTTCGACTACGTCGCGGGGTCGCTGGCGCAGCAGACGCCCGCGGTCGACGCGTCGGCGTGGGCGCACGACGCCAGGGTCGCGTTCGTCGACGGCTACATCGCGTCGTCGGGCGTCGACGTGCGCGCCCAGCGTGCCCTGCTCGACGCGTTCGAGATCGACAAGGCCGTCTACGAGGCCATCTACGAGAAGCGGAACCGGCCCGACTGGATCGGCATCCCCCTCGCCGCCGTCGCCCGCCTCGTCGCGCGCTCGGGTCGCCACGCGGGCTGACCCCGGCAGCCGCCCGGCGGCGGGACGGACGAAGGAGGCGCGGTGCCCGTCCTGCGGGACCGGCACCGCGCCTCCTGTGCTCCCGCTACGGGCGGGGCACGTTGCGCAGGTTCGAACGGGCCATCGAGACGACCTCGCCGGCCCCGCCGTTCATGACGATCTTCGACATGGCCAGCGAGAAGCCCTTGACCTGGGAGCCGGTGATGGCCGGCGGCAGCGAGAGCGCCTGGGGGTCGGTCGCGATGTCGATGAGGGCCGGCCCGTCGTGCTCGAAGACCGCCTCGAACCCGTCACGCAGGTCGCCCGGCTGGTCGACGTGCACCGCGTGGATGCCGATCGAGCGGGCCACGGCCGCGTAGTCGACGTAGGGCACGTCGACGCCGAAGTCGGGGTACCCGTCGACGAGCATCTCGAGCTTGACGAGGCCCAGCGTCGAGTTGTTGAAGACGACGATCTTCACGGGGATCTCGTACATCTTCGCCGTGATCAGCTCGCCCATCAGCATCGAGAGCCCGCCGTCGCCGGACATGGACACCACCTGGCGGCCCGGGAACGCGAGCTGGGCGCCGAGGGCGTGCGGCAGGGCGTTCGCCATCGAGCCGTGCAGGTACGAGCCGAAGATGCGGCGGTCGGCGGTCGGCGTGACGTACCGCGCGGCCCACACGTTGGCCATGCCGGTGTCGGCGGTGAAGATCGCGTCGTCGGCCGCGATCTCGTCGAGGATCGAGGCCGCGTACTCGGGGTGGATCGGGACGAGCTTCTCGGCCTTCTTCGTGTACGCCCCGACGACGCCGTTCATCAGCTTCTCGTGCTTCTTGAGCGTCTTCTCGAGGAACCGGCGGCTCTTCTTGGCCTCGACCAGGGGCATGAGCATGCGCAGGGTGGGCAGGACCGCGCCGTGCACCGGCACGTGCACGGTCGCCCGGCGGCCGATCACGGCGGCCTCGACGTCGACCTGGGCGACCTTCACCTGGTCGCCGTCGGGCAGGAACTGCGGGTACGGGAAGTCGGTGCCGAGCAGCACGAGCAGGTCGGCGTCGTGGATGCCCGCGTGCGCCGCGCCGTAGCCGAGCAGGCCCGTCATGCCCACGTCGTAGGGGTTGTCGTGCTGGACGACGTCCTTGCCGCGCAGGCTGTGGCCGATCGGCGCCCCGACGACGCCGGCCAGCTCGATGATCTCGTCGTGGGCGCCGCGCCCGCCCTCGCCGACGAAGAACGCGACCGTGCCCGCGGCGTTGATCGCGTCGGCGAGCGCCTGGACGTCCTCCTGCGCGGGCACGAGCTCGGGTGCGCGGGTGGTGAGGAACGGCGGGGTGGACCCCTGGGCCTCGAGCTCGGCGATGTCGCCGGGCAGCGTGACGACGCTGACGCCGTGGCCCGCCATCGTGTGGCGGATCGCGGACGCGACCACCGACGGCGACTGGACGGCCGTCGAGATCATCTCGGAGTAGCCCGAGCACTCGACGAAGAGCCGGTCGGGGTGCGTCTCCTGGAAGTAGTCGCTGCCGATCATCGCGCTCGGGATGTGGCTCGCGATGGCGAGCACCTTGGCACGGCTGCGGTGGGCGTCGTAGAGGCCGTTGATGAGGTGCAGGTTGCCGGGGCCGCACGAGCCGGCGCAGACGGCGAGCTCACCGCTCATCTGCGCGTCGCCCGAGGCCATGAACGCCGCCGCCTCTTCGTTGCGCACGTGGATCCAGTCGATGCCGCCCTTCGCCGAGCCGCCGGTGCGGCGCACCGCGTCGACGATCGGGTTCAGGCTGTCGCCGACGATCCCGTAGATGCGCCGGACTCCGGCGGCGACGAGCTGGGCGATGATCTGGTCGGCGACGGTGTCCGCCATGGGGTCCTCCTGGTGCGAGCGCGGTGGGGTCGGGCCGGCGGTGCAGGCGTCCTCACCCGCGCCTCCCGGGCCCGTGTCCTCCCAGCCAACTCCCCCGTCCCTCACCGCCGACCGGGCATAGCCTGGGACGATGACCGACACCGCCACCTCCTACGTCCCCGAAGCCGGCACCATCACGATGTTCAGCACGTCGTGGTGCGGCTACTGCGCCCGCCTCAAGCAGCAGCTCGGCAAGCAGGGCATCGCCTACGCCGAGGTCAACATCGAGGAGGTCGCGGGCACGGCCGAGATCGTCGAGAGCGTCAACGGCGGCAACCAGACCGTGCCCACCGTGATCTTCCCCGACGGCTCGACGGCCACGAACCCGTCGCTCGCCGACGTGCAGGCGAAGCTCGGGCTGTAGCGCCCGACCGCCGGCGCTCGGCGTCAGCGATCGGCAGCGGCCCCGGTGACGGACGGCTCGGGGACGCGGTAGGCCGGCTCCCCTGACCCGGCAAGGGCGACGGTCCTGCCGAGCCGCCGGGTGTCCGCGACGAGGCCGATCGCCCCGGTGACGGCGAAGTACGCGGGCGCCAAGAGGGTCCAGCCCGTCACGTCGCCGTCGAGGACGACGGAGACGGCGAGCAGGATCGCCAGGGCGAGGAACACCACGACGAGCGGTCCCGCGAGGAGCACCGGCACCAGCCGGCGCCGGTCGAAGACCGCGACGCGGCGGGCACGTTCGACCGCGTCGTCGTCGAGGTCGGGGTGCCGCCCCTCCCGGCGGGCGGCCTCGAGCTCGCGGCGCTCGTGCGGAGCGAGGGACACGGGCGGCACCGACCAGTGCTCGCCGACCGACCGGCGGTCGCGGCGCGACCACACGGCGACGACGATCCGGAGCACGAGCGCCGCCAGGAGGCTGGCGAGCACCGTCCCGGCGGCCGCGGGGCTCGTCTCCAGGCCCGAGGCGGACGCCGCGCCTCCGACGGCGCCCACGACGAGGGCCGCCCCGACCCAGGCCGCGAGGACCGGCCGCCGACGCCCCCTGAGGAACGACGGCGCCCCCTCGACGGCGACGCGGACGCCGTCGCCGAGGGCGCTCACGACGCGGCGGGCGCGAAGAACTCGATCTGGTTGCCGTCGGGGTCCTTGACCATGAGCGTCGTGCCGAAGTCGGGCTGCTCGAGGTCGGAGTCGATGCCCACGGACTCGGCGTGCTGCTGCCAGGCGACGACGGCGTCGTGGTCGGCCACGGCGAAGCCGATGTGGTCGAGGCCGGGCACGGTGGGGTCGAACGGGACGGCGGCGCCCTCGGTGTACGCGGTCACGCCCAGGATCTGCCCGTTGCCCACCGAGAACAGGCGGCGGTCGAGCCCGTCGAGCGTGATCTGGCCCACGGGCGGCGCGCCGAGCAGGGACTCGTAGAACGCGAGGCTCGCGTCGAGGTCGGACACGGTGATGGCGACGTGGGCGTAGCCCTGGATCTCGGGCATGGTCTGCTCCTTCGGGTCGGGTGGTGACCCGCCCGACCCAACACCCGCCTCCTGGGAGGCGCCCCTCCCCACGCGCCCGGGACCCGCTCGTCGCCCACAGGCCGGACTCGAGGAGGCGCCCCGCCGGCCCCGAGGACGCCACGCTGACCGGGTGCTCCCCTCCCGCGCCGCAGGCCTGCTCATCCAGTCGCGCCACGACGACCCGGCCGAACGGCGCGCTCATGCCCGCGGCGAGCTCGTGCGGGTCGCGCCGGGCCGGTACGTCCGCTCGTCGCAGTGGGCGCCGCTGACCCCGGAAGACCGGCTGGTCGTCCGGACGATCGCCGCGCTCGACCGACTCGCCCGTCCGGTCGTCGTCTCGCACCTCTGCGCCGCCGCGCTCTGGGGGCTCCCGCTCGTGGGGGCGTCCATCCCGTCGATCAGCGTCACGGAGCCCGGCCGCGGCAGGACCCACACGGGCGCCCACGTCACGAAGCACCGGGCGCCGCTCGCCGACGGCGACCGGACGACCATCGAGGACGTCGTCGTGACCACGCCCGCCCGGACAGCTGTCGACGTCGCGCTCTCGGCGTCCCGCAGCCAAGCGGTGGCGGCGCTCGACCACTGCCTGCGGACCCGGCTCTGCACCCTCGCCGAGTTCCGGGCCGCGGCGGACCGGCGGGATCGCCGCCGAGGCGCGTCTCGCGTCGCCTGGGTCGGCAGCTTCTCGACGCCGCTGGCCGAGTCGGCCGGGGAGTCCGTCCTCCGCGTCGCCCTGGACGGACTCGGCTTCCCTCCCCCACGACTGCAGGTGCCCTTCCGTGACGACGCCGGACTGATCGGCTACGGCGACTTCTGGTGGGACGAGGTCGGCCTGCTGGACGAGTTCGACGGTCTGCGGAAGTACCGCGCGGCCGAGTGGCGCGGCGGCCTCAGCGCCGAGGAGGTGGTCGTGCGGGAGAAGCTGCGGGAGGACCGGCTGCGTGCGCTGCCCGAGCTCCGCGGCGTCGTGAGGACGGTGTGGGCGGAGCTCTACCGGCCCGCCCAGCTGGCGGCGACGCTCGGCCGGGCGGGCCTGCGTCGCGAACGCACCGGGTTTCGTACACTGCACCAGGACTAGACGCGGTGCAGTGCACGGAACCCGGTGCAGTGCCCGGGCGGGGCGGGGCTACTCGGCGAGCGCCTCCGTGAGGAGGGCGACGAGGGCGCTCAGCTGGATGTCGGTCGAGTCGACCACCTCGCTGTCGTCGCCGTCGAGGGCGCGGGCGGCGAGCCCCGCCTTGCTGTCGATCAGCTCGGCGATCTTCGTGTCGATCGTCTGGGCGGCGATGACGCGCCAGGCGGTGACGGGCTCCTCCTGGCCGATGCGGTGCACGCGGTCGATGGCCTGCGTCTGCTCGGCGTCCGTCCACGACAGCTCGGCGAGCACGACGTTCGACGCGACCTGCAGGTTGAGGCCGACGCCGGCCGCCGTGAGCGAGCACACGACGACCTCGACCTCGGGGTCGCCCACGAAGGCGTCGATCTGGCGCTGGCGCACGGCCGGGGTCTGGTCGCCGCGGATCGACGCGTACTTGATGCCGCGCTTGGCGAAGGTCTGCTCGGCGACGTCCATCACGTCGATGTGCTTCGCGAAGAACACGACCTTGCCGACGTTGCGGGCGAGCTGCGCGGTGTAGTCGGCGGCCAGCCCGGCCTTCGCCTGGCCGATCCGGCGCACCATGCTGAAGACGTTCTCGCCGTTCTTGGCCGTGGTCGTGTCCTCGAGCTCCCACTTCGCGACCTGGCGGACGAGGTCGTGGTCGACGCCCTCGACCCGGACGCCGGAGGTGCGGGCCGCGAGCGCGGACCGGTACCGGGAGACGAGGCGGCGGGCCAGCTCGCGCTCCGCCTCGCGGATGGAGCGGCCGGCCTCGTCGTCGAGCTCGACGGGCAGGTCGGCGATGCGGCGGGCGGGGATGTCGGCGGCCACGTCGACCTTGCGGCGCCGGACGATGCCGAGGTCGATGACGATCTCGCGGGCGGACGAGAAGAAGCCGGGATCTGCGGGGGTGAGCCCCGCCTCCTCGAGCTGTTCCATGAGCTCGGCGGCCGGCTTCTTGTCGCCGATCCAGCCGAGGAACTCCCAGATGGCCCGGAAGTCCTCGATGTCGTTGATCAGCGGCGTGCCGGTCAGCGCCATGAGCAGGGGGTGCGCGGTGCGGGCGCGGATGCGCTCGGAGAGCTGCAGCACGTGCCGCGAGCGCTGCGACTCCTTGTTCTTGATGAAGTGCGCCTCGTCGACGATCATGCCCTTGAAGCCGAGGTCGCCGAGCCAGCCGACGTGGCGGTCGAGCACCTCGTAGTTGACGATGACGACGTCGGCGAACGCGTCGAGGGTGTCGCCGTCGCCGTGGATGACCGTGGCCGTGCGCGTCGGCGTCCAGAGCTGCACCTCGCGGGCCCAGTTGGTCTTGACCACGTTCGGCACGACGACGAGCAGCGGGTACGCCCCTGCCGCCTGGGCGGCGAGCAGCGACTGGGCGGTCTTGCCGAGGCCGGGCTCGTCGGCGAGCAGGTAGGTGCGGTGGCCCTGACGGGCCGACTCGACGAGCTGCGCCTGGTGGTGCATGAGGGTCGCGCCGGCGGGGGCGTCGACCGTGGTGGGCTCGGGCAGCGGCATGCAGGCGGAGCCGCCGCCGGCGCCGTACTCGAACGACTTGAAGAGCGGGCCGAAGAGCTCCCAGTTCGCCAGGCGCACGGGGTGCACCTCGCGGGTCACCTCGGCGAGCGAGAAGTCCGGCGGCAGGAACGGGTTCGCGAGCTGGCGCGAGACGACCGACTGGGGCACGACCTGGCGCTCCGAGACCGGGGCGACGGGCGCGGCCTCGCGCACGACGACCTGCTCCTCGGGGGCGAGCTCCATGCCGGCCGACATCTGCATGTCGCGCTTGAGGGCCTTGGCGCTCTCGGAGACCACGGCGTCCTCGCCGAGCAGGGCGATGAGCGAGGTGTCGCGCGCCGCCGTCTTGGCGAGGATCTGCGCGACGCCGTCGAGGCGCTTCATCTGCTCGGCGCGCTCGGAGTCGCTCACGGTCTTGTCGACCTTGACCCGCGCGCGCTCCTCGCGCATGAGCAGGGCGATGACCTGGAACTTCGTGCGGCTGGAGGGCTTCACCTGGCCGCGCTGCGCGGCGGCCTCCACCTCGCGGACGGCGCGCGCGAGGACGGGGATGAGGCCGTCGTTGTCCACCTCGCGGCGGCGGTGCTTCTGACTGGCGGTGCGGGTGCCGCCCTGCTGGCGCTGGCCTGGTCGAGCCAAGGCTCCTCCTCGTGGTCGACGGGGTGGTCGACGGTGCTGAGTCGTCGAGCGACGACGGGTGGTGCTGCGGTGCGGTGCTCCGGCCTGCCCCCGGCGCCGAGCGGCCCGACGCGGCGGACCGCCGCGGTGCGGGCACCGGGGCGAGACGCGACACGGCCGGACGGGTGGGGTCCGGACGACGGGCTGACGGGGACGGACGCCGGTCGGACGACGACCGGCACGCCGACGCGGCGGACGGAACCAGCCCCTGACGCGAGGTGCTCAGGAGGCGCGGTGCCGGTGCCACGTCACCGGGCCCGTGCAGACCTGCGAGGCGGACGAGCCGCCACCGGCCCGGTCGGGCCCACCGTGTCGGACGACGACACGGACGGTGCTGGCGCCCACTTTACGCGGTCCGGCGCCCGTGCCGCCACCGGGCGCCCGCCGTGTCGCGGCGGGGGCCGCCGGGCACCGCGCCGCAGCGCGTCAGGAGGACGCGCCGGGCACCGCGCCGCAGCGCGTCAGGAGGAGGCGCCGGGCACGCCGCCGAGCGCCCCGCGCGCGGCCCCGAGCAGCTGCACGGCCTTGCGGCGCCCCGTGTCGGTGCCGAGCGTCGCCTGGCCGCCCGCGTGCGCCAGCAGCTGGGACGCCACGGCCGGGGCGAGCCGGTCAGCCAGGGCCGGGACGGCCCGTGCCCAGGTGCGCGAGAGCTCGTCGGCCAGCCGCTCGCAGGCACGGGCCTCCGCCTCGTCGCCGTTGCCGCGGTGCCACTGGCCCGTGACCACGAGGTGGGCGACGAGGGCCGCGGCGTCGCGGGCGGGGTGGCCGAGCCCCGCGGTGTCGATGTCGAGCAGGCCGGTGACCCGCCACGGCTCGGCGGGGTGCACGAAGAGCTGCTCGAGGTGCAGGTCGCCGTGGATCACGGTCAGAGCGTCGCCCGCCCACGTGGCCCGGCGCCGGTCGATCTCGGCGTAGAGGACGTCGATCTCGGCGGCCCGGTCGGGCAGGGCCGACCCGAGCGTTCGGCGGTGCCACCCGGCGTGGTCGAGGGCGTCCGACTGGGCCCGGTTGGCGACGCGGACCCCGGAGACCAGGCGCCCGAGGTCGACGATCTGCTGCACGAAGCGCGGGTCGTCGGCGAGGTCGGCGACGCGCTGGCCGGCGGGCACGCCCGGCACCCGCTCGAGCACGAGCAGCCCGTCGGGCCGCGAGGCGAGCACCCGCGGCACGGGCAGCCCCTGGGCCCTGAACGCTTCGTGCTGGGCGACGATCGGCGCGACGCGGTCCGGCCGGATGACCTTGAGGAACAGCGTGGTCTCGGCCGAGTCGAGCCGGATGACCGCCCGCTTGCCCGGTCGGTAGGCGGCGACGCTGAGCGTCGGGGACGTCACCGCGATGCCCAGCGCGGCCAGCGACTCGGGCACGCGGTCGGGGTAGGTCACGCCGGCGAGGGCCGGGAGGAGCGGGTCGGCCGGGTAGGCCCAGACGGCGAGCTGCTGCCCCGTCGACGGGTCGGTGGTGAGCACGCTCGTCGCGTCGACGCTCGTCACGTCGGTGTCGATGAAGGTCAGGACGGTGTCGGTCGTCCCGTCGGCGGCCAGGGTGTCGACCTCGTAGCCGTAGAGGAACCCGTGGCCCGAGGGCTCGACCGAGTGCGGCCGGAACGCCACGACGGCCAGCCCCGAGCCGGCGAAGGCCGCGGGGAGCACCTCTGCTGAGTTGGGCCACACGCGTCCATTGAAGCGCGTGCGCCGCCCGGGGCCGCGTCCTCCGCGCGGCGCGGTGACCGAATCGTGATGCGCGACCGGTCACGACCGGCCGGCCCGCGCCTCCTCGGCCGCCGGTATCCTCGGGGGCGTGCACCTGGTCTCGCGCATCCGTCAGACACGGCGCACCCCTCTGCTGCAGGTCGTCAAGACCTCGGCGGCCGTCGTGGTCGCCTGGTTCGCGTCCGTCGCGCTGCTGCAGCAGCCGCTGCCGATCTTCGCCGCGATCGCCGCGCTGCTCGTCGTGCTGCCGAGCGTCAACCAGTCGCTGGTGCGCGGCCTCGAGCGCAGCGTCGGCGTCGTGGCGGGCGTGCTCATCGCGTTCGCCGCGGGGCAGCTCTTCGGCGCCTCGACCTGGATCGTGCTCGGCATCGTCGTCGTCAGCCTGCTCGTGTCGTGGGCGCTGCGCCTCACGCCCAGCAGCGCCAACCAGGTGCCGATCTCGGCGATGCTCGTGCTCGCGATCGGGGCGCAGACCCCCGACTACGCGCTCGACCGCGTGCTCGAGACCGTCATCGGCGCGGTCGTCGCCCTGGCCATCAACGCGCTCGTCGTGCCGCCGGTGCTGCTCGCCCCCGCGCACCTCGCCGTCGGTCGCCTCACCCGCGACCTCGCCGCCGTGCTCGACGAGCTCGGCGACGTGCTCGCGACGCCCAGCGACCGGGAGCGCCTGCAGGCCGCCCTCGCCCAGGCCCGGGGCCTGCGCGAGCTTCAGGCGAAGGCCGCGGCCGCCGTCGCCGCGGGCGAGGAGAGCCTCATGCTCAACCCGCGCGCGAGCCGCCAGCGCACGGTGCTCGAGGCCGACTCGCAGCTGCTCGTCCGCCTCACCGTGCTCGTCAACCGGGTGGTCGGCATGACCCGGTCGGTCCACGACAACTACGACGCCGAGCTCGTCGACGACCCGGCCGTGGGGCAGATCGCCGAGGAGCTGCACCGGGCGGCGCACGACGTCCGGCTGCTGCGACGCGAGGCGGAGGACGCGGCGCCGCCCGCCTCCTCGGGCCCGACGGGCGGCGGACGCACGCCGACGCCCCCGGCCCTGCCCGAGGGCCCGGCGCTCACCGCGCCCGTGCAGGTGCTGCGGCCCGATCCCGACCACTGGGTGCTGATCGGCTCGCTGCTCGAGGACATCCGGCGCGTGCGCGAAGAGGTCATCGGCGAGTGACCGCCGACGACGCCCCGCCCGCCGACGACGCCCCGCCCGCGGACGACTACGCGCCCTTCGGGCTCGACCCCGAGGAGGCGCGCGACCTGGTCGAGGGCGTCGTCGCCACCCCCGACGGCCGGGTCGTCGTGCACCGCTCGGCCGTTCTCACGGACCCGGGCGCCGCGGGCGACGGGGCGCGGGCGGCCGCCACCGTGCTGCTGCACGGGGCCGCGGGCTCGTGGACGACGTGGCTGCCCCTGCTCCGGGCCGCCCGCGAGGCCGGCGCCGACGCGCCCGCGGAGCTCACCGGCCCGCTCGTGCTCGTCGACCTGCCGGGCTGGGGCGCCAGCCCCGAGCCGACGCCGGCCCTCGACGTGCACGCCGCGGCGCGGGTCGTCCTCGCCGTCGCCGACGCCTCCGGGCTCGACCGACCCGCCCTCGTCGGGCACTCGCTGGGCGCGCTCGTCGCGCTGCACGTCGCCGCCGTGGCGCCGGAGCGGGTGCGCTCGCTCGGCCTCGTCTCGCCCACGACCTTCTCGGCCCTCGAGGCCGCCGCCCACCCGCTCCGCGGCCTGCGGACGGTGCCGGCGCTCGTGCTGCTGCGCGTCGTGTTCCGGGTGCTGCCGCGCGCCTCCCGCCCGCTGCTCCGGGCGGCCGCCCGGGCCGGCCTGCTGCGGGCCCTCTCGGCGCCGGTGTTCCGGCACGTGCGGCAGGTGCCGCGGTCGGTGCTCGAGGCGTTCGTGGCGGAGATCCGGCCGCGGGCCTTCGTGGCCGCGGTCGCCTCGGGGGTCGACTACGACACGGGGGCGTGGGCGGGCATCGGCTGCCCCGTGTCCGTCGTCGCGGGCGCGGACGACGCGTTCGCGCGGCCCGACGACCTGGTGGCCCTGCGGGCGCTGCTGCCGGGGGCCCGCACCACGGTGCTGCCGGGCTGCGGGCACTTCGCCCACGTCGAGCGGCCCCGCGAGACGGTCAGGGCGCTGGGCTCGGGCCGCTGACGGCGGCGACGATCATGTCGACGCAGCGGGCGTGGCCCAGCGGCCGGAAGTGGCCGTCCACCGGGAACCCGACGTTGACCGCACCGGGCAGGACGCTGCCCTCGGTCACGTGGGCGTCGAACCGCGACGCCATCGACGTCACGCGGGCGTTCGCCTCGAGCTGCTCGGCGAGGCGGAGCAGGGCGGCGTCGCGCGTCGAGAAGGCACGCAGCGCCGGGTTCGGCAGCACCCGC
>Ga0265780_10003247_pt1 | contig 21469 bp, 19 predicted proteins | sample P1T30metagenome_FD_192432 | JGI IMG/M metagenome (GOLD analysis project Ga0265780, IMG submission 192432) | Plant litter microbial communities from East Loma Ridge, Irvine, California - P1 T30 | ecosystem: Environmental > Terrestrial > Plant litter > Unclassified | place: USA: California...
CATCTTGCCGTGCATGCCCTTTTTGAGCCAGTTTTCGAGGCGCGGCGCTTCGTCTTCCAAGAACTCAGCCTTGGAAATACCGCAAGCCATAAACCCTAGTTCGGCGGCGCGGCGCTTGATATAGGGCGTCCATTCGGCGTGCAGTAGCATTTGATAATCGGCAATAGAACTACGAAGAAACAAAGAACGCGCCGCTAGTAGCGGCGCGTTCCAAGTACTTAACTCAAGCAACTACTTGTTGCTTACGAAGTAACCTCGGCGAATAGGTCACCATTATTACCACGCAAGTGGTTGGGCAGCAGGCGGCCAAGGTGCTGGTAGGCTGCCTCAGTGGCTTCGCGGCCACGCGCCGTACGCTTGATGTAGCCTTCCTGGATGAGGAAGGGCTCGTACACTTCCTCAATAGTTTCGCCCTCCTCACCGCAAGCGGTGGCAATGGTGCTGATACCTACCGGACCACCTTTAAACTTGTCGATGATGGTGGTGAGAATACGCTTGTCCATGTCGTCGAGGCCACGGGCATCTACGTCGAGGGCATTGAGGGCAAACTGCGCAATCTCCACCGTAATGGTGCCGTTACCCTTGATTTGGGCAAAGTCGCGGGTGCGGCGCAATAGGTTGTTGGCGATGCGGGGCGTGCCGCGCGAGCGGCGGGCAATCTCGTAGGCCGCATCCTCGTGGATGGGCGTTTGCAGAATCTCGGCCGAGCGCAGCACAATGGTGGTCAGCAGCTTAGAATCGTAGTATTCGAGGCGGGCCGAAATACCGAAGCGCGCCCGCAGCGGCGCCGTGAGCATACCCGAGCGCGTAGTAGCCCCGATGAGCGTGAAGGGCGACAGCGAAATCTGCACCGAGCGGGCATTTGGGCCCGAGTCGAGCATGATGTCGATGCGGTAGTCTTCCATCGCCGAGTACAGGTACTCTTCCACCACAGGGTTGAGGCGGTGAATTTCGTCGATGAAGAGCACGTCGTGCGGCTCCAAATTGGTGAGCAGGCCGGCAAGGTCGCTGGGCTTGTCGAGCACCGGGCCGCTGGTCATTTTGATGCCCGCGCCCAGCTCATTGGCAATGATGTGCGAGAGCGTGGTTTTGCCGAGGCCGGGGGGGCCGTGCAGCAGCACATGGTCGAGGGCATCGCCGCGCTGCTTGGCAGCGGCCACAAACACCTTGAGGTTTTCGAGGATTTTGTCCTGGCCCGTGAAGTTGCTGAAGCTCAGCGGGCGCAGAGCCTTGTCGATGTCCTTGTCGGTGGCATCGAAACTTTCGTTGCTGCCAGTGAGATAGGCTTCGCGCATGGATTTTAGTTGTTAGTTGCTCGTTGTCAGTTGTCCGTAGGAATAGACATCTAGCTAACCAATTTAGTTAGCAAAAAGCTCCCATTCCGGTTCAGAAAACGACGCTATTCGCGGGGCAATAGCACTTCGATTTCGAGGTGCAGCCAGTCTTCTTCCCAGGCCTTGTGGGCGAGGCGGGCAGTGAGGGGGTAGCCGGCATCTAGTAAGCGGGCCACGGTTTCGTTGCGAGTTTCGGGCAGGTAGCCGAGCCAGTAGCTGGCCTTGTCATCGGCCGCGCCCGAATGGACTTTCACGGCCCAATCGTCATACTTGCTATCGGCTTCGCGCTCAAGGCGCAGGGTTTGGCCCACCTTCAGCTTTTTTTCCTGGGCGGGTAGTTCGGGGCGATGGGAAGTGCCAGCAACGAGGCATTCCAGCAGAACGAGAGGTGAAGAGGCAGCCATAAAATGGGAAGGAGTAAGCGGCACCGGTGCGGCCCAACCGGGCGGCCGGCAGCCCAAGCACGGGCTAAAAGTAAGGCTATATAAGCGATTAGTCCTTGGTTGCTAGCTGTTGGCTTTCCTGTGACGGAAAATCAATAGCTAGTAACCAAGGACTAACGGTTAAGTATACAGGCACCTAGTCTTTGAGGTCGCCGCCTTCTACATTGCGTTGGTCGAGGCGGTCGGGCGCTTTATTGGCGTTTTGCTCGGTGTCGTGGCCGCGTTTGCTGGCGCCTTGGCCGCTGCTGCCAATGTGGGCAGCTACGCCGTCGCTGGTGCCGTCTTCGGCCTGCACGTTGGGGTCAAAGTCGCCGTCGCCCGAGCGGGTGCGCAGGCGGTGAGCTAGGTCGGGGTCAGGACCGCCCTGACGCATGTCATCGCCTTGCTCGCGGTAGGCCTCTTTGTCGTGCTCACGACGCTCTTGGCGGCGGGTTTCGGCGTTTTCGTGGTGGTTTTCGGGTTCGGTGGCCATGGTTAGGAAAAGGCTAAATAGGTGGAGAACGTCCAGATTATACGGTGAGTATCAGGTGGGCGTTGAGCTGCTGAGCGGGCCAACTGATGGGCAATCACGGCCGTTCGCTATCCAAACTGCCTGTGATTGTCCGCTTAGCTTACCTTTCGCGTATAAATCTTCACTAAATGTTCATTCCATGAAAAAGCTCCTGCTTTCGTTGTTTGTAGGGCTGGCGGCGGCTGGCTCCTGGGCCTTTTACCCCAAAACCGCTGCCCCCAGCGGCTACCTGATGGTGATAGGCAGTGGCCGGCCCGGCACGCAGTCTACCGCCCCCGAAATAGTAGTTGTCCAGCCCGATGGCACGCGCCAAGTGCAGCGGCTACCCGAAATTAAAATCGGTACCGAGCGCAACAGTACCGCCGCCGCCGTAGACATGCACCGCGCCGAGCTGCTGAAAGTCAACAGCCTAGTAGCCCAGGGCTGGCGCGTGGCTCATGTGACGCAAAGCACCGTGGGCGTAGGCGCCACCACCGAAACTATGTACCTGCTGGAGCGGCCCTAAGGATGAGTTTCTTGTTGCGCCCAGAGTACCTAATCCAGCCCTAAATCGTTGGTGAAGCTGCTGTGCAGGCGTATTTCCTCGACTGGCACGCCCGATGAGTAGCTCGTGATACCAATAGCGGCCTGCGCTACTTCGTACTGGCTAGCGAGCGGCGGCACTAGCAGTACTTCATAATTGGCTGCTACCGTCCAGTCAATTAGCTCGGCCAGCGTTTGGGTATGCCAGTGCGGCGCCTTTGGCAATTGCCGGCCCGTCAGCCTCTCCCACAGCGACGGCGGGGCAGGCGTAGGTGGTGGGGCCGATAGCGGCGGCAGCATCAGCCCATAGCGATTGCGCAGCGCATACCGATACCCGTTGAGTGCTTGGGCAGCGGGCAGCAGCTGGCGTAGCGGCGTGGCTTCGGTAGCGCCGGGCGGCAGCTCGCTCAGGAGCTGTTTAGCTACCGCGACCCGCACTGCCGACCGCTGCTGTCCAGCCACGCCTAGCTGCTGGCTGAACCACGCGGCTACATCGCCAACCGTATTGATTTTTTCAGCTTCTGAGTCAGGAACTGCGAGGCCAAAATAGCGCTCGAAGGACATGATGAGTTCTACAGTATCGAGGCCCATAACAAAACTGGCTAAACGAAAATCGGCTGCTCCTGAGAAGAAGCAGCCGATTTTTAATTGAACCAAAAGTCTATTTAAACGCCTGAATACCCGTAATGTCGGCCCCAGTTATCAGCAGGTGAATATCGTGCGTTCCCTCGTAGGTAATTACCGATTCCAAGTTCATCATGTGGCGCATGATGGGGTACTCGCCCGTGATACCCATTCCGCCGTGAATTTGGCGGGCCTCGCGGGCTACGTGCAGGGCCATCTCCACGGAGTTGCGCTTGGCCATGGAGATTTGGGCGCTGGTGGCTTTGCCTTCATTCTTCAACACGCCCAGGCGCCAGGCTAAAAGCTGGGCTTTCGTGATTTCGGTAATCATTTCGGCGAGCTTCTTTTGCTGGAGCTGGAAGCTGGCGATAGGCTTGCCGAACTGCTCGCGCTGCAACGAGTACTTCAGGGCCGACTCGTAGCAGTCGATGGCCGCGCCGATGGCGCCCCACGCAATGCCGAAACGGGCCGAATCGAGGCAGCTGAGCGGGCCTTTTAGGCCCTCTACGTTGGGCAGAATATTCTCTTTGGGAATCCGCACATTGTCGAACACCAACTCGCCGGTGATGCTGGCGCGCAGGCTCCACTTGTTGTGGATTTCGGGCGTGGTGAAGCCTTCCATACCGCGCTCTACAATAACACCTTTGATGCGGCCCTGCTCGTTTTTGGCCCACACTACGGCTACCTGGCACTCGGGCGAGTTGCTTATCCAGAGCTTGGCGCCGTTCAGGATGAAATCGTCGCCGTCGGCTTTAATGTTGGTGGTCATGCCGCCGGGGTTCGAGCCGTGGTCGGGCTCGGTGAGGCCGAAGCAGCCCAGCCACTCGCCGCTGGCCAGCTTGGGCAAGTACTTGCGGCGCTGCTCCTCCGAACCGTACTGGTAGATGGGAAACATCACGAGCGAGCCCTGCACCGAGGCCGTCGAGCGCATGCCCGAGTCGCCGCGCTCAATCTCCTGCATGATGAGGCCGTAGCTAATGTAATCGAGCCCGCCGCCGCCGTATTCCTCCGGAATGGTCGGCCCAAACGCGCCCACCTCGCCAAACTTGCGCACGATTTCCGACGGGAAATGTGCTTGCTGCGCCCACTGCTCGATGTTGGGCGAAATCTCCTTTTTAACGAAATCGCGGATGCTCTGGCGCACGAGAATATTCTCCTCTGTCAGCAGGCCGTCGAGGTCAAAATAATCGGTGAAGCCATTGGCATTGGTGCTGCCTTTTTGGGCAGTATGGGCTTTGGCTTCGGGCGAGAGTACGTCGGCAATGGAGGACATGGGCGGGATGAGCTAGGGTTTAAGCAAATGTAGCGCGGACTTTCAGTCCGCGACTTGCCCCAAAACCACAGCTTGCCCAGAGTAGTGCCTTATGAGCCACGGCAAGCGGCGCGCTACAACGCGAACTACAAAGTCCGCGCAACATCGACCGTCAGCGCGATTTCCTCCCCTACCCCGGCCATGCCGCTCACCTCCACTGCGGCCCCGCCCGGCAGCTGCACCCGCAGCCGGCCGCCAGGCAGCGCAGCCAGCACCCGGCCGACCACCGTAGCCGGCGCGGCCGGGGCCACGGGCGGCCCCACGCGGCGCACCTGGCCCAAATCAAGCTCTACTACGCGGTCGGCGAGGCGGGCTATTTCGGCGGGGTCGTGGCTGATGAGTATGGTTGTCAGCTTGAACTGCCCATGCACCTCGGCCAGGGCATCTTGCAGGCGCAGGCGGGTGGGTAGGTCGAGGGCCGAAAGGGGCTCATCGAGCAGCAGCAGGCGCGGCCGGCGGGCCAGGGCACGGGCCAGCGCCACGCGCTGCTGCTGCCCACCCGAGAGCACGGCCGGGCGGCGCTCGGCCAGCTCGATTAGCTCTAGTAATTCCAATAGTTCATCCACAATGCGGCGGGCATCGGGCTGGCTTTCGGCGGCGAAGGCCAGATTTTGACGCACCGTCATGTTCGGGAACAGAGCGTACTCCTGAAACACGAAGCCCAGCGGGCGCTGCTGCGGCGGCAGCCACTGGCGGCGGGCGCGGTCGTACCAAGGTTGGCCATCGAAGGTCAAAAAGCCGCTATCCGGCTTGCTGAGCCCGGCTAGCAGGCGCAGCAGCGTGGTTTTGCCCGCGCCCGAAGGGCCACTCAGGGCCACTAATTCGCCGGGTGCCAGCGTGAGGGCCACGTCGAGCGTGCGCGGGCCGGCGGTGGTGTGCAGGGCTTTGGTGAGGTGGAAGTCAATCACGGGGCTATCACGAGAGGCGGGCGGCGTCTCTTTTGGTAAACCAATACAGCGCCACCAAAATGACGAAGGCCACCGCCAGCAGCGTGAAGGCATACGCGTTGGCCTGGTCGTAGTGCAGGCTTTGCACCTCATCGTAGATGGCGATGGACGCCACGCGGGTGCGGCCCGGCAGGCTGCCTCCTATCATCAAGACCACCCCAAACTCGCCCAGCGTGTGGGCAAACGTGAGCACCGCGCCATTGAGCAAGGCGGGCTTCATATTGGGCAACAAAACCCGCCACAAAGTGGTCAGGCGCGACTTGCCCAGCGTATACGCCGCCTCGGTTAGTGAATGTGGCACCTGCTTAAACCCCGCCTGCAAAGGCTGCACCATAAAAGGCAGGCTGTACACCAGCGACCCGGCCAAAATGCCGCTAAAAGTGAAGTTTAAGCTCAGCCCCAAATTATTAATTAAAAATTGCCCCACCGCCGTGCTGTCGCTGAAAGCCAGCAGCAGGTAAAACCCAATGACGGTGGGCGGCAACACTAGCGGCAGGCTTACCACGGCCTCCAGCAGCGGCTTTAGGCGGCTGCGGCCGTGGGCCAGTGCATAGGCCAGCGGCAAGCCCAGCAGCAGCAGCAACGCCGTGGTGCACGAGGCCAGGGCCAGGGTCAGGCGCAGGGTTTGCCAGTAGTCGGGGGGGAGCATAGGTAAGTATTTGTCATTGCGAGCGCAGCGAAGTAGTCGCACCAAGACAAGCCTTTCGGGTTCCGTTCAGGTGCGATTGCTTCGCCACGCTCGCAATGACAGGCGATTTTTATAAACCGAAGCCGTATTTCTTTAGCGCTGCCTTGGCTGGTGGACTAGCCATAAAGGTGGCAAAAATGCCGGCCGTAGTCTTATCCTTGGCTGATTTCAGCACTACGTAGCTCTGCTGCAAGGGCGTGTGCGCGGTAACCGGAATCAGGTAGAAAGTACCCGCTCGGCGCAGCTCGGGGCTGAGCGCCAGCGAGTAGGCCAAAATACCGACATCGGCCGCGCCGGTGGCGGCGTACTGGGCAGTCTGGGCGATGTTTTCGCCCAGCACTAGCTTGGACTTTACCTGGTCGTAGAGCTTGTAGTGCCGCAGGATTTCCTCGGCTTTTTGGCCGTAGGGCGCGTGGGCGGGGTTGGCAATGGCAATGCGCTTCACCTGCGGGTCGAGCAGGGTATTCAAGCCTTTGGCTTTGGGGTCCAGCTTTTTGCTCCACAGCACCAGCCGGCCCTGGGCGTAGGGCACGGGCGCACTGGCCGTGCGGCCCGCCTGCTGCAAGCGGCGCGGGTACTCGCTGTCGGCCGAGAAGAAAATATCGAACGGCGCGCCGTGGCTCAGCTGCTCGTAAAACTTGCCCGACGAGCCGTAGACCACCGTCACCTTGGCTTGCGGGTGCTGGCGGTTGAAAAGCGTGACCAGCGAATCGAGCACGTATTTGAGGTCAGACGCGGCGGCAATGGTAATGGGGGCGGAACTGGCGCTACCCGACTGGGCCGCAGCTGGCCGCATAGCCATCAGAGCAACCAAAACCACTATAAATAAGCGAAGCATAGAAGAGCAACAAGCTGCGGCAGCTAGATGCTACCGTTATATACCCGAAGATACAGCCCTACCCCACCCTAGGTTTTCGCTAGCAACGCAAAACCCCACCCCCGGCCCCTCCCCTCCGGGAAAGGGGAGCCCATCGCAACCGAACGTATGGCAACGTCAGCAATCGTCAGGCTCCCCTCTCCCGGAGGGGAGGGGCTGGGGGTGGGGTTTTGCGTCAGGGCAGTCTTTTAAAACCGCAGATTTACCGAGGCCAGGAAGTTGCGCGTGGCCTGTGGGTAGTACCAGTTGAAGGTCTCCTGGCGGCCGCTGGCGCCGATGTAGCCGTAGGTGTAGCCATTGGCCGCGTACTCGCGGTTGAGGAGGTTGCTGACGAGTACGGCCAGTTCGATTTCCTTCATGAACTTGGGGTGCAGGGCGTAGCGCAGGCGGAAATCGAGCACCTGGTAGGCGGCGATGCTGCGGCCCGCGTCGGTGGAATTATCGAGGTACTGGCGGCCCACCGTTTTGTAGAGCAGCGCTAGGCGCAGGCCCTTCACGGGCTGGCCTTCGAGGGTGTGCGCCGAGATGGCCGACGGCGAATACGAGATAGTAGTAGTGCGGCCTTCGGCCGAAATCACGGGGTTGTAGTTCGCGTCGTACGTGATATCACGGTAGTCCTGGATGCGATTTTGGCTGAGCGTGAGCGTGCTGCTGAGGCTAATTTTGTCATTGGCCGACACGAAGCCTGTCAGCTCGACGCCGCGGCGGTAGCTGCGGGCCACGTTGGTACGCAGGGCGGTGCCCACGTCGTTGAGCTGGCCGGTATTCACGAGCTGGTTGCGGTAGGTCATGTAGAAGCCGTTGGCCTCGACGCGCACGGCGGTATTGGCCCCCAAAAAGCTGAGGTCGGCGCGGGTGAAGCGGTAGCCACCCTCCCAGTCATTGAGGCGCTCGGCCTGGGCGGGCGCGTAGCCGACCTGGCGGTCGGTAAAGTCGGCGCGTATTGGCTCGCGCTGGCCCACCGCGAAGCTGGCGTACAGCTGCTGGCCGTGGCCGAGTGCGGCCGTAAGACCGGCTTTGGGGTTAAAGAAGGTATAGTTGGCGCGGGTGGTTACGTCATTCTGGTCGTCTTCTACGCCGTCAATTTTGTAGATAATGCGGCGCACCTGCATATCGCCGTACACGCCCAGCCAGGGCAGTACTTGGTAGGTGGCGCGGGCATAGGCGTTGAAGTCGGTTTTGCGGGCTTTGTTGAAGTAGTAGCGCTGGCCGGGAAAGCTCGTGCTAGCGTACTGCGCCCAGATTATCTCGCCGTAGTGGTCGTTGTCGAACTTATTCCAGCCGCCGCCCAGCGTGGCCTGAATCTTGTCATTTTCCTTCGGCTGATAGTTCAGGGCGAAGGTGCCGCCGTAGAAATAATTATCGAGCCACTTGCGGTCGATGAGGTTGGTGCGCGTCAGCGTATCGCCGCCCTGAATGACGTTGGGCAGGTTATAATCGGCGAATTTGCGGCGGGCGCGGTAGCTTTCGTAGTACCCAAAACCGCGCGTGAGGTGCAGCGCCGCGCCGAGGTTCCAGTCCGAGCCCAGGCCCTGCGAGAGGTGCAGCTGGTAGTGGTTTTGCTGGTAGTTATCGGTCTGGTTGTCGTAGGTGTAGTAGCTGTAGCGGCGGCCTTCTTGCAGCACGCGGGCCGCGTCGGCGGTGCTCAGCTCGCCGTTGTCGATGTAGGTTTGGAGCTGGGCGCGGTTGCCGGTGAGGGCCGGCTCGGGCACGCCATTCCAGGCCTGATAGGTTTTTTCGCGGCCCGAAAACGTGATGAATTTCAGCAGCGTATTCGCCTTCTGAAAGCCCGCCGAGAAGTAATACGACTTCAAATCGGACGCCGCCCGGTTCATGTAGCCATCGCTGCTGATGCGCGAAAGCCGCCCGTCAAACGTGAAGTACTTGCCCACCAGCCCGGTGCCGAACGACACGTTGTTCTTCCAGGTATTGAAGGAGCCGAAGCTATTCTGCGTTTCGCCGTAGGCCTCGCGGCGCACGTCGAGGGTCGAAATATTGAGGCTGGCCCCAAAAGCCGCGCTCCCATTCTGGCTGGTGCCCACGCCCCGCTGCACCTGGATGCTGTTGATGGACGAGGCCAAATCGGGCAAATTCACCAGAAACGAGCCGTGGCTTTCAGGGTCGTTCAGCGGCACGCCATTCACGGTGGTGTTGATGCCCGTGCTGCTCGTGCCCCGGATGCGAATGTCGGTATAGCCCACACCCGCCCCGGCATCGGAGGTCACGACCACTGAGGGCGTCTGGTCGAGCAGGTAGGGCAAATCCTGCCCAAAATTGCGCTTATTGAGGTCTTGCTTGCTGAGGTTGGTGTAAACCGTGGCCGTGCGGTCGCTGGCGCGGGAGGCTGTTATCAGGGCCTCGCCCGTAAGTACGCCGCCCGGCTGGAGGCGCAAGGGCAGCTGTTGCTCAGCGGCTTGGCCCTGCACTTGGCGCACCAGCGGCTCGTAGCCCAAAAACGTGATGCGCAGTTCGTGCCCGCCCGCTGGCACGGCCGCCAGGTTGAATGCTCCCGACGGATTAGTAGTCCCGATGGCCGCGCCATCGAGCAAAATAGTGGCGCCGGGCAGCGCCTCGCCCGTGCGGGCATCGGTGATGGTGCCGGACACGGGGCCTTGCGCCCACGCCGGGGCAGTGGCCAGCGCCAGCAGCGCCGCGCCCGTAATGCGTATAGTTTTCAAAAACGAAACTCGATAAGTAGAACGCGCCCAGGCCCCAGGGGTCGGTGCATGGGCGGAAACGCTCGCGGATTGGTTGTTCCCGACGCCGGCATTACCCGGTTCCGGTTCAATGGGTGTAATCTCAGCCAGCCAGTAAATCTGGCCAGCACCCCTAAACACAGTCGCAAAGATACGCCGCCCGCCCGGTGCGGCATTCTGGCAAGACCAAACGGGACATTTATGGCCTCGCAGGCAGTCTTGGCGGGCTCACGTTGGCTGACCCATTTGGCCGCTCGCCAAACTTGGCGGCCGGCCCCCGGTTTATTAGGTCATTAGCTGGCGGTCAGTTATCTTAGCTGACTGCAAAAGGCCCGCAACGCGCCGCCCGTTTTTTGCGTCTTCCAGGCACTACCGCCCTCCCGATTTTATCTAGCCAGTTACGCTTTTACTGTTATGCACCAGCTTCTCTGCGCCGTATTTCTGCTGGCTGTCTTCACCTTTTTCCTGGTTGTGCCCAAGCGCCGCGCCACGCCCCCCCCGCCCCCTTCCTCCGACGGCGACGATGGCGGCGGCGAGCCCTACGACCCCGGCCTGCCCGACCTCGACCTGCCCCCCGGTATCTCGCGCCCCATCAACGACTGGGAGCCGGAATACAACCGGCGGCGCGTGCTGCATTAGCGCGCAATTTCCAGTTTGCGTACCCAAAACACGTTTGTCATGCTGAACGCAGTGAAGCATCTCTACCGCCTCGTTGAATGGTGCGGTAGAGATGCTTCACTGCGTTCAGCATGACAAACGTGTTTTGGGCTTAAACCAACCGTGAAGATTACAGCGCCTCAATCGTGTAGGCGGCGTGAAACTCCATACTTGGCGGCAAGACAATAATGCCTTCCTTATCGGCCAGTTCGGCGGGCGCACCCACGGCGCTAGCCACGCCCTGCCAGGGCTCGACGCACACAAAGCCCGCTTGGGCGCTTTTAGTCCAAAGGCCGAGGTAGGGAAAACCCGCAAAGCCCACCCGCACGGCGCGCTCCGAGCGGTGCGTGCGCAGCGTGAGGCGCGTAAAATCGTAGTAACTGAATACCAGCGCGTCGTCGGCGAATAGCTCACCGGTCAGTGGCAGCTCGGTGTTGCCGTTGGCGAGGGGCACGGGCTGAGTTTCGCCCGAGCGCAGGCCGCCTTGCAGCAGCTGGCGCTGGGGCGCTACGGGGTGGTCGAAGGCAAAATAATAGTCTTCAAACGCCTCGCCCGGCAGCAGGGGGCACCGAAAAGCGGGGTGCGCGCCGATGCTGAATAGCAATTCGTGCGGCGCGGCGGCGGGGTTGCGCACCTTCCAGCCCACGGTAAGGGTGGTGTCGTGCAGCTCGTAAATCACGCGCAATTCAAACTCGAATGGAAAAACGGTCTTGCTGGCCGGGCTAGCCATAAGTTGGAAAACCAACTGGGTTTCCTCCTCGTGGATGAGCATAAACTCCTGGTCGCGAGCGAAACCGTGCTGCGGCAGCTTATACGACTGGCCATTATAGAGATACGTGTCTTCCGCCAGCCGGCCCACTATCGGGAATAGCAGCGGTGCGTGGCGGCCCCACTGCGCGGGGTCGGCCTGCCAGATGTATTCGAGGTCGCCCAGGTCGCGGCGCTGGAAGCTGGCCAATTCGGCCCCGTGCGAGTTGATGCGCACGCGGCACTGGTCGTTTTGGAGAGTGTAGGTCGGCATGGTGTAGAGTATGCTTTGGCTTACCAGTTTATAAAAAATCGCTTCTATTCTCCATACGTTTTACGGCGCGCTAAAGCTTCGCGCACGCCGCCAGCGCCAACTCCAAACGTTGGGCAGGCGGACCGCTTATTTCCACAAACGGCCACTCCCGGCTCACCAATTCGGCTCGATACAACTCATAAAAATGCCAGCGCTGGGCTGGGTCGGGGTGCTCGCGCAGGGGGTCGGGCGTCCAGGGAAGGTCGGGGGCCAGCAGTAGCGTGAGCGCGTAGCGCGGGCGGGTCAACTCAGCCAAAACCCAGGCTGGGCAGGTACCAAAGGCATTTTCGACCCAGATTTTCAGCACCAGCAAATCGGTATCGCAGAACAGCCAGCCGGTAGCCTGAGCCGCGGCCGCATCCTCGGCTGCGAGCTGGCCGCGGGCGATGGCTTCGAGGTCGGCCAGGGTGTAGGCCGAGCCGTTGGCTTCCAGGTAAGCGCGGGCATATTCGGGCACGAACGTGGCGCCGTAGTGCGCGGCCAGCTGCGCGGCCAGCGAGGACTTACCCGCCGATTCGGGGCCGGTGAGGGAGATTCGGCGCATTTTAGGCTTGTTCTACTTTGGCCAGGGTGGTCTTCCTGAAATCGGTGCGCCACTGCCAGTAGCCGTAGCTGGCCAGGCCCAAATACAGGGCGTAGAGCAAGCTAGTGGGGTACAGTTCCTTGGCCCACAGCACGGGCACGTAAATGGCATCGACCAGCAGCCAGAGCCACCAGTTTTCGAGGCGCTTGCGCATCAGCAAAAACTGCGCTACCAGGCTGGTGCCCGTTGTGAAGCTGTCGAGGTACGGGAACGACGAATCGGTGTGATGCGCCAGGTAATAGCCGAAGCCGCCCGTGAAAACCGCAATAAAAGCGGTTCCAAGTGCCCATTCGGCCGCTGTGGTGTGCGCGATGGCCAGCGGCGTCTGGTCGCGGCCGCCGTACAGCCACTCGTACCAGCCGTAGGCGCTGAGCGCGATAAACATTACCTGCAAGCCGCTGTCGGCGTACAGCGCTTTTTGGTAATAGATAAGAATGTACAGCAGGCAGCTGACAATGGCAATCGGGAAATTGAGGAGCGACTCGCGGGCGGCCAGCCACACGCAGGCAAAACCCGTGAGCACCGCCAGCCACTCTAGCGCGGTGGTGGCGCGCAGAGCCGCCACCACCGTAGCCTGCACCTCAGAAAAGACAAAAAGCAACATGAACAGTAGCGCCTAAAAGCCGCGCAAGGTAGCCCGCCGGGGTACTTTTGCGCCATGCTACCCGAACTCACGCCCGCCGCCCTGCACGCCCGCCTGGCCGCTGGCGAAGACATTCAGCTCGTTGATGTGCGCGAGGAAATGGAGTACGACTACTGCCGCATCGCGGGCAGCGTGCTCATTCCGCTGGGCGAAGTGCCGCGCCGCGCCGACGAAATCCGCTCCGACGGGCCGGTGGTGCTCATTTGCCACCACGGCGTGCGCTCGGCCCAGGCACTGGGCTACTTGCAGCACCGGCTGGGCCGCCAAAATTTGCTTAACTTGAAGGGCGGCATTGATGCCTGGAGCCGCGACGTAGACCCAACGGTGGCGGTGTATTAGCGGCTCGACCGTATTACCCCACCCCCGGCCCCTCCCCTCCGGGAGAGGGGAGCCGACCGTAAACGAACGCAATCAGTCGTTAGGCTCTCCTCTCCCGGAGGGGAGGGGCCGGGGGTGGGGTAATACGAGCAACAAGCATTTTTAAAAAGCACTATGGCCCATTCTCCCACCTTCGCCGACCGCTTGGCCCAGCGCGAGCGCCCCACCGGCCACCCGCTGATGCACCAGGATTGGGGCGACCTGCTGTTTATGCACTGGCCAGTGCCGGCCGAGGTGATTCAGGCGCACTTGCCGCCGCGCCTGCAAGTCGATATCCACGGCGGCAGCGCTTGGATAGGCATCGTGCCCTTTCGGATGTGGGACGTGCACAGCCGCGTGACGCCGCCTGTGCCCGGTGTGCGCGAGTTTTTGGAATTGAATGTGCGCACCTACGTGCACCTGGATGGCGTGCCCGGCGTGTGGTTTTTCTCGCTCGATGCTACCAACGCGCTAGCCGTATGGGCCGCCCGCACCTTTTTCCACCTCCCCTATTTCCGCGCTAAGCTCAGCTTGGAGCGCCCCGCGCCCGAACAGCTGCACTACTGCGGCCACCGCATGCACAACGGCGCGCCCGAGGCCGAATTTGCCGCCACCTGGGAGCTGGGCGATGTACTGCCGCCCACCGAACCCGGCTCGCTCGATTTTTTCCTTACCGAGCGCTATTGCCTCTACGCGGCTAGTGGGCAGGGGCCGGGCCACGGCAACAAGCTCTACCGGGGCCGCATCGCGCACCATCCCTGGCCGCTGCGTGAGGTTCGTTTGCTTGACTACCGCTCCGATTTGTTGGCGGGGCACGGGCTGCCCACGCCGGCCGGCGAGCCGGTGCTGCACGCGGGCGGGCCGCTGCACGTCGATTTGTGGGCCTTGCAGCGGGTGTAGCTTTGAATTAAAACTTATGAGTTAAAAATTCAAAATATCGTTCTACGATGCCTCAGTTTTGAATTCATAATTTTTAATTTCTAATTCAAAAGTGGCCGTATTCCGCCTTCCGCCCTTCCCCGACCTGCCCGTAGTGGCGGCGCTGCCCGAGCTACTGGCGGCGCTCGAAGCCTCGCCCCGCGCCGTGCTCGAAGCGCCGCCCGGCGCAGGTAAAACCACGGTGGTGCCGCTGGCGCTACTGGCCGCCGAGTGGCGCGAGCCCGCCCAAAAAATTCTGGTGCTGGAGCCACGCCAACTTGCCGCCCGCGCCGCCGCCGCCCGCCTGGCCCAATTGCTAGGCGAGCCTGTGGGCCGCACCGTGGGCTACCGCGTGCGGCTCGATAGCAAGGTGAGCAAAGACACGCGCATCGAAGTCATTACCGAAGGTATCCTGACGCGCATGATTCAGGACGACCCGGCGCTGGAAGACGTGGCCTGCGTGGTGTTTGACGAGTTTCACGAGCGGAGCCTAAATGCCGACCTGGGCTTGGCTTTGGCACTCGATGCCCAGGCGGTGCTGCGGCCCGAGCTGCGTATTCTGCTGATGTCGGCCACCTTGGAGGCGCAGCGGCTGGGGCAGTGGCTACCCGCGCCAGTAGTGTCGTCGGCGGGCTTTTTGTTTCCAGTCGAAACTCACTACCTCGACCCACGCCGCGCCGCCGCGCTACCCAATAAGCCCAGCGAGCGGCTGGCCGAGCTGGTGCCCAGCCAAGTGCGCGAGGCCCTAAATCGGCACGAAGGCGACGTACTGGTGTTCTTGCCCGGCGTGGCCGATTTGCAGCGCGCAGATAGAAAGCTCAGCGACAGCCTACCCCCAAATACCGACTTGCACCTGCTGCACGGCGAGCTGCCGCTCGAAGCTCAGGACGCCGCCCTGCGCCCCGCCGCGCCCGGCCGCCGCAAGGTCATTTTGGCCACCAGCATTGCCGAAACCAGCCTCACCATCGAGGGCGTGCGGGTGGTGGTAGATGGCGGCTTTGCGCGGGTGCCGCGCTTCATTGCGCGCACGGGCTTCACCACCTTGGAAACCGTACCCGTGGCCCGCGCCGCTGCCGACCAGCGCCGGGGCCGCGCCGGCCGCCTTGCGCCCGGCACGTGCTACCGCCTCTGGACCGAGGCCGAGCAGCACCAGCTGCCCGCTCACCGCCCGCCCGAAATTCACACCGCTGACCTCAGCGGCCTCGTGCTGGAACTGGCGCTATGGGGCGCCAATGACCCTACCAGCCTCCGCTGGCTCGACGTGCCACCCGCCGCCGCAGTGGCCCAGGCGCGGGAGCTACTGGTGCGACTGGGGGCTTTGGAAGTTACTGGTTTCTTATTGCTGGTTTCCGGTTCGCAGGAGGCGAACAACGAGAAGTTCGGAGCAAGTGACAAACAACCAGAAACCAGCAACGAGAAACTAGAAACCAAACCCACGGCCCACGGTCGCCAACTCGCCAAATTGGGCCTGCCGCCGCGCCTGGGTCACCTCGTAGTGCGCGGCACAGAGCTAGGCCACGGGCCGGCCGCCGCCGCGCTAGCCGCCCTGCTCGGCGAGCGCGACTTGCTGCGCTGGGCCACGCCCAACGACCCACGCCCCCTGCCGCCCGACCTGCGCCTGCGCCTCGAAGCCCTGGCCAGCGGCCGGCCGCCGCTGCCGAGCCTCGCGCTGCACCACGCCACCTTGCAGCGCGTGCGCGACGTGGCCCGCCACCTGCAAAACCGCTCTGGCTCGTCAAAAAACAACTCACCAACTCACTCATTCACCAACTCACCAATTGGCCTGCTTACCGCGCTGGCCTACCCCGACCGGCTGGCCCAGCGCGAGGCGCCCGACCGCTTGCGCCTCGTGACCGGCCAGCGTGTGAGCCTAAAAACGGAAGACGTAGACCCACAGGCGCAGTTTTTTGCGGTGGCCTACCTGGCGGGCACGGCCGCCGCGCCCCGCGCCACCCTGGCCGCGCCGCTGGATAAGGAAGAACTGGAAAGCGCTTTTGCCGACCAAATAACCACCACCGAGGAGGTACGCTACGATGCCACCGCTCAGCGCGTAACCGGCCGACGCGTGCGCCGCCTGGGCGCGCTGCTACTTTCCGAAAGTGCCATCGGCCAGCCCGACGCGGCGCTCGTGGCGCAGGCCTTGCTGAGCTATTTGCAGGAAGCAGGCCTGAGTAAGCTAAACTGGACCAGCGGCACGCAGCAGCTACGGGAGCGGCTGACTTTTTTGCACCAACTCATCGGCGGCGAGCAGTGGCCTGACTTCTCCGACGAAGCTTTACTGACCGACCTGCCCGACTGGCTGGGTCCGCACCTGGCGGGCCTCAAGAGCCTAGAGCAAGTGCAGCGGCTCGACCTCACGGAGCCGATTTTGGCGCGGCTGCCGGGCGGCTGGGCGCAGCGCCAGGAACTCGACCGCCTCGCCCCAGCCGCGCTCGAAGTGCCCAGCGGCTCGGACATTACCCTCGACTATAGCAACCCGGCCGCGCCGGTGCTCGCCGTGAAGTTACAGGAGCTATTTGGCCTCACCGAAACGCCAGCCGTGGCGGGCGGGCGCGTACCGCTGCTGCTGCACCTGCTATCGCCGGGCGGCCGGCCAGCGCAAGTGACCCGCGACCTGCGCAGCTTTTGGGAGAAAGGCTATTTTGAGGTGCGCAAGGACTTAAAAGGCCGCTACCCCAAGCACCCGTGGCCCGACAAGCCCATGGAGCACGTACCCACCAAACTCACCAAAAAGCGCCTCGGAACAGCCTAAAACTTTCCGCGGTGGTACAACGGGTTCACATACCAGCACAAAAAAAGTTGTGCTGGTATGTTTTTAATAGCATTCTTATCACTGCTCGTGAGCAGATTAGAGGACTATTAAACCAGGCTTGCGTATTATTTCAGAAACTATTGGGCATAAAATTACCCACCCCTAAGAGGGAGTGGGCAATCCAACTTTTCCTTTTCCTGTTTCTAGGACAACTAGTGCGAACCCTTTTAAAGCTGATGCGAGCCCGTTGGGGCCGCAGTGCCGGGGTTTGAACCAATTGCCTGATGCAAAATTACACTACAGGCACCCGCTATTTTTCGTCTGGCCAGCCACTTTTACTAAGAAGTCGCCGGATGGGCTGTCTCGCTCGCTCAAAGCAGGGAAACGCTGTCTGAACGACTTGACTAGCTGCTGCTAACCATCCATGCTTCCCACGCCAAAAAGCGCGCTCTAAGCTGGCCCTGGCCTTCATTTTTGCTTCATTTTTACTGCGTTTGCGAAGCCGGAAAACCGGCTTTTTTACCGCTGTCGATTAGCCAAACTTCTGCCCAGGTTATCCGTTAGAAAGGCTCTTTTTACAACGAAGTAGTACTTCCTTCCTCATGTCTAAAAACTGGTTTATTACCGGCGTTAGCACCGGCTTCGGGGCGGCGCTGGCCGACCTTGCCCTGGCCCAGGGCGATAAAGTGGCCGCCACCTTCCGCAAGCAGGAGCAGGCCGACGAATTTTCTAAAAAAGCGGGCACCAATGGCAAAGGTCTAGTGGCCGATGTGGCCGACGAAGCCGCCGTGAAGCAAGCCGTGGCCGATGCCATCGAGGCACTCGGCTACATCGACGTAGTGGTGAACAACGCCGGCTACGGCTCGATGGGCCCCATCGAAGAAGTGTCGGACGCCGAAGTGCAGCGCCAGTTCGACATCAATGTATTTGGCCCACTGCGGGTGCTGCGGGCGGTGCTGCCGCACCTGCGCGAGCGCAAGAGCGGCCACATCCTCAACATCACGAGCATCGGCGGGCTGCGCTCTTTCCCCGGTGTGGGCATCTACAACGGCTCCAAGTTTGCCCTCGAAGGCATTGGCGAGAGCCTAGCCCAGCAGGTGGCACCGCTGGGCATTCACGTGACTAATGTGGAGCCTAGCGGCTTCCGCACCGATTGGGCGGGGCGCTCGGCCACGTTTACGGAGCCCGCCATTGAAGACTACCGCCCCACGGCGGGCAAGAATATGGCTGATATTCAGGGCTACAGCGGGCAGCAGCCCGGCGACCCGGTGCGCGCTGCGCAGGCCATGTTTGACCTCGTGCGTATGGAGAATCCGCCGCTGCACCTGCCCCTGGGCAAAGCTGCCGTGAAGGGCGCGCTCGACAAGTTTGCCACCATCACCAAGGAGGTGGAGCAGTACGCGCACATCGGCAACGGCGCCGATTTCCCGAGCTAGCGCGGCATCCCTTTGCTGCTTTCAAACACAAAACCCCGGCCCAACAGGCCGGGGTTTTGCACTTATTGAGCCCTTCCAGCCCACGCACTCTCATGCGTTTTCATTCTCCGTAGGTTACAGGATAACCTGGAGTTGCGTCGTAATTTCGGGCCGGTACTGCACGTTATTGATGTCCGTAAAATCGGGGCGGGCGCGGTAGTTGAGCGTGATTTTGGCCTGGTGGCCATCGAGCAGCACGTTCACGCCACCGTCGAAAACGTGGACATCTTTTATGTTGCCCTCGGCGGTGCGCAGGCCGTCGTAGCGGCCGTGTATGTAGTCGGCGTAGGGCTGGAGGCGCACCTTGGGGCCAAGCAGTTTTTTGGGCAGCAAAAACCCGGTTTGGATGGTCTGCGAAGTGCCGGTGCCCAGCAGCGGCACTGCATTACCGCGCAGTGAGCCCGTGCCGGTGCCAGGGTTCATGGTGCCGCCATAGCGCACAAAGTTAGAACCCATGTTGTAGCGGTAGGCGGCGGCGTACACGGTAAAGGCCGTTTGCTGGGCCGTGTCCACGGGCGTGTCGTAGAAGAGGTCGGCCGCGAAGGTGCTCAGGTTTTGCTTTTCGTAGGGGATGGTCCAGGCATTCGTAGGCAGCATGGTGGGGTTGGCTACTTGGCGCGTGTACATGCCGTCTTTGTAGAAGAGGAAGCCGGTGCCGAGATTAAATACCCGCCGCGCTCCGAGGTAGCAGCCCACCTGAAAAGGAACCAAATTGGCCTCTTTATCCAAGAATTCCCAGTCGAAATAACCCTGGTACACCATGCCGCGGGCACGGGGGTTAAACTGCGAGATGCCCGTGGTAAGCGTGGCCGGGGTGCTGGCGAGGTTGCTGCGAAAGGCGTCGTTGACCGACAGCTTATAGTCGAAGCTCTTGACCCGGCCGCGCACGTACATGCCCAGGCCGCGCCCGGTCTGGTCGATGGCGTCAATGACGGGCCACTGCGTGCCTGGCACGTCGAGCGTGAGCAGCGAAAAGGCCGCAAAGCTGGTCTGGCGCGAAATGCCGTTGACATAGTGCAGGCCGCCGCCAAAGTTGACGTATTTGTTCACCTTATACTCCACCAGCGCATCGTGCAGGAAGAAAAACGGCTTCTTACCAGGGCCCGTTGTCTCGCCCGGCGCGCCGCCCGAAATGGTGGTTTGTACATTGATACCCAGCTGGGTAATGATGATAAAGCGCGGATTGAGCTGGGCCACCAGCAGTACCCGTGAGCGCCGAATGCCAAAATCGACTTGGTCGTAGCTTGGCTCCTCGGTGGCATTGGTGGTGTTGGAGTTGTTCTCGTTGTAGCGGGCCCAAAACTGGTGGGCCGTCATGATGCGCACGTATTTCGAGCCGTCGGGCGAGAGGCTGATTTTCATGCCGCCCGCGTAGGGTGCCGATTTGGTGGGCGCGGGTGCGGGCTTGGGCAAGGAAATGGGCGCCGGGTCGGCGGCCTTGCCAGTGGAAGGCGGCACTACTACCTGGGCGTGGGCGGCAGCCCCTAGAAAAAGCAAGCTGGCGGCTAGTAGGCGACCGTAAATAGTGCTCATTATCAAATTAATATCTGGGGGTGGGAATGAGAGGGAAAGGCAAGGCGGGGCCGGCTTTTTGGCTAAAGGCCAAAAAGCGAGGGTAATACCCGGTTTGATTTGAAAAGCTGTCCTAGCGTAGCGCCTCACGAGCCCCATCTGGGACCGGGAGGTGAGGCGCTACGGGAGGGAAGCAACTACCTAGTGCCGCGCCACATCCACGAGCGGCAGCTCGCTGGCCGGCTCGGGCAGTTCGGCCTGCGGCACCGAGTGGCCCTGAATGGCCAGCTGGTAGCGCGCCTCGTCGAATTCGCCCTCGCTCTTGGCGATTACCAACGTGGCCACGCCGTTGCCGATGACGTTGGTGATGGCGCGCGCCTCGCTCATAAAGCGGTCGACACCCAGCAGCAAGGCCACGCTCTCGACCGGGATAACCTTGGTGGCTGCCAGCGTGGAGGCCAGCACGATAAAGCCTGAGCCCGTAACGCCCGCCGCGCCTTTACTAGTGACTACCAGAATGGCAATAAGCGTGAGCTGCTGCGTAAATGAAAGCGGGATGTTAAAGGCCTGCGCCAGAAAGATAACCGAGATGGATAGGTAGATAGACGTGCCATCGAGGTTGAAGGAATAGCCGGTGGGGATAACCAGGCCAGCCACCGAGCGCGAGCAGCCCAAACGCTCCATTTTGTCAATCATGCGGGGCAGGGCCGACTCGGACGACGAGGTGCCGAGCACCAGCAAAATTTCCTCCTTAATGAAGCGCAGGTATGGCCCCAGGCGCAGGCCGTAGTAGCGCAGTACCAGGTTGAGGCCCACGAAGATGAACAGGAACATCGTGGCGTACACGACCAGCATGAGCTTGGCCAGCGGCACCAGCGTGGAGATACCATATTTGCCGATGGTGAAGGCCATGCCGCCAAACGCACCCAGCGGGGCCAGCTTCATCACCATGGCCAGCACCCCAAACATGGCGTGCGAGAGCCGGTCGAAGGTCTTCATCAGCGGCTCGCCGAGCTTGCCCATGCGGTTGAGGGCCAGGCCAAAAAGCACCGAAAACAGCAGCACTTGCAGGATGTCGCCCTTGGCAAACGCGCCAATCACGTTGTCGGGCACGATGTGGGTGAAGAACTCGACCCAGTTCATCTCGCCGGCTTTTTCGGTGAATTTGGCGGCTTCCTCGGTCTTTTTGGCATCGTGCAATACCGCCTGGGCGGTGGCCTGCACGCCCGCACCGGGCTGCGTAAGGTTGGCTACGCCGATGCCGATGGCCAGGGCCAGCGTGGTTACTATTTCGAAGTACAGCAGCGCTTTGCCGCCCACGCGGCCCACTTTTTTCATGCTGCCCATGCCGGCGATGCCGATGACCACAGTCAGGAAAATGATGGGCGCAATCAACATCTTGATGAGGTTGATAAACGTGTCGGCCACGGGCTTGAGGGCCGCGCCAAAGGCGGGAAACAACGCGCCCACCAGCACACCCAGCGCAATGGCCGTGAGCACCTGCACGGTGAGATTGGAATACCAGCGTTTCATATTAGAAGGGAGAAAGTGGGTGGGA
>Ga0265780_10003248_pt1 | contig 21468 bp, 17 predicted proteins | sample P1T30metagenome_FD_192432 | JGI IMG/M metagenome (GOLD analysis project Ga0265780, IMG submission 192432) | Plant litter microbial communities from East Loma Ridge, Irvine, California - P1 T30 | ecosystem: Environmental > Terrestrial > Plant litter > Unclassified | place: USA: California...
AATCTCAGCATCTCTTGAGAGTGTCCGACAAGTCTATTTTTTGTTGCTAATGAGCTGCAAAGAGAGAGGTCACTTATGCCGCGCGAAAGAAAGATCGGCTGCAAAGCTCTACAGATAGAGGAAGATGGTTTGCATAAGAAACCCCGAGTTTCCAACAAACTGTGCCGCAATATACCTCACTATCTTACCCCTCTTTGTCGAGCTGCTACATAAAGTTTCGTCTTTCCAACATACTGCGCCGCAATGTATCCCACGGTCGCTCACTACGGTGCCGTATATAGCTGGAAAACCTCAAGCAGTCCGTTCTAGTTTGCGAAACTCAGTGTCAAGCGTCGTCATGCAACACTAGGCCAGGACTTACCCCCAGGATAGCCCATATGTAAAAAAGAGCATACTGTAAAGGCAAGGTAACGCAGAACTAATGTAAGACCACGAGCTAGCCAGCCACGAATATCGCTAATACACGCCTAAAAGTCTACACTATGTCTTATTTTCCAACATCACCAAAGCAACCCCTCATAGAAGACAAAACAACATGGGTATATGACCTAACCTGACCAAACCTAACCTACAACAACAACAACAACCAAAATCCTCTTCCTTCCCTCCCTCCTATCCCCCCTCATCCGCCCTCTACTGAAACGCCCCCCTAATCTTAGCATATAACTCCGTATCCAAAAAGTTATAATTCGGATCCGAAAAGCAAAACGGCGCACGCAACAACGTCTCCGCCGTCGGCCGCTCCGTCGAATCAACCGTAAAGCAATCCCACATGAAGCTCAATCCCTCCACGCCAATAACCTTGCTCACATCATCCGGTATAGGCGGTGCCTGGCCCAACGATCCCAGTTTATATATGGCGCCGATGGCTTCTTCTTTGGACCAAGGACGTTTCCCAGCGAACATTTCGAGCACGACGCAGCCGAGCGACCAGATGTCGACTTTGGCGGAGTAGCCCTGCCCCTGGGAGCGGATGACTTCGGGCGCCATCCAGAAGACGGAGCCTTGCATGGAGTTTGTGACGTCGTTGCCGTAGATGTTGTCTGTCTTTTTGGAAATGCCGAAATCGGAGATTTTGCATGTGCCGTCCAGGTCGAGGAGGATGTTGTCGGCTTTCAAGTCGCGATGCAAGATGCCTTCGCGGTGCAGGTAGGACAGGCCGAGCAGCGTCTGGCGTGTCAGGGATGATACAACGCTCTCTTCGAATTTGCCGTGCTTGCGGATACACGAGCCGACGCTGCCACCGGAGATATACTCGAGGAAGATAGAGATGCTGTATTCTTTGCGCTCGCAGCCGAGGTACTGCACGATGTGTGGGTGGTCGAGATGCTGCATTGTATCGATTTCTTGGTCGAGCGACTTGACGAGCTCTTTGATCTTGTCCTTGTCGCTACCGGCGGCTTTGGGATTGACTTCGACTTGCTTCACGGCGATGAGCTCTCCGGTGGTGATGTTCATACCGAGGTAGACGCGTCCGAATGTGCCCTTGCCGATCAGTTGACCTTTCATCCATTTGAAGGTTGGTTGGCGGGATGGGATAGGAAGATGGTCTTGCGGAATCGTTTCGAGCTGAATGAGGCGTGAACCGCGGGGAGGCTTAATTTGCTCGATGCGGGCGTTAAACATCTTGGTGGACTTGCGGCGCACAATGTTGCCGGTATTGCGGACGCTGTCTAGACGCTGGTTTTGCACCGCAGCGCCAGCTTGCGCGCGACCAGTGAGCTGGGCTTTGTTGAAGGGCTCGTATTGGGATTTGACAACCTCACGGATTGATTTCGTGCGTCCCAGGCCAATACCAGACTTCCTCATGGTGCGATCCGCAACAGACTGAGGTGCAGCTTGCTTGCGAGATAGCCCATTGTTCATGGTTCCGGCTTCCTCGACAGAAGGCGTCTGTTTAGCATCTCCAGAGCCTTCTGTCTCGCCTTCCTCTAGCATTGGCTGATCAAGGTTGACGTTCGGGAAGAACTCGTCAAGGTGTTCCACAAGTGCCTCTGCGGGTGGGCGATTGGCCCACACATCACTGGCAAACGACTCACGTCGCAGCGAGAACCTGTTCGACTCGTCCGGGGAATCGGTCCATGTCGCCGATGCTGCAGACGTCGGATTGAAGTCGCTTGGCTGTGAGTCGCGATCTGCGGTCGCACTCTGCTCTGTCGCCTTCTGCGCCACCTTGTTCAAAGACTGTCCTGAGCGTGTTGTCTTGAGGTTGAGTTTGGGGCGTGCACCACGAGAGTTGCTGCGCGCATTCGGTGGGCTTTTCGCTGGAGTCGGAGGTGCATCCGCAGCACGGGCAAGAGGCCTTTGGAACAGGCCATCGTCAGAATCGTCGTCAGAACTTACTGGGTCCAAAGCAGCCGGAGTTTTTGTGACAAAATCCACACGTGCTTCGGTGAAGTCGAGCGTTGGACCGTAGACAGAGACCCGCGACGACTCTCGCGAGAGCGTCGAGTTCGGCGCTCGGCTTGACGAAGGACTGATTGGCGACCTCGAACGGTTCCTCAAGTTGGCAACAGCAGGGTTCTGAGCAGGCATCTCCAGGCTTAGACTGGGTTTGCTGGTAGGCGGCGCGTCAAGTAAATCTTCCTCATAGTCAGGTATTCTGAAGGGAACATGGCCTTTGCTCATGGTGATTTCGCCGGGGCTGCGAGGTGACCCACCTGGACTTTGCCTACCAGAACCGGACTGACCAAAGCCGTGCTCCTGTAACACCCTTGCTGACGGCCGAAGGCTCTCTGGTGACGCATCGTTTGCTTCGTCCTTTGGTGGAGGCAGAGGCGCTTTGTTCGCGGCGCCAACACCAGCTCCGACTGTGCCAGCGCCGATGATGGCAGCTGCAATGCGTGAGAGACCACTCGGGCCTTGAGGTAACGCTTTTCGCTTACCATTTTCCGATTCAGTGGAGTGCCGCTTCTCATGACTATCCTCATCGTCTGGCCAGGACGTCCTGTTTTTGCTCTTCGACAACGAATTGGCCTTGAGAAGCGTACTACTGTCGGCGGGAACCGGCGGTGGCTCCCTCAAGGGTACCAGCTGCTTGCTCTTATGCCGCTGCTCAAAGGTGTCCTTATCCTCGTACGGCGAACTTCGCGGCTCGTCGAAGTCGATTATGCGTTGGCTTCGGAAACTGACATCAGCACTGACAGCAGACGAGGGGTCGGGACTGTTCCCTAGACCCAGCTTGTTCTGACGGTCTGTGAGGTATCTGGCTTGCTTTCGCTGTGTTTCTTTCCTGTGTTCTTCTGCCGCAGCTTCAAGCAGCCTTCGGCGTTCAGGTTCAGGCAATTCGTCGCCTCTGCGCCAGGACTGCTCGTTGTCATGACCGACAGTTGGCGAATCTCTTTGTACGAGTGGCGATGCAGCATCAGCCTTGCTTAAGTTGAAGAGCTCCCTCCTCTTCTCAGGAACCAGCGTGGACTCTCCAGACTTGCCGCCAGCACCGGGAGATTCTGGCGCCGTGTTGGTGAGTAGACCATAGGTATTGTGATCTATCCTCTTGCTGCCTGCTTGTATGCCGAGCCCAGTGTGGGCTGCAACAGTACCTTCGGCTGGGACCTTTACGTAGATCTTGAGCTCCCCAACCTTGTTGCCAAGTTGTGACCGAGCCTTCAGTAGCTTCGTATCGGACAAGGGATCGTCGTTGTGGTCGTATTGGCCGGGCATTGTTAGATGTAGTTCAACGCCAGGAATCTGGCTCAAGCCCTGACTCAGCTCTTCGCAACAAGTGTTTCGTAGAGCTGCCGCGGAATCGATATTGGTGATATCGATCAATCGATAGTTCCAGCCGTCTGGTGTGACAAAAGCATATTTCCTCTCAGCTTGGTTGTTCCGCCCAAAGCGGGCAGCAAAACGACTGTCCGAATCTGTCTGCGCAGATCTTCTCGATGCTGGGCGGTCGTTGAGGGATGTCTCGCTGGAGTTCATACCAGTCTTGAAGGGGCCTGGTCGAGGGCTTGTGGGAGAATCAATGCTGGTGTCGTCGGGTGACGGATGGCTTTCCTGCTTCTTGGGGCCCCTGAAAATGCTCGGCAGGGTGCCTGTGAAGAATCTTTTGTGGTGCTCTTTCGCGCTGGACGGTGGTTCCACGTTATCGTGACGTTGTGAGAGTCCAGTGCCCGGACGCGAGCCATCAAATCCGTTCTTCCTGCCATCATTACGACTGTCGGAGCGACCCTCGAAGGACCTGCTAGAGGGCGGTCCAGATCCAGTCGTAGCGAACGTAGACATGTTGGATTCGGAGCTATTTCCACGGTTGTGACTGTGGCCACCCTGATAGTAGCGCGGCGTGGACGAACTCAACCCAGCGCTGAGCTGCCCACCATTTGTAGCGAGACGAGCATTCTGAAGACCTGGGCTGTGCTGCGGGCTCGCTTGTCGATAGTTGGCGATGTTGATGGGATTTGGGCCAAACTCACCAGAGGCGCTGGGACTGTGTCGCTTTGTCGGAGGATCCAAGTCACGCAACACCTCTTTGGAGTAGGCACTTCGGGCTGGACCCTCGGAGAAGTCAGGATGTTGACCAAGACCCGGTACTGTGATGCTTCGCTGGGTAGACGTTCGTCGCGCAACACCTGCACCGGGAGAAACAAGTGGCATCTGTCGACCTGGACTATCCTCGCCGTTGCCAGCGGTTGTAGGAGTGTCATTGCGACCTAGATATGGCGAGTTCTCAACGCCACCCTCTGGTCCAGCGCTTGTCAGAGTCAGACCAGCGTCGGAGCGCTGAGTGGCTCTACCACCTCCTGAACCTCCAGTCTCGACAATGTGACGCACTAGTCGGCGAAGCTTGCGGCCTTCATCTCTCTCTCTATTTTGGTCCCAGCCGGTGCCACTCGCCGTGCATTGCTTGGCCAGCTGTGGGAAAATGACCTGGTGCATCATGGCTACGTTTCCCTTGCTCCCGTGGCCGCGGCCTATGTCAAGAAACCTCGGACCCTCCAGACCGAGCGTCTTGAAGGTCTCCTGCCAGTCTCTCGAGAAGCCATTGTCGGCTAGCCAGCTTTGTACGCGCTGTCCAGGCCACAGCGCGGACAGATCGTGCGGCGAGACGGGGGTTGCTCCATTGTTCTCGTTGCGATGGTAGACGCTGCTAGTCTTCTGTATCATGGAGTTCTGGAAAGAGGCTGTAGGCGGTCCAGGCGAATCATAGGCCTGGGCGTCGCCCGTGGGTATGTTGAGGTGGGTGCGACTGCTCGGTGTGGGCGGGACATTGAAGGCAGGGTTGCCGTACTGCACGCTCTGCACGCTCTGCTGTATGTCCAGTGCGGGCTCTGGATTTGGGGGAAAGCCAGTGTCGTAGTACTGCGCATCGTAGTCTCTGGCTTGGTGCAGAGGCGGAATTCCAACACCTGTAACTCGTCAGATAGTCATTCTCTCATGGAATGGGATGTACAACATACCAGGTCCAAAACTTGCGCCATCGGGCACATAGGTCGCCGAGGTCAGGGGTTCGCTTCGCTGCTGCTGCTGCTGCTGCTGTAGAGGGGGCCGTACTGATGGCGGCGGGGGCAGGGTTGTATAGGACGGGTGCTGGTAGAGGCCGGGGTTGTACTGCTGCTGCTGCTGCTGCGGATACTGGCCTGGGGGAGGGTTCCAGTAGTGCTGGCCAGCCATGGGCATTCCGCCATGCTGGTTCGAGGTGGACGGGCGAGGTGGAGGCCCGGGCAGGCGGATATGGGACGACGGGGTCGAGGTGGGCTGTGGAGGAGGAGGCGGCGGTGGGTAGAAGGACATGTTGGTAGGATGCGCGTGACTTTGACTTTGACTAAGCTGCCTCTGGTGCAGATGCGGGTCTGCGACGGTATGCGCGCGGCCTCGAGGGCTCGTAGGCCGATTCGCACCGCCCGGCAATAGCTGTGAGTACGGCGAGTTTCCGTTTGGGGGGCTGAGAAGGGCGCGAGTATCCAGCGACGGCGGCACGGGTCCGCGACGGTGGGCGCGGTCTTGCGAGGTGTTGCGGTTGGAGACGTTTGAAGCGGAGCGCTGTCGGACCTCAATGATCATGTCGGTCTGCCCTCAGTCACGGGTGAAGGGCTCCTGGGTGTCTCCAAGCACGGTGCTGGCATGACGTTGCCGTCTCTTCCATACGTTGTAGCAGCCGATCGATGTCGTGTCGCGGGATGGAGGATGGCTCCGAGGGTATGGCAGCGATCCACTTGCCTGTCCACAGCGGGTCTGGAGGTGTCGGGTGTCGGGGGCAGATTCGAGGGCCCAAAAGGTGCGACAAGACAGTTGCGACGGCGCTGAACCGCCGTTGTCAGCGCCTGTCAATGCTGCAGCGGTTGCGCGTCAGAGGGCGCTTATAGAGCGCTAGTATTGGGTGTCGTCGCAACAAAGACGGGACGGTCCAGCCCACGTGCGCACACAGATCGTTCAACAACACCTCAAGTCTGGAGTCGCAAAAAAAAAGAGGAATAAGTGCAGAAGAAGGAGGCGGTTGCGCGCCGCCCAAAGCTGGCCGCCCGTGAGCATCAAGGTGCAAGCTGTCCTAGCGCGTGCCATCTCTGCCCAAAGATTGGTTGAACGCAGACGAAACACACGACAATCAGCACCACCCAAATGTCAACTCCACCCAATCCCCTCGTCCATTTCCGCCACTGTCTTCGTGTATTCCGTCCCGCCAGCTCGTGCAGCCCGGGCAGGTGCTCACCCGAGACTCGACCGTCTTGAGCGGCAATCGCACGTGACCGGTGAACGTGCTTGCCTGGAAGCGAACGCGGCCTTCTGCAGGCACACGCATCGTCAACGCCGTGTTACCCCAGGCTCGGCATCTCCGGACTTACTGAAGCACACTCTCACAAGACAACTGGATGGCGAAGTCCAGCCTTGCGCAATCGCTATGTCTTTCTTACAGCGACTATCAGCAATTCCATTTCTTTCAATATCAAGACCTCTATGACCTCTACTCGGTAGATCATGTCAACAAATCAGCGGCTGCACACGTGAGCTTAGTCTTACCGGCACATTCACACTTACTCGTCGCGAAGGCAATTCGTTGGCAAACACGTCATGCGTTTTTGCTTCGAGCCATTGTCTTCACATTCTCCACCACACCAGTCGGCCATATATCACGTACAGGTGACTGACGAACATACTGACCTTGACAGACTCGATGCCCGACGCATACCTACAACCTTACTTGTCGACTATGTCGATCCAGATCTCAGCTCCTGTATCACCATTTCACGTTGGACAACTTCCCTGATGGCGCTATCCTACTTTCCCCATTTCGCAAGTCACCAACATCGACCAATGATATCTTGATAACAATTTCAGATACGATGATACTACCAAGTGTCCTATCCCCTGATATTACAAGCCAGATCTACCGTTCAATATTCACACACCTTAACAAACATAATCCATCTCGCGCCCCATCAAGCCCTAAACTCAATCTCCCTTAGCAGCTCACTCTCATTCCCAACCCCCCTCTTCCCCTTAAACTTCCCATCCACCGGAAACGCACACCCACACGCCTTCTGCGCATACGCCGCTCCCGAATCCGTAACCGTACACACACAATGATTATTCCCAATCGAATACAGCCCATCCCCATACGCAAACTTAAAGTACGAATTGCCAACATCCATATCCACCTCCTCGATATCCAGCTCATACGGCATAAAGTTCTCGGCAATGTAGTACGGTCGGTCGATACTGCCTTCGTTTTGGCACGGCAGATAGCTGCCCATGACGGTGCACGTGTTGTCGTAGATGGTGAAGATGGTGTTGCCGGATGCACCGGCGAGGCCGTTGCCGCCGCCGCCGAAGGAGGGCACGACGGTGAGACCGACTTGCATGCCGAAGGTCCATTGGCCTTCGCCTTGGTTTCTGCAGTAGCGGTCGTCGGTGATTTTGCGGCCGCGGTCTTCTTCGCGGAGTTGGAGTTGGCATGTTGCGGTGGTGGAGGGGATGAGCGCGGTGGCTGCGAGGAGGAGGGCGGATGAGAGTTGGAAGAGCATGGTGGGTGGGTGGTTTGGGGTGTGTTTGTGGTGTTGGGAAGTGGAGTGTGGGGTTAAGTAGTGATAGATGAGTGGATGTTTCGTAGCTGATGAAATGTTTCATCACTGGCATAACGACACTCTTATACACACTTTCCCAACCCGCCATTCACCCAGCAATGTTCTCGCAAAGACAAACACCGAGTCCACCATCTCGCGATACCTTACTCCCCATCGAAGCCACTACTCCACCGTGCAAACTCTCCGACACTTGGCCAACGCCAGTACCATGAACGCGCGCACCCCATCAACGCGGTGCCAGAAAAATCCGGGGTACCTCCATCCAATCACACACCGCAGATCGCTGAAATTTCCTGCGCTACTTGTTGCTGTGAATCAAAGTCGCCCAGAAAGTGCCGCTGATGCTCTGCGGCATTCTCCGTGAGGTGTGTTGGTGACGGTGTGGAGTGGCCGCCTGAGCCGCAGTGATGTGTGAGAACCGGGCTACGGGGTTATCGCGGCTGAAAATCAGTGAGCTAGTGTGGAGATCGTGTCTTTCTTTTGGTTGGAAGCATTTTGATGCTATGGGGATGAGGCCGGGGATTGTGTTCTTGTGGGGCTCAGCTACAATTGGGGCATGAGGTGTGAGCATGACATGTCGTAGGTGTGAAGCTGCGGCCTTATTACTGGGACCTAACTGTGTCACTGTTAACTGTAAAGAGGTTCTTCCAGAGTACGCCTCGTCCTTTACGACTGCCGATCGACGTGCGGCAGAGGCATGCAGGGATGGAATTATGCCCTGGTTTTGGACCTCAAAGCTTCGAGGCTTTCTAGAATACTTGATTAAGTCGTTCGTTTTCCTCAAAGGGCAAGCGTTTGTAGTAGTAGCAATGACATGGGCCGAGACTTGCTATGTAGGCTAGTAACAAAAGTGTGCTAGATGAGAGTGTAGTATCGTGAAACTGGAGAACACTAGAAAGTCTATACTTAATTTCCACACATGATCAGTAAAGGAAAATAAATTCGGCAGTGGGAGGCATAAGTGCATGTCGGCCTAAATCAATATGTAGTCTCGTGGGTCGAATAGTGAAGCTACAAAACTTCGAATTCGGTCTTGAAAGGGCGTCCTTCATTGCCCCGACAACCGTATTGCTGGAAACAACGCTTTATCCTTATCCGCCGTTGACGTACTTGTAAAATAGTCTACCGTGTTGCGGGTATACTTTGACGTGTAGGTAGTTGTTGACGCTCCCCCAATTGGCTGCAATTCTGCTAGTTTAATTGGCTCAACCCCTTGTTCGTCACCAACTACCTACACGTCAATCTCCGTCAAACTCTACCAGCACAACGGTACTCAACGTTCCGGTTGCTGAAATTCTGTCGGGATAACGGTTATGAAAGGTAAAAGGGACGTCTCACATCATCACAAGAGTCTCAGCGACCACACACGCTCAATCGCAGTTCATCATCAAGACACGTCAATTACAACGAATCCCACAGAAGTCAGAACGCTCAACTAATGCCCATTCTGACAAAACGAAAAAAGAATCACAACTTGCATCAAACTAGTCTTCACATTCCCTGAAGAGGACACCCTTGTCGTTCATGCCAATGTACATTTCAGAAAATAGTGCAAAAAAGGTATTATGTAACAACGCTGCGCGCCCGCTCTATCAACACTCCACTCATCTCAAATCAATCCCAGAAGGAAGAAGCTTAGTACCCAACAGCCTTGCCATCAGGGTACACATACTTGATCTCCTGCTGGACATTGCAGTACCCCTGCTCCTCCCACGGCATCGTCGGGTACGGGAACACACCAGTGTTGGGGTAGCTCTGACCTGGCTTTCCACCATTGAGTGGGCCGTTGCCACCATTGTACCCACCAGTGTTTCCTCCGTTGCTGCCACCCTCCTCGTAGTCCGCATCCGGCATCGCGATATCAATCGGTGAAGGCTTGTAGGTGTACGGCTTTCCAGCGGGAAGCTTCTCAGTCGCCTTCTCGAGGACGGTGTACGGCTCGCTCAAATCGGGCAGCTCGTACTCGTTCGCTGCGGGCTTGACTTTCGTGCACTTGACTGCGACATGGAAGCTGGGGATCGTGGAGGGGTCGATTTCGCCGTTGATGCCAACGACCTTGTAGCGCAGGTTCTTGGCAAGGTAGGGCTCGACGTGCTCGGGTGCGAGCGACTCAAGGTCGCCGTAGTATTCCTTGCCCTGGAGGCAGGTGGTCAGGGGAAGGGAGCCGCGGGTAATGATGGGGTACGTGGCGTTGCCGCCGCCGGCCTTCATGCCGCCGAGCACGCCGTACGCGCCGACGTAGTTGGGGTCCTGGGTGTAGTCTTGGCTGGGGTCGTAGTCTTCAACGGCCTCGCTGCCGGTGCCGTTGTGCTTGGTCGGGTAGCCGGTAGAGACGGGGGTGTAGGCTGAAGCAGTGCTGTTGCCGTAGGGGGCGGTGCTGTTGGAGGTGCTGTTTCCGCCGGCGTTGTCGATCCAGCAGTGCACAGTGTAGGAGCCCTCCATGGCGAACTTGTCGGCGGTGATGTCGAGAACGTGGTGGTAGTCACCTTCCTTCATGGGCCGGCCGAGATACTGGCCGGTCTTCTCGTTCACGGCGTCGGCGCGCTTGTTGAGCTGGCGAACACCGGCACCATAAAGACGGGTGACGGCCTGAGCGACTTGACCGTAGGAGCGGTCGCTGGTCTCGGGGTAGTAGTAGCCGAAGACGCGGGTCTCACGGACGTCGCCGCTGGTGAAGTAATCGCCGTAGGTGCCCTTGGTGAAAGGCTTGAGAGGAGTTCCGCCGTTCTTGGCCTCACCCTGGTTCCACTGAGCCATGCCGCGGTTGATGTTGCCGTTGGCGACCCAGGTGTCGGGCACGATAAACTGGTACATGTTGAGCAGACGGTCGACGTTGGTGTGGTGAAGCCAGAAAAGAGGGTCGAAAGCTGAGACATCGAGGTAGTACATGTGGCCACCAGATTCACCGCCAGCAGTGTTGTGGATAGCATCGTGAATAGATTCGAAGCTGTCAACACCGCTACCGCTGAGATCAGTGCGGACACCGATCGCAGAAGTGGAGGCGTATCCCCAAGGTTGCTTGCTAGAGAAGAGGGCGAAGACTCGGTCACGGAGAGAAACGCGCATGCTATCGAAACGGCCGTTCATTTCGTTGTTATTGCTGCGAGTAGGGTTGGCAACTGGGCGACGGAGGGTGAAGGGGTTGTTGTTCCATGGTCCGCCTCCCATCTCGTTAGGGAGTGAGTTTCCGAAGCTGTAGGAGTAGAGCGGGTTGGCGATCGTCACCTGGCCATTTGGCTTGGTGACGGTCACAGTCTGGTCACGCATCAAAGTGGGAACAGTTGGGCCGCCGCCGTTCTCTTGCGCCCAATCCCAGTAAGGCATGCGCAGAGATTCCGCAGCGTCCCTCCATCGCTGGCGCTGTCCAGCTGGGAAGTCGTTGATGACCTCAGTGACTGCGAGGTACCAGGCTTGCTATTGAATCGTCAGCAATTTAAGTTCGGGAAACATTCAACCAACATACCTCGTAGATGGCAAGATACGGCCTGTGCCAAGATCCGAAAAGTGTCTGGCCGTGAGGGCAGAAACCGGCCTGGTTGAGGAGAGGAGTTGGGAAGTTGTTCCATGTAGTGAATGGACGTCCATGGACACCGGCAATCTGGTAGTAGCTGAGCTTGTCGCTCTGGCCCTTGCTCATGAACCTCTCCATTCCCAGGAGGTACAGATTCCACTGATCGGCATTGTTTCTCAATTGACGGATCTCAAGACGAGGGTATGATTGCCTGCCATTGTTGTCGCAGTCACCCCACCAGACAGTTTTAGAGCCGCAGACACCGCTGATGGCCAGAAAAGGACCGATGTCACGCTTCGAGAGCTCGTGCGCAGCCTCGTCAATCTGAGCCTTGATCACACTGTCCGCGTGACGATGAACATGGTGATGGGCACCATGTTGCGCTGCGACGCTAATCTGAAGAAGCGCGAAGAGACCGAAGAGCATGGTCATCATGCTCTGGGGCTTGCTGAAATTGGCCATGCTGAATGCTGAAAGTAGTTGTTCCTTGGTAAATGACCGGATGAGTACGAGTCGAAAGAAGGTGACCCGAGACTCGAATTAATAATGGACGATGATGCGTATGCAAAAGAGCGTGATTGACCTGGAGATGATCCAAAAGGTCTACAAAGAAAGGTCCCGACAACTGAACTCGACGTCAAAGACTACGAGCAGACAAAGGTTGGCGTCGAAAGCAGGGGCGGGCAACGGGTAAGGTCATATAACGAAGCAGTCCTATCCTTGGGCTTGCTCGCCTGGGTTTAGGTCGATCCATTTTGCCCATTATTTGGACACGAGACGGTGGAGTTTGGGCAAGGGTGGCGGTTCGTATTCGCGGCCATGTCCACTGTGGCCTAGCTGATTGGTGGAGTCTGGTCCCTGCTCGCCCCAAACGAGCAGCCAACAGCGATCCGCGGTCCATTCTCCCCTGACTTATCCCCTTTCGAACATGGCCTTTGCATGCTGGTTGGCGGTACACTGTGCTGGGATGGAGACGACAGTCGCCCGTCGACGCCTTGTCTCACACCACACGACATGCTTTGCGCGAAGGTGACAGTTTGGCGATGTTCGGTGCGACCTTTTCAGTTCATCTGAACCACCAAGGCGTGGACAGCTCGAGACACCAGAACGAGCACGTCCTCGTGGGGCCATCTGCTTGGACTTGTCGCTTCTGGAGCGGAGTAGCTCAGAGCCACTGCGCCCCAGCACGAACCAGGCGCAAAAGCAGCTGCAGCCAAAGAGGGTCGGCGTCTGCGGTTCAGCTCGCGAATTTTTGATTGCAATCACGGTAAAGTGCCCTTTGCATCCGATCAATGTAAGGACCCTCCAGAGTGAGGATAAAGCGACCGTAACATCAGCAGTCTGCAGTGCCCATCTTCATCTTGCGCTGTCGAAGTAAGGAAGCAGATGGACATGGACACGGGGTGCTGTCGTCGTGGTCTGCCGAAAGAAGGCGCCTCGCCTTCCCTCGGCGCCTCGCTTGCTGGACAGGAACAGCGTCTACCGTTTCATAAATATCAAGCCCGTTTTTCCGCCCCAGTGTCCACTGTTTCACCTCTCCTTATCCACAGATAATGACATCGCTGCTGCTTGACATGCCGTCAAGCTTTCAGAAACCTGTGGAGCATATTTTATCAATGATTAAGGACCTCCCAACAACGAGTGGGACAACATTGACCTTCACTGGGAAGTCAATTTTCCCAATGTCGAAGCCAATGATGCGGCTCTTCTAGTGATTTTGGCCAAGTCGTGCTGAAATAGGCAATACTTTGGAGCGACTCAGCCTCTCACGCACTCATCACACTCAGAACGAACCTCATGAGAGAATCGGCAGAGCGCTCGTATGGATGAGATTCAGGATCATGCATGCGCCGTATTGCCGCGTCCCCGTGGCCCTTCGCATCCACTCATTCGCTGCAGGATTCGATTTCGCGTAGCCAACCAGCGCTTGCCGTCGCTCTCTATGCAAAGCAGTCCATCAGGAGCTGTCATCGTTCCTCCGTCAGTACACAAAGACAGAACCCTATGGCCTTCGTACGGACTACGTCGTCTTATTCGACGTGCGCGTTTCACCGTTGATGTACGACCATTGGTGGCACTTGAGAATCCTCCGGCGCACAAGCAAGTCGTGCGAGCCTAAGGATCACGAACGTGGCTGATAAGATAACGCCACACGGAACACGGCATGCGTTCGTGTCATGGTGGCTATCAAACCTATTTTTTGCTTTCTCCTGTCTACATTCTCTTTGCATACATACGAGGAAGGACGTCTCACTGAACTTCCCACGGGCGCCTCAAGAGTACATATGGAGCCATCTATATTTGCAATCGACTTAATGCATGCACCAAGATGCACGCAAAAGCTCGCAAAGGCCTTGCCAATGGAACCATGAATTCGCTGCGGTACAATCACGGGATAGTCTACATGAAGCTCTTTCTCCCATTCTCAAAGTCTGCTCCCAATTAGGTTTGAAGCAGCATTCTCCTCCATTCCATTACGAAGTACTCCCACCTATAAATTCACCAAAAGCGCTCCCAAATCCCACGCCGCCCATACCACGATCACACCCAACACCACAATCTGAAACCAAGTCACCTTCTTCGACTCCACCACCAATCCCTTCGCAACCCTTAGCTGCCGATTCTGCATCTTCAATTGGGCATGGCTCTTTGCCATCTCCCCATTAATCTCCTTGTACTTTTCCACGTAGTCGTAGAATTTGCGCGCCTTGCCGTGGTTAAACCCGCCTAGGTCTTCGGCGTCTGCGAGGAGGTCCTTGAGGTTCTTGTTATCGGCGGTAAGAGCCTTGGCCTTGGTGGTGAAGGAAGAGTTGTGCGCCGAGAGTTGCTCGTTGGATGCGATGAGGCTGCGCGCCTCCCGGGCTGAGATTTCGCTGTCTTGAAGACGCTTGCGGAGGTCTTCGTTGGAAGCGAGGAGGGCTTTTATCTGCGTGGCTGAGACGGCGCAGGTGCTGCATGTGCGGGTCGGACAGCGTGTGAGTGGGTAGCAGCCGTGTTCGTCTTGGACCTGGTCGCCGCGGCTGATCGTATCGTCGATGATGGACTCTTGTTCAGTGTCGTCGAAGACAGGCGTGAAGGCCTCGAAGAGCGCGGCGCGCTCGGTAACTGAAGTGATAGCGTCGAAGTCCATACCTCGCTCGCTCTCGGTGATGAGTAGTTGAGACATTCTGGAGGTTGCGAATGAGTGTGGACGTAAGTGGGCGGACAGTGAGTATATACGCAAAGAGGTTTTGGGTTGATATAAACAGAGGCGCGACGCGGGTGCTAGCAAGTATATGAAGGCTTCCCAGATGCCTTATTGTTTCACTTCTCTGTCGCAATTCACTCTCAAGTAAACGCTTGCACTGGGCAAACTGTTCGAAGTCACGCGCGAAAGGTTCACAAGCGCGCAACAAACTTCATTGTCAGGTTCACAAACGATGCGATTCATTTGTTCGATCTCAGATTGCTATCCAGATGGATTGGATAAGCAAGGGATATTGACAACTAAAGACCATACATTTCCAAGTCACCATGAGATGGTTCTTGAAGTCTGATCAGTCTCTTCATTGTGAGGACAATGCCTGATCAGTCTCTTTCACTTCGAATACAATTCTAGGTACGACTCTACTGTGACCAAGACCAACTACCATGCGGATACAAATGCCCCAAGACCTCCCAATGCAAATGCAGTTCGTAATCTCGTAATCATAAATCATCACGACTCGTTCTTATCCGTCTACCGCTTCCCCTTCTTTTTTCCCTTTGCACTTGCACCACCCACACTCTTAAGCGCCGCATGCTTGGGATTATCCTGCAAGTGTTGATGCAACCGCGACTTCGATGGAAACGCAGCATCACAGCCTAGACACTTGTGGTTCAGGCCGCCGTTCTCGCTCTGGACGTCGGCTTGCTTCGCTGCTTTCTTCGCGCGCTTGAGTGCGGCTTTACCAAGTTTGGGAACGGCTTGCGCGGATGGGACTTCTGATGGAGTCGAGTCTTCTGTTGGTGCGGTTGATGTATCGGTAACGGGGATATCAGTGGAGGCGAGGCCGTTGAGCCGGGCTTCGATGTCGGAGCGCGAGGCGTATTCGTCGTCTTCGTTGTCGCTGGAGGAGCCGTCTTCGGGCGTGTCGTCCGTGTTTTGCGCATCATTGGCTACGTCAGATGTTTCTTTGCCGTCGTCATCTCCAGCGCTGTCATCCTCCATGTTCAGAGTATCTGTTTTTTCTGTGATGTCTTCGACGGACCCGTCTAGGCTATTCGTTTCTGAGCCAGTGACTTCGTCCTCCTCCTCATCGACTGTTGGTGTAATGACTCCACTGCTCATGGCATCTTTGTCCAGATCCAAGTGTGCATTATCTTTCTGCATCTGCCTCTTCAGTGACTGAATGGCCTTTTGATGCTTCTTGCTCTTCTCGTGCGCCTCATACTGCCGCTCGCTCTTGAACGTCTTGTTGCAGGCTACACATTCGTAGTGGTCCTCTTCCAGTTCTTCCTCTGACTCCCCCTCTTCCTCATCTGCCGGTCGTGCAGTGGCCCAGCTAGGCAATGCCTGTGCCTCCTGCTCCAATTTTGCGAGTTGCGCAGCTCTGGCCTTTGCTGCCTGCGCCTTCCGCGCATCTCGTTGTGCCTTTGCCTTCTCGTCTGCGGACTGTGTGTTCGGTGTGTATCGAGGATCGCGCTTGCGTACAAAGGCCACCAATGTCCGGACAGCGTCGTTGAAGTCCCGCCGCCCGTCGTCCCGAAGCTTCTGGTTCTCCTTCTCCATCGCGCGCCTGATGCGACGTTCGGGCGCATCAGACAGTCGGTACACGTCCTTCCATGCAAAGCTCTTGGCTGTCGCAAAGCCCAGCCATACAGAATAGAAGTCGCGAACAACATCGTCGTACGAATCGTCCTTGTGCCCGAAGGTAGGATAGACTGGAATGTCGATGTCTTCGTAGTCTGCCGCGTACTCCTCTTCCTTGGCAAGCTGCTCAAATGTCTCGCGCACGAAGCCGAAGAAGCCGTTTGGAGAGTCGGAGAAGTCTACATTCCCTCTGAACTTGCCCATCATTCGCGCCAGCTCGTCCGACGTAGTCATGCGCATGTTGCCCTGATAGTGGTCTTCAGTCGCGCCTTCCCCACTGCCACCCCGCAATATATCGCCTTCGTGCGCATCGTACCATGCGCGTTCCTGGTCATCTGAGAGGACTTCGTAGGCGGACTGGATCTCGGCGAAAAGGGCAGTCGTGCGCTCGGTATCGCCATGGTTGCGATCTGGGTGGAGTTCGAGCGCCTTCTTACGATATGCCTTTTTGAGTCTGTAACTGTCAGATCTACTATAACATTCGGTGCATCTCTACCTACTCGTCCTGTGTAGCCGTCCGCTCTACCCCCAGCAGCTCATAGTAGCTGGTCTTGACCTCGCCGCCAACCCCAGCCGCTTCCCCACTCGCATTGGATTGACCCGCGCCCATGGTGTTTTTCAGCCCGGGAGTGACGCAGGGCAGGGCGCTAACACGTGAGTTGAGAAAAAGTGTTCTAGAAGAGCGAATGGATGCAGCGGCAGAAAATGGCGCCGAGACTGTGACTGTGCGAGAACCACATTATTGGTTCGCGCGGTGTGGCCGCTTGACATTTGACAGGAGGAAGGTTCGGCGTGTGATCTAGCCGCAAACTCGTCAGCTATGAGCACTTTTCACCGAGCGGTTCGTGTTTGCTTTTGTCCATAAAGTGAACGCCTCCCCCGCGGATGTTCTGTATGAGTCGTTCTGAGTAATCCGCAGTATCGATCGAGAGAACCGGCTAGCGTCGTCCAAGAGATTTCCAAGCGCATGACCATCATAGGTACGGAGCAAAGCGCCGCCCACGCAGAGCACTCAACAGTTGCTGCCAACATCGAGCAAACTTACTGACCTTACCTACAAGGCCTCATAATCAACTGCACACATCACCACCAAACTCTCTAATCATTTGTACAAGATATACCGGTCCACCTAAACGGTAGATCTATCGATACCAGCACTAGCCCTGTCCGGGATCCACGATCCGGCGGAATATACCCCGCATCAATCAGAGCCTTCGCCTCCTCCACGTGCAAATCTGAGAGGTTCTGATCGGCCAGCCCTACCACCAAACCACGGTTCGCGGCAAACTTACCAGTCATGAAGTTCGGCCACGCCTTTAAGCAGAGCCTCCAGAAAGAAGGATTCCCGCCCGAGTGGGTCGAGTCGGCTATTTCCTACTCACAGCTCAAGAAGTGCATCAAAAGGCTCACTGACGAGCTGAGACAAGTGGGCCTTGATCCGGAGACACTTGCGAAGCTACTGAAGCATGTGGAGGATTACAATGCCTCGACTACCCAGAACAAGGATAATCATCAGGAAAGACCATTCGAATACATTCTCAATGCGAACGACTCTAAAGGCGTGCGTCACAAGGCGCATCAGCCTTTTCATCCAATGCTCCTCTTCTACGTAAACGAGACCACCGGCGAAATCTACAGCGCTGAGCTAGATGAAGAGACCAAGCGCAAACTCCAGATGCTGGCTGTCGAGACTGGCATGTCGCAGATACGAGTGACTGAGGCGGCAGATGCACAACCACAATCGCCAACTACTCCTGACATGACGAGTCCAGATGTGCCTGCTATTGTTCGGAGAGATAGCATTTCCAGTTCTCGGCCAGGGTATCGCACGGTCAAGGTTCCTCTCGATTCCGACACCGAGTTTTTCACGAGGCTCAGCAGTGAAGTCACTGGTCTCGAAAAACTGCAAGAGCGCGAAGAGAAGAGGATGCACAGTCAAATCGAAGATCTTGGGAAGCAAATAGCCACAATGACGAACCCGGACAAGCGCTCAAACAAGAAGACTCTTGCTGCGTGGAGGCAGGTTTTCCAGATGTACATCGAAGAAGGCATATTCTTCGGCAACACCGAAATCGACCACAGGTCGCATGACTCTGACAAAGCCATGGAGCGTCTCGCAGAGTTCTCCAACAAGGTTGCTCAAGCTGGCATAGTTGAGAAGCTTAAGAAGAAGGATAGTCTGCGTGCACTCAACATGTTCATGCACATCAATCGCGAGATTCTCCAGGGCCTACGCTTCGGCGAGATCAACCACAGTGCCATGGTCAAAATCCTCAAAAGTAAGTCCTGCCTGCATCAAAACCCCACACCCACACTGACAACCAATTCTAGAGTTTGACAAGCGCACCGCACTCGGCGTGAAGCAAAGCTTCCCCCGTCAAGTCGAATATCCCGAATTCTCCGAACACCTCGCCAAAGCCGTTTGCGCTGAAGTGAACACCCAGATTCTGTCTAATATCCCGCAGATCGATGATTACAGCTGTCCCATGTGCATGGATATCAAGTGGCGGCCTGTCAAACTACGTTGCGATCACGTATTCTGCATACGGTGCCTGATAGTCATGCAGAACAAGAAGCAGCACAATTGCCCGTTTTGTCGGGAGCCCACGGTGCTGGATGCGAATTCAGGTAAGCCAGAACTGCAACATTTACTTCGCGTTGAAAGCTGACGTATGCAACAGATAACCTCGACCACGAACTCGCCTCATTCCTCAAGAAGTGGTTTCCGGACGAAGTCAAGACTAAGCAGCGCTACAACGAGCTCATGGCTGGAGTGGACCAGTATGGCGAGGTGTATGCGAGTGAAAAGTGCGTTGTCATGTAACCTCTACTACGGAAGACACGCTAAGGTTGTGGGGTAGGTTCCTAAGGGGTGGATCTTTATGGTGAGTTTCAAGGCTATTTGTTGATGGAGGAATGATTTTGACATGTTCGATAGGCACATGGTGTGATGTATCTATCTCTTGAAGATGTTGAGGGACATACCGATACGGTGGTGAATGGGTGCATGCTGGAGCTGTTGCTTTTTCCTTTTGAGATACCCCGGTTTTTGACAGTCGCTTCTAGCACTACTGTAGCGTTTCATATTGCTATTCTATCTTCCGTATGTGCTACTGCCTCTTGGAGCATATGAGTGAAAGTGCTGGGCCCTCCGTCAAACAAAACATGCCAATAATAGCTACATCAAGGTCTGATGAACGTTTTGCTCTGCAGTGTGATACAAGAGTATACTCTAGAAACTTTTTGATCTCCAGTGTGCGTCTTGGTCGTGCTTGCCTCTCTCATGGTGGGGGCCAAAACATTTGCCCTGCTCTCGCTTCTCCAGGCATACTCTATCTTACCACGTCTTCTGCTGAGCAGTGTGCAAAACATCCAGCATGACCCCGCAGGACGACAACTTACTTCTGGCAGACGACCGATGGACCAGATCGGCAGGGTCGACCACGATCAAGCTCATCTTTCAGATTTACTGACAACATTTGAGAATCTTGCACCACACGACAAGGCCGAAGCACTCCGGCACATCATTCGAACACAGCGAGCAGAACAAATCCTCTCTGAACCGAGCCCCATTACAAGTTCCTCACCGGCCCCGGCTTCAGCTAATTTGAACATCCACTCCTGCCATATTTGCCACCGCTTGGTGCTGATCCAGCAACGAAGGATGTTTGGGATAGCGTGTTCAGCTCCGATACCGTGAGTTTAAGCAAGGAGACTCTTCAACAAGGCGTGAGGCAAGGATGTCTTCTAGTCGAATGGATTGTGGAGCTCTTGTCTCGGGGTCTGTATGCCCTTCAGTCAGATATAGCTAGCAGCATGCCACCGGGATCTTAACTAGAGGCCTTGAGGGACGCCACCGATGATCTTCAGTACCTTGGGCCCGAAGGTCTATTGGTATCATGCCATGGCAGTGGAGACAATAACGGCGGAGTGACCCTGCAGCCAACATACGATATCGACACTTTTCTACTTGATCAGTTGTGGAATGTCGCGCCTGACCTGCGAGGAAGATGGACATACACAGGTTTCGCCTTCAAGTACGAAACGTCTGTCTCTGCTTCGTTTCGTGGGACCGTGGCTACAGGCAAGTCGTACCCTTCGGTCCAAAAATTGTGTAATCACAACGAGATCAAACAATTCTGCCTCGTCTGGTGCCATGTGCATATGGCTGCCGGATTATTTGCCAGCTGAAGATCGAATCAACCTGCGAGCCTGTGAGTAAATCTCATACACAGACTGCATGTGAGGCAAGCACTAATTCGTACATCGAGCTTCAGGGACCCTGCAGGAACACATTCTCCCCCGTAGGATGCTCATTTTTGGCACAAAAGAGGTATGATGGACGTGCGAGCATGCGGCCAATCTGGACAACTTACCAACGAAGCGAATAGATGACGTGCCAGTGGTCCAAAGGAAGACTGGCACTGATAGGCACACACTCGACTACTGGCGTCTGATACTGAGACACCACACCCGCCGATTCTTCACTTACCCGAACGACAAACTGTCCGTGAAAGCAAAAAGAGCAAAAAAGGGCCCAACAAGCAAGGGCAAAAAGCAAATCACACGATGATTCTCGCTTATGGGACCCCATCTCACTACGCATCCTGTGGGAGGCCGCTGGTCAGCCCTTCACGGGTTAACACTTTGATAACTGCGACGCCCACTCGTGTGATTGTTGACAGTCTTCAAAAACATACAAAATATATACGCTATAGCTTTTGACGCGTGTCATTGCGACATCCTGTCAGCCGTTGCCGGAGTTGCTGATTTATACTCGAAAACCTTTGCCAGTAGAGATGTGGCCGGACTATGGGAGTTTTCGCTTGTATCAGAACTCATGTGGTGTTCCAACCGGACCGATATCACGAGGCCACTTGCATAGCGCGCGCCATCATGGTCATGGGCTTCAGTGGACGGCGAAGTGCACCACAATTGGTTTCCCAGCAGCTCAGATGCAGACGCGTTGAAGGTTGTTGAGTGTAACGTCGCGCTTGTCTCGACGTCGTCGCGATTCGGTCCAGTCGACCCCACGCGCTGCATCTTGCGGATATAATGCACTCTAATCAAAGCCATCTGGGAAGAGGATAGGCAGTACATAACCG
>Ga0265780_10003249_pt1 | contig 21468 bp, 26 predicted proteins | sample P1T30metagenome_FD_192432 | JGI IMG/M metagenome (GOLD analysis project Ga0265780, IMG submission 192432) | Plant litter microbial communities from East Loma Ridge, Irvine, California - P1 T30 | ecosystem: Environmental > Terrestrial > Plant litter > Unclassified | place: USA: California...
CTGGGCGCCGCTGCCGCCGGCGGCAGCTTGACCCCGCGCGAACTGGCGGCCGCGATCAATGCCGCCGAAGGCAACGGCGGCAAGGTGACCGCCTCGATCGTCACCACCGGCGGCACCGCCGAACTGGTGCTGACAGCCAGGGACACCGGCGCCGCCGGCGCCATCACGCTCGATACACGCGGTGTCACCGGCACATCGAGCCTGGCCGCGGCGAACCAGGATCCGGACCGCGCCCGCACCCTGGTGAAGGCCCTGGATGCCGAGATCCGCGTTGGCGCCGAGAACGGCACCGCGATCACCCAGGCCAGCAACACCTTCACCGTCATCGACGGCGTCAGCATGACCTTCACCAAGGCGCAGGCCAGCGGCGCGGCGCCGGTGACGCTGACCGTGGCGCAGGACAAGGACGCCACCACCGCCAATGTGCAGGCCTTCGCCGACGCCTTCAACAAGCTCAAGACCACCCTGAACAAGCTGACCGACGCGGGCGACCTGGCCAACGGCGTGGCCGGCGGCGCGTTTGCCCACGACAGCGGCGTGCGCGCGCTGAACGAGCGCCTGACCGCCCTGCTGAGGCCGGGCGCCGGCGATTCGCTGGCCAGCTACGGCATCATCGCGACCCGCACCGGTACGCTCGAAGTCGACGCCACCCGCCTGCTGTCGCAGCTGGCGCTCAACCCGGGCGGCCTGGACACGCTGATCGGCGCGACCGCCGGCAGCAGCGCCGGCGGCGTGGCCGGCGGCATCGATACCTACCTCAAGACCTGGAGCAACTCGGTCGACGGCCAGATCAAGGTGCGCCGCGAAGCGACCACCACGCAGCAGGCGCAGCTGGCCGACCGCCAGGTCAAGCTCGACCAGCAATACGACTCGGCCTACAGCCGCTACCTGCGCCAGTTCACCGAACTGCAGACCATGCAGGGCGTCATGAACCACAACGTTTCGCTGTTCGACGCCCTGTTCGGCAGCGACAAAGAATAAAGAGAGCCAGACCATCATGTCCTACCAGGAAGCCTACGGCAGCTACCACGCCGTCAACCTCGATGCCCAGACCTCGCGCGCTTCGCCGGTCGAACTGGTGCTGCTGCTCACCGATGGCCTGCTCGACGAACTGGCGCGCGCCCGCGCCCATATCGTGGCGCGCCGCTTCGAAGCCAAGGCGGCCAGCATCGACAAGTGCGTAGAGATCATCAACGGCCTGTCCAGTTCCCTCGACATGGAGCAAGGGGGCGAGACGGTCGCCAACCTGGCGCGCATCTACGACTTCTGCGCCCGCCACCTGCACGGCGCCGGCATCAGGCTCGATCCCGCCATGGTCGACGAAGTGGTGCGCGTGATGGCCACGATCCGCCAGGGCTGGCATGGCGTCCAGGCCCGCAATGGATAGGACGCGCAGCATCGAGCAGCTCAGCGCCCGCCTGGTCGATGCGACCGGACGCGCCGACTGGGACGTGCTGGGACGCGCGGTGCGCGAACTCGGTCCGCGGCTGCAGGCGCTGGCGGCGCACGGCGCCTGGAACGCACAGGAGCGCGGCGCGCTGGCGCGCCTGCGCGCCGCCCACGACGGCGCCGCCGCGGCCTGCCGCGACGCCGCCGGCGGCCTGCAGGCGCGCATCGACGATATGCGCGACAACAAGGAAGGCTGGATGGCCTATGCCCTCGCGGGCGACTTCGACAGCGGAGATACCCGAGCATGAACCTGACCATGAACGCCGCACCGGGTGTGGCGCGCACGCCTGCCGGCCCGGATGCCGTGGCGACCCAGGATGGCGCCGCGCCAAGCGGCCTGCCGTCCCTGCTGCTGCCGTTTCCCCGGGTGATCGCCGCCGGCGCCGCCCTGCTTGAAGCGGCGACGACGTCGCAGGACCTGGCCGAGGCGCCGCCGGCTCTCGGGACCGATTCTGAAACCGATTCTGAAACTGATTACGAGACCAGTGCCGACGCCGCGCCGGATGCGCTGCTGGCCGCGATGGCGCTGCCGATCACGGCGGCCGCGCTGCCGGCCATGATGCTGGCAATGCCGGCGCCGAAAGCGGCTGGCGCAGCCACGCCGCCGGCGACCGACACGGCGCCCGACGCTACGCCAGGGGTTACGTCAGGCCTGACGCCGGGCACCGCGCCGACCACCGCGCCGGCGCTGCGCGCGCTGCCCGAGTCGGCACCGGTCGGCGCGGCCCCGCTGCCGGCCCGCGCCGACAGCGGCAGCCCGAAGGCCACCATCGCCGTCGACGCCGCCCCCCTCGATACCGCCGACGCCGCCCCCGAACAGGCAGCCACCGGCATTGCCGCCGGCGCCGCCCAGCCGGGCGCCGCGCGCGCCGCCGACAAGCTGCAGCTGGCCGGCCCGCCGGCCGCATGGCGCCAGACCCTGCACGAGGCCCTGGGCGAACGCCTGCAGCTCCAGCTGGGCCGCGGCAGCGAACAGGCCACGATCCGCCTCGAGCCGCCGATGCTGGGCCGGATCGACATCGCGATCCGCCACAGCGGCGGCAACCTCGAAGTGCACATCGCCGCCAGCAACGTCGACGTGCTGCGCCAGCTGAATACCGTCAGCGACAGCCTGCGCGGCGACCTGGCCGGGCGCCAGTACGCCAGCGTCTCGGTGAACGTGAGCGAGATCCCGCGCACCCAGGCCAGCGCGCAGGCCGGCGGCCAGCCGATGTCGGGCCAGCCGGATGCCCAGGGCCGGCGCTCCGGCGGCGAGCAGCAACAGCAGGAGCAGCAGCGCACACCCGGCCTGGCCCTGAACGACGCCGGCGCCGCCGGTTCCCTCTTTTCCCTGAACGGGCGCGACTATGGACGCGAATAAAGCATGAAAGCAAAACTGATCATCGCCTTTGCCGGTGTCGCCGTGGTGGCCGCCGCCGCCGCGGGCGGCGCCATGTGGTACCTGAATCCGGCGCCCGTCGCGGGCGCGGTGGCGGCCAGGCCGCCGGCCGAAAAGAAGCTCACCAAATACGTCACGCTGGACAAGGTGATCGTGATGCTGCGCCGCGCGCCGAACGAGGCCGCGGCCCACTACCTGGCGGTCGACCTGGTGCTGGCCACCACGCCCGAACAGGAAAAGGAAACCAAGGAACACCTGCCGCTGCTGCGCAGCATCGCCGTGTCGGCGCTGTCGGCACGCTCGATGGCCGACGCCTCGGCGATGACGGTGGACGCCTACGCGGCGGAGCTGAACAAGGTGTTCGACGCCAGCTATGCCAGGGAAAACCACCTGAAGCCGTTTTCCGAAGTCATGGTCGGCAAGCTGATCATCGAGTAAGCGGCGAGCGATCCAGATGGCCTACATGAACGACTTTTCCGGTGACGCCGTCGCCAGCGAATACGGCGAGGCGGCAGCCGGCGCCGCGCTGTCGCCGCGCGACGAAAGTCGTCACCTGCTGGCCTACGCGCCGCTGGTCAAGCGCATCGCGCGCCAGCTGGCCAGCCAGGCGTCGGGCGCGCTGGGGCGCGAGGACCTGGAACAGATCGGCCTGATGGGTTTGCTGGAAGCACTGCGCCGCTACGGTGAGCCGGATACCGGATTTTCGAGCTACGCCGCGCTGCGCGTGCGCGGCGCCATCCTCGACGAACTGCGCCGCCAGGACTGGCGTCCGCGCGCGGTGCGCCAGGACAGCCACCGCCAGCGCGACGCCCTGCGCGCCCTCACCCGCAGCCTGGGCCGCGAGCCGAACGAGAAGGAAGCGGCCGAGGCCCTTGGCCTGAGCCTGGAGCAGTACGGCCAGTATCTGCTGGACGACAGCGCCGAAGAGATGCTCAGCTTCGACGAGGTGCTGCAGGAAACGGTGGCCGAGGCGCAGCATGCGGCCGGCCCGGAAGAACAGTATATGGTGCGGCGCAGCCTCGAGCAGGTGCTGGGCAGCCTCAATGAAAAGGAGCAGCGCGTGATCCAGATGATCTACGAGTTCGAACTCAGCTACAAGGAAATCGCCGCCGTGCTCGACCTGTCCGACGCGCGCGTCTGCCAGCTCAATAAAAGCGCGCTGGCCAAGATGAAGGCCGCGCTCGAGCGCGACTGACGGTTCACATGCATCATTCGCCAGACAATTCGCCAGAAAGGCCCACGTCATGCAGCAATTAATCGGAATCGCCATCGTGCTCGGCGCCGTCTTCGGCGGCTTCAGCCTGATGGGCGGCACCTTCGCCTCGATCTTCCACCCGGTCGAGCTGGTCATCATCGGCGGCGCCGCCTTCGGCGCGCTGGTGCTGGGCAATCCCGGCCACGTGCTGGCCGAACTGGGCCACCAGCTGCGCAAGGTCGCCAAGCGCAAGAAGCACGACTCGGAATTCCAGCGCCAGCTGCTGCTGCTGATGTACGAACTGCTGCAGACCGCCGCCGGGGGCCTGAAGGCGCTCGACGCCCACGTCGAGGCGCCCGCCGAAAGCCCGCTGTTCCAGCGCTACCCGCGCATCCTGGAAGAACCGAAACTGCTGGCCTTCATCGTCGATAACTTCCGCCTGATGGCGATGGGCAAGATCAACGCCCACGAACTCGAAGGCGTGCTGGAGCAGGAGCTGGAAGCGATCCACGAAGAGCTCACCCAGCCGGCGCGCTCGCTCCAGAAGATCGCCGAGGCGATGCCGGGCTTCGGCATCCTGGCCGCGGTGCTGGGCATCGTGATGGCGATGTTCTCGGTCTCGGGCGGCGCCGATTCGGGCGAGATCGCCGAAAAAGTCGGCGCGGCCATGGTCGGCACCTTCATCGGCATCTTCTTCTGCTACGGCGTGCTCGAGCCGCTGGCCAACCTGATGAAGCAGACCGTCAACGCCGACGCGTCGACCATGGAAACCGTGAAGGTGGTGCTGTGCACCCACGTGGCCGGCAAGCCGGCGCTGCTGGCGATCGACGCCGGGCGCCGCCTGATCCAGCTGAATACCAAGCCCAGCTTCGCCCAGCTCGAACAATGGATCAACGCCATGGGCGGCGAAGACGAATCGCAGAACAAGCGGCGCCGCACGAGCGACCGCATGACGGGATAACACGTGTCGAAACCGAACGACAAGCACGAGTCGACCATCGTCAAGCGCGGTGGCGGCAAGCACAAGCACGAGGACCACGGCGGCGCCTGGAAAGTCGCATTCGCCGACTTCTGCCTGGCGCTGATGGCGCTGTTCCTGGTGTTGTGGCTGATCGCCGCGCGCGAGCAGCAGAACCTCAAGAACATCGTGCGCGACGCCACCGAGAGCGGCCTGATGGACCAGCTGGGCCAGAAGCCGGCCATCGCCACCGAACCAAGCGGCAGCCTGATCGAGCGTTTCGAGGTGCCGCGCACCGGCAGCGCCAGCGACAGCGGCCCCGGCAACCCGAGCGCGCCGCGGGTCGGCTACGAAACCCCGGCCGAGCTGGCGGCGCTGTCGCGCGCGCTGGCCGAGCTGTCGGCGGACGCCGGCCTGGCTTCCAACGTGGCCACCGTGGTCACGCCCTACGGCTTGCGCGTGATGCTGCACGACACCGACAAGCAGGGCATGTTCATGCGCGGCAGCGCGCTGCCGACCGGCAGCTTCACGCGATTGCTGCAAAAAATGGGGCCGCTGTTCGCCCAGATGAAGAACCAGATCCTGATCGTCGGCCACACCGACGCCAGCCGCTATGCCGGCGCCGACAAGGGCGGCTACAGCAACTGGGCGCTGTCGACCGACCGCGCGCTGTCGGCGCGCCGCGCCCTGCTCGATGGCGGCATGCGCGGCGACAGCGTGCTGCAGATCGTCGGCATGGCCGAGCGCGGCCCGCTCGACGCGGCCGACCCGCTGGCCGGCCTGAACCGCCGCATCGAACTGCTGATCCTGACCGGCAAGCAGTCGGCGGCGGTCTCGGCCATGTTCGGCGCGCCCGGCAAGCCGGTGGCGCCAGGCAGCGAAACCATTGTCAACGGATCCGACGCCGCCCTGGGCGCGTTGCGCAGCCAACTGCCGGCCACGCCATGACGATCCAATCGAAATCCCGAGGAAACCGTATGAAGATCACCGGCTCGACCGTATCGACCGTCACGCTCGGCGCCGCGCCCGCCGCCGCCCCTGCAGTGCCGGCCGACGCCCCGGCGCAAGCCTCCGCCGCGCTGCAGTCCGACGTGCTGAAACCGGCCCAGGAGGCCATGCGCGCCCTGCCCGACTTCGACGCCGCCCGCGTGGCCGAACTGCGCGATGCGCTGGCGCGCGGCGAGCTGCCGTTCGATCCGGCCCGCCTGGCCGGCCTGATCCAGAAATTCCACGGGAGCCGCTGATGGCCACGTTGACCCGCCAGCAAGCCAACACGCTCCTGTTCGAGGGCGTGCAGAGCGACCTGCAACAGGCTGGCGCCATCGAAGCCCTGCTCGAGCGCCAGTTCGAGGCCGCCGTGCGCCACCGCAGCGCGGAACTGACCGAGCTGGCCGAGGAACTGGCGCCGCTGCTGGAAGCCATGGATGGCCGGCGCCAGCAGCGCGTCACGCTGGTGCGCGCCCTGCTGGGCGGGAACGCCACCATGGACGCCTACATCGCCACCCTGGCGCCAGCGCCGCGCAGCGCCTTCATCGATGCCTGGCGCGACCTCGAAGCGCTGGTGCGACTGTGCAAGGACGCCACGATCCGCAACGGCAAGCTGCTGGCCGAACAGCATTCGGTGATGCAGCGCGTGCTGCATGGCGAGGAACAGATCTATGCGCCACGCTGACTGGTCAGCCACCACGATTGCGCCGCTGGCGCCGACCGGCGCCACCCGGCCCACTGCGGCACTGGATGGTGGTGCCGGCTTCGGGCGCCTGTTCACCGACCTGCAGGGCGAAGTAGCCGCTTACATCCAGCATGGCGACCTGGACAGCGACACCGGCGCGGCCAGCCGCCTGAACGCCGAAGCCGCGCTGCTGCGCCTCAAGACGGGCGGGATGATCGCGGATGACAGCGAGGCCGCCCAGGGCCGGCCTGCCGAACAGCAGGCTTTCCTGGACAGCATCGCCCCCTGGGCCAGAAGCGCTGCCGCGCAGCTCGGCGTGGCGCCGGAACTGGTACAGGCGCATGCGGCGCTCGAATCGGGCTGGGGCCAGCGCCCGCTGCGCACTCTTGATGGCGCCAGCAGCCACAACCTGTTCGGCATCAAGGCCGGCGCCAGCTGGGAAGGCGCCAGCAGCACCTCGAACACCACCGAATACGTGAACGGCGCGGCGCTGAACACGCGCGAGCGCTTCCGCGCCTACCCGGATGCGGCCAGCGCCTTCCAGGACTACACCCGCATGCTGCTGGACAATCCGCGCTACCGCGGCGCCCTGAACACCGGCAACGATGCCCAGGCCTTCGCTCAGGGGCTGGCGCGTGGCGGCTACGCCACCGATCCGGCCTATGCGACCAAGCTGGCCCAGGTGGCCAGCCGCCTGCAGGGAGGCGGCCAGTGACGTCTTATCTGCCGAGCGGCAAATCGATCGGCTGCACCGTGCCGGCGTCCAGCACGCGCATGCGCACGACCTGGCCGCTGGCGCTGTTCCTGACCCGCACCACGGCGCCGCGCGCGCCGGCGTCGAGCGCCTCGCCGCCCATGCTGACCTCGATGCCATCCTGGCGCGCCGTCATGACAACCGGGTCACCGCGCTTGACGACGATCGGCGCGGCCAGCTGGCCGGCGCGCAGCACGTCGCCGGCGCGCAGGCTGCGCCGGCTGGTCTGGCCGATGGCGTCGTCGACGATGCCGATCGGATCCGGCACATTGGTGACGTCGCGCCGCTCGAGCGTGATATCGGCCTCGTCGAGCGCGCGGCCCGGCGCCACCGGCGCCGCCGCCACCGCCACCAGCGCCGAGATGCGCGCGCGCACCACGAAGTCATGCCGCCAGCCGCGCCCGTCCGGGCAGCGCGCCACGAAGCGCATGCGCGCCGGCTGGCGCGTGTCGAGCGCGTCGATCGCGACCGCCGACTTGCACTCGGGCGCAGCGCGCGCCGTCACCACGGTCAGGTCGAATGCGGGATCGGTCAGGTTGCTGGCCGCCATTTGCTTGTCGAGTTGTTCGCGCGCCGCATCTTCTACCCTTCCTGCAAGAGTTTGCGCAGCACCTGCCGCAGCACACACAACACAGGTTAGAATGCCAATAGTTGCCGTACGGAAAACTATCATGGGGCCAACTTGTTGGTTGAGCGAAACGCCCATTCTAACGAATCCAACCGTTGTTCACTGGAGAATCGCCCATGTCGATTGATTTCAAGGAAGCACTCGGCGTCCACGCCAACGCGCTCCACCTGCGTGCCGAGCGCACCCGCGTGCTGGCAGCAAATATCGCCAACGAAAGCACGCCGGGCTATACCGCACGCGACGTCGATTTCGCCGCCGTGCTCCAGGAGCGCCTGGATGCCGAGGAGGGTTTGCCGACCCTGTCCGAAGACGGCCCCCTGTATCGCGTGCCCTATCAACCGAGCGCCGACGGCAACACCGTCGAAATCGGCGTCGAACAGGCCGCGTTTTCGCAGAACGCGTCGGACTTCCAGACCAGCCTGACCTTTATCAACATGAAGTTGCGTGGCTTGAACAAAGCCATCAACGGTCAATAAGAGGCTTCGAATGGGTTTCAAGGATATTTCCCAGATTGCCGGTTCGGCCATGGCGGCGCAGACCGTGCGCATGAACACGATCGCCAGCAACCTGGCCAACGCGAATGCCGTTGCTTCCACCGAGGCCGACGGCTACCGCGCGCGCAAACCCGTGTTCGCCGCCCTGGTCGGCGAGGAAGGCTCGGCCCGGGTCCAGGTGCTCGACGTGGTGCAGTCCAGCGAGCCGCTGCGCCGCATGCACGAGCCGGACAATCCACTGGCCGATGCCGAGGGCATGGTGTACTACGCCAACGTCAACGAAGTGGCCGAGATGGCCGACATGATGTCCGCCTCGCGCGCCTTCGAGACCAATGTCGAAGTCATGGGCCGGATCAGGTCGATGCAGCAATCGCTGCTCAAGATGGGAGAAGGCTGACCATGGTAACGCCAACCAATTCCTTCAGCTTCACGTCCACCAATACCAAGACCGACCAGGTCGCGGCCGCGCCGGTCAGCGAGAACAAGGACATGTTCACCAAGCTGCTGGTGGCCCAGATCCAGAACCAGGATCCGCTGGCGCCATCGGACCCGTCCGAATTCGTCAACCAGCTGTCGATGCTGTCGCAGACCGAGGCGCTGGAAAACATGACGCAGACCACGGTGGCCAGCGCTTCGATCCTGCAAAGCCTGCAGGTGCTGGGCATGGGCGGCCAGGTCGGCACCCAGATCACGGTCGGCACCAGCCGGGTGGAACTGGGCGACAAACCGATCTCGGGCGCCATCCAGCTGGGCGGCGCCAGCACGCTGAGCCACGTGATCCTGACCGACGTGGCCGGCAAGCAGACCCGCATCGAGCTGCCGCCGCATGCGGCCGGCGCCCAGGACTTCACCATCGACGCCGCCGCACTCGGCCTGGCGCCGGGCAAGTACAGCATCGCCGCCGAAGCCTCGGACGGCACCAGACCGAGCGTCGAGATCACCGGCCGCCTCGACAGCGTGCGGCTGTCGTCGACCGGCGCCATCCTGCTGCAGGTGGCCGGCGTCGGCGAGACCGAACCGGGCTGGATCACGGGCTTCAAAGGCAACAGCAACAGCAGCACCGCCGGGTCGTTGGCGGCCCTCACCACGAATCACTGAAAGGATTCCCCATGAGCTTCAATATCGCCCTGTCGGGCATCCAGGCCATCAACGAGCAGCTGAACACCCTGTCGAACAATATCGCCAATGCCGGCACCTATGGCTTCAAGAGCAGCCGCGCCAACTTCGCCTCGGTGTATGCGGGCGAACAGGCCAACGGCGTGCAGATCTCGTCGCTGACCCAGAACATCGGCCAGAACGGCAGCCTCGCGAGCACCGGCCGCAGCATGGACGCGGCGATCCAGGGCCGCGGCTTCTTCACCAGCCGCGACGCCCAGGGCGTGATCTCGTACTCGCGCGTCGGCATCTTCTCGACCAATGCCGACGGCCTGCTGGTCGATGCGACCGGCAAGATGGTGCAGGGGTATGGCCCGACCGTGAACGGCGTGCTGGGCACGATGGGCGATATCGAGATCCCGACCGGCCAGATCCCGGCGGTGGCCACCACCCGCACCACTTACACCGGCAATATGTCGGACGAATGGCCGACGCTGCCCGCCGCCGGCTTCAACATGAACGACAGTGCCACCTACAATATGGTCAAGCAGTCGGTGGTGTACGACTCGCTCGGCGCCCAGCACACGGTGTCGCAGTACTTCGTCAAGACCGGCCCGACCGCGGTCACGGTGCGTTACAGCATCAACGGCGCAGCGCCGACCGCGGCCCAGACCCATACCCTGAACTTCAATACGAGCGGCACGCTCGCCACCGGCCAGACCGGCCCGGCGCTGACCTTCACCCCGCCCGGCGCGGCGGCGCTGAACTTCACCTTCGACTACACCGGCACCACCAAGTTCGCCGGCGAAGCCACCAGCACCACCAACCGCGCCAACGGCTACGCCTCGGGCACGTTCGTCGGCGTCGAACTGGCCGAAGACGGCGCGATCGTCGCCAAGTACAGCAACGAGCAGCAGCAAGTGGTCGGCACCATCGCGCTGGCCACCTTCCCGGACGAAGGCAGCCTGGCGCCGGCCAGCGAAACCAGCTGGGTCGCCAACGCCGGCTCGGGCGCGCCGCTGTACACCACCCCGGGCGTCGGCCTGGGCGGCAAGCTGGCGAAAGGCACGCTGGAAGGCTCGAACGTCGACATCACGTCGGAACTGGTCGGCCTGATGACCTCGCAGCGCAACTACCAGGCCAACTCGAAAGTCATCACGGCCGAGAACCAGATGATGCAGTCGCTGATGCAGGCCCTGTAACGCCATGGACAAGCTGATCTTCACCGCCGTCAGCGGCGCCGAACGCACGCTGCGCGCCCAGCAGGTCCGGGCCAACAACCTGGCCAACGCCGACACGCCGGGCTTTCGCGCGAACATCGAACTGGCGTCCGTGCAAGCCATGGGCGGCTACGGCTACGACGACGTGCACCTGTCGCGCACCGAGGCCGACAGCATCTCGACCCGCGCCGGCGTGATCCGCGAGACCGGGCGCCCGCTCGACGTGGCCCTGGCCGGCAACGGCTACCTGGCGGTGGAAGGCATCGACGGCGAAGCCTATACCCGCTCGGGCGCGATCGCGATCGACGCCGATGGCGCGCTGTCGGTCAACGGCCGTCCGCTGCTGGGCGAAGGCGGGGCCATCGTGCTGCCTCCGCATACCGCGGTCGACATCGCCAACGACGGCACCATCTCGGTGATCCCCGAGGGCGGCACCCTGAGCCAGGTGATCGACCGCCTGCGCCTGGTGAGCGCCGAAGGGGCCGAGCTCACCAAGAACGAGGCCGGCCTGATCGTCACCCGCAACGGCGATCCGCTGGCGCTCGACCCGAACGTGGCGGTGCGTTCGCGCGCGCTGGAAGGCAGTAACGTCTCGGCGGTGGAAGAAATGGTGGCCGTGATGGCCCTGAACCGCTCGTTCGAGATGCAGATGAAGATGTTCAAGGCCGGCGACAGCATGAACGAGTCGGGCAACCGCCTGCTCGGGGCGTAAGCGCCCATAACCAACAGGAGCAACCATGAATCCAGCAATGTGGATCAGCAAGACCGGCGTGCAGGCACAGGATGCCAAGCTGCAGGCGATCGCCAACAACCTGGCCAACGTCAACACCGTCGGCTTCAAGCGCGACCGCGTCGTGTTCGAAGACCTGTTCTACCAGGTCGACGCCCAGCCGGGCGCCCAGAACGCCGACAATACCGTCAACGGCGGCGTCCAGCTGGGCAATGGCGTGCGCGTGGTCGGCACCCAGAAGGCCTTCACCAACGGCAGCCTGCAGACCACCAGCCAGCCGCTCGACGTGGCCATCTCGGGCAACGGTTTCCTGCAGGTGCTGCGCCCGAACGGCGAACCGGCGTACACCCGCGCCGGCCAGCTGAAGGTCGACCCGAACGGCACGCTGACCAACGCCCAGGGCCTGGCCATCGTCCCGCAGATCACGATCCCGCAGAATGCCAGCGGCGTGACCATCGGCGAGAACGGCGTGGTCTCGGTGACCTTCCCGAACCAGCCGAATCCGCAGGAAGTCGGCCAGATCAACCTGACCGCGTTCATCAACCCGACCGGCCTGCTGGCCCTGGGCGAGAACCTGTTCCAGGAAACCGCCGCCAGCGGCGCGCCGAACGAAGGCCGTCCGGGCGACGCCGCCTTCGGCACCCTCAAGCAAGGCGCGCTCGAAGGCTCGAACGTGCAGGTGGTCGAGGAAATGGTCGACATGATCGCGGCCCAGCGCACCTACGAGATGAACACCAAGGTGCTGTCGGCGGCCGACAATATGCTGCAATACCTGGCGCAGGCGGCGCGCTGATGAACACCTTCGCCGCCCTGGCCGCCCTGTCGCTTGCCGCGCTGCTTGCCGGCTGCGCCGCGCCGGCCCCCGTGGCCATGGCCGACGACAGCGACCGCATGCCGCCGCAGCGCCTGGTGCGCGGCGGGGTCTCGGGCGGCGTGTTCACCGCCGACACGGTTGCGCTGACGTCGGACAGCCGCGCCTACCGCGTGGGCGACGCCGTCACCGTGGTCCTGCAAGAGACGACGCAGGCGAGCAAGCGCGCCGGCACCAGCATCTCGAAAGGCTCCTCGATCGGCATCTCGCCGCTGGCCGCGCTGGGCAAGGTGTACGACAAGGCGGCGATCGACGTGAGCGCCGAACGCGACTTCCAGGGCGACGCCACCAGCACCCAGCAGAACGCGCTGTCCGGCGCGCTCACGGTGATCGTGCAGGAAGTGCTGCCCAACGGCCTGTTGCGCGTGGCCGGCGAAAAGAACCTGATGTTGAACCAGGGCGAGGAATTCGTGCGCCTGAAGGGCTTCGTGCGCGCCGCCGACGTCGACGCCGACAACCGCGTGTCCTCGCTGCGCGTGGCCAATGCCCGCATCGCCTATTCGGCGCGCGGCGCACTGGCCGACGCCAATTCGCCGGGCTGGCTGACGCGCTTCTTCAACAGCCCCCTGATGCCGTTCTGAGGATTCTTCCATGTACCTGCGCCGACTCGCCCCTGTATTCATTGCCGCCCTGCTGGCCGGCGCCGCGCTGCCCGCGCAAGCGGCGCAAGCCCTGCGCAACCTCGTCAGCGTCGAAGGCGTGCGCGAAAACCCGCTGGTCGGCTACGGCCTGGTGGTCGGCCTGAACGGCAGCGGCGACTCCACGCAGGTGAAGTTCGCCAGCCAGTCGGTCGTCAACATGCTCAAGCAGTTCGGCGTGCGCCTGCCAGAAGGCCAGGACGCCAAGAACAAGAACGTGGCGGCCGTGATGGTCTCGGCCACCTTCCCGCCCGGCTACCGCCGCGGCCAGAGCATCGACATCACGGTGTCGTCGCTGGGCGATGCCAAGAGCCTGCGCGGCGGCACCCTGCTGCTGACCCAGCTGCGCGCGGCCGACAACGAGATCTACGCCCTGGCCCAGGGCAATGTGGTGGTCGGCGGCCTGAACGCCACCGGCCGCAGCGGCTCGTCGGTCACGGTCAACACCCCGACCGCCGGCCGGGTGCCGAACGGCGCCATGATCGAGCGCGAGATCGCGACCGACTTCGCGACCCGCCCGCAAGTGCTGCTGCGCTTGCGCCAGCCGCATTTCGAGACCGCCACCAACGTGGTCGACGCCATCAACAAGCGCTACGGCCCGATCGCCACCACCCAGGACGGCACCAGCGTCGAAGTCATCGCGCCCGAGAATCCGACCGAGCGCGTGGCGTTCGTCGCGCGTTTGAACGCCTTGAGCGTGGAAGCCGGCATCGAGGTGCCCAAGGTAGTGTTCAATTCGCGCACCGGCACCGTCGTCATCGCCGACGGCCTGCGCGTCAAGGCGGCCGCCGTCACCCACGGTTCGCTCAAGGTGATCATCTCGGAAAGCTCGCGCGTGAGCCAGCCGGGCCCATTCTCGCGCGGCCAGACCGCGGTGACGCCCGAATCGAAGCTGTCGGTCGACCAGGGTTCGGCCCAGATGTTCCGCTGGCCGCCGGGCGCGCGCCTGCAGGCCATCATCGACACCGTCAACAGCCTGGGCGCCTCGCCCGACGACATCATGGCGATCCTGCAGGCCCTGGACCAGGCCGGCGCGATCGAAGGCGAACTGGTGGTGATCTGATGCGCATCGACGACCTGTACCAGCAAGCCGCCGGCGCCACTGGCGAAGCGCCCGTCGCCCCCGCCGCCGACCAGCCGCGCCACGATCCGGCCTATGTGGCGAAAGCCACCCAGGCCGCGGTCGAATTCGAGCGCTTCTTCATCGGCCACATGCTGCGCACGATGCGCGCCTCGACCCGCGAAATGGCGGCCGAGGACAGCGTCTTCAACAACCGCGTCAACCAGGACATGCAGGACATGGCCGACGACCTGGTGGCCGGCAAGATGGCGGGACAGCGCGCCTTCGGCATTGCCGACGCGATCCTGCGCCAGCTGGTACCGGGCGCAAAGACCTGAATCGATGAAAGTCGCATAAAAAGCTTAATAAACGACAATACACGGTCGCCTTATCAGGTTAACGCAGTCTCACGGACGAATCCGCACCATGACGATCATCAATAACGCCCTTTCCGGCGCCCTCGCCGCCCAGATCGCGCTGTCGGCCAGCAGCCAGAACATCGCCAATCTGCAGACCAAGGGCTATACCCGCCAGTCGGCGCTGTTTACCGCCGTGGGACCGGACGCCAGCGGCCGCTCGGCCGGCAGCGGCGTGCAGGTGACGTCGCTGCTGCGCTTCTCGGACAACTACAAGACGCAGGCCATGTGGCGCGCCAATGCCGAGCAGGGCATGTACTCGCAGTCGCAGCCCTACCTGACCCAGCTCGAATCCGTGATGGGCGACTCCTCGGCCAGCCTGTCGGCCGGCATCGACGAATTCTTCAAGGCCGTCAACGCGGTCGCCGGCGACCCCGGCTCGACGCCGCTGCGCCAGCAGGTGCTGACCGCCGCCAACCTGATGGGCGAGCGCTTCAATGGCCTGAACAATGTGTTCAATTCGCAGCTGACCTCGGTGCGCCAGCAGCGCAGCGCGCTGGTCGATTCGGCCAACGCCGACATCGCCTCGATCGCGCGCCTGAACCAACAGATCATCGAGACCCGGGCCAGCGGCGTGTCGGCCTCGAGCCTGATCGATGCGCGCGACCAGGCCATCGACGACCTGTCCGGCAAGATGGCGCTCGAAGTATCGGACAACCCCGACCGCAGCCGCGATGTCTCGCTGAAAAGCGGCCAGGCGCTGGTGATCGGCAGCATGCACGGCGCCCTGAAGGCGGCCGCGAACGCCGATTCGGAACAAGCCTTCTCGATCACCTTCGCCAACTCGACCTTCGCGCTCGACCCCAGCAAGATGGGCGGCCAGCTGGGCGGCCTGACCGCCTACGAACTGAATACCCTGGTGCCGATGCAGCAGGACGTCGCCGCGCTGGCGCAGCAGATCTCGGGCATGGTCAATACCCAGCTGGCGGCCGGCTTCACCGCTCCCGGCGTGGCCGGCACGCCGCTGTTCGTCTACACCGCAGGCAGCGGCAACGACATGCTCAAGACCGTGGCCGGCTTCAAGGCCCAGGACCTGGCGTTTTCGAGCGACGGCCTGCCGGGCGACACCGGCAACCTGCAGCAGCTGGCCGCCATCAAGACCCGCTCGGTCACCCTGCCCGGCATCGGCGCCGTGCTGCTGAGCGACGCCGACACCCAGCTGGTGGGCAAGCTGGCCGTGGACAGCAAGCTCAACAAGGCTGCACTGAAGACCACCGAAACCGTGCGCGTGCAGTCGATCAACGACTGGCAATCGACCAGCGGCGTCAATGAAGACGAGGAAGCGGTCAAGCTGGTCGAGTTCCAGCGCATGTACCAGGCCAATATGCAGGTGATCTCGATCGCCAACTCGCTGTTCGACGCCACGCTGGCGATGATGGCTTAAGGAGAACCCCATGCGCATCGCGACTTCCCAATACCAATCGACGATGAACCAGTCGCTCCAGAGCAACCAGGAGCGGCTGAGCTACATCATGCGCCAGCTCGACAGCCAGAAGCGCATCCTACTGCCGTCGGACGACCCGGTCGACAGCGTGCGCCTGTCGCGCCTGGCGCGCGAGGAATCCACGCTCGGCCAGTATCGCAGCAATATCTCGTCGCTCCAGCTGCGCCTGACCAGGTCCGAGGGCTACCTGAGCAATATGGTGACCGAGATGCGCTCGGGCCGCGACCTGATGGTCTGGGCCCTGGACGGCGGCAACGCGCCGGACGACCTGAAGGCGATGGTATCGCCGCTCGAGTCGCTGCGCGAGAGCCTGTTCTACGGCGCCAACTCGATCGACCAGGAAGGCAATTACCTGTTCTCGGGCACCCTGACCAAGACCGCGCCGATCGCCTATGACGCCAATGCGCCGGTCGGCTCGCGCTACACGTTCGCGGGCAACACGAACCCGCAGAACGTCGTGGTCGGCAGTGGCCTGACCCAGCCGTCGAACGAGAACCTGGACGGCCTGGAGCAGCTCCTGAACCAGCTCGACGCAAGCATCGCCGCGCTGTCGGTGCCGGGCGCCACGCCCAACGATCCGGCCGTGCGCGCCGTGCTGACGGCCAACCTGGACGGCTTCGACGCCGCCCAGGCCCTGATCTCGGGCAAGGTCGCCAACCTGGGCGGGCGCCAGAACATCATCAAGACGCTGGACGACAACCACGCCAATATCAGCCTGTCGAACAAGATGGCGATCACCGATATCGGCGCACTCGACGTCGGCCTGGCCGCCACCGAGCTGAACGGCTATTCGACCGCGCTGCAGGCGTCCTACAAGGCCTACGCCAAGATCGGCAACCTGTCGCTGTTCAATGCCATCTGACGGCCATGGAAGCACTGTCCAGACCAGCCGCCGCCAGCAGCGCCGCTCCCGCGAGCAGCGCTAGCGCCATCGTCAGCGGCAATACCGGCGCCCAGTCCACTCCCGCCACCGGCCGCGCGCTGGCAGTGGCGCCGGCCGAGCCCGGCCGCGCCATCAGCCGCACGCCCCCGAGCGCCAGCCCGCTGCGGCGCGGCGCCAACCTCAACCAGAACCTGCAGGGCGAGGTCGCGCGCGCCCAGCAGGCAATCGATTATCTCGAACGCGTCGCCAGTCAACTCGAGGCGCTCAAGGCCGACCTCAGCGCGCGCATCTCGGGCCGTGTCGCCGCCTCGCGCCAGCTCGAGGCGCGCACCCGCCAGCTCGGCGCCACGCTCGACGCACGCCAGAAAGAAGGCGGCGCCGGCCTCGACGCCGGGCTCGACTTCGACGCCGTGCAGGGCGCCCAGCAGCGCTTCCGCATCCAGGGCCTGGACATCGCCTCGCTCAGCGCCGGCGCCAGCCAGACCCTGGGCTTCTCGGTCGGCAGTGCCGGCGGCCCGCAGCTGGCCACTACCATCGAGCCGGGCATGACGCCCGAAGAAATCGCGCGCCGCCTGGATCGCACCCTGGCCCCGGTGAAGGTGCGCGTGGGGCTGGACCAGGACCGCGAGCTGGTGTTTGCCACGCCCGAGGCTTCGTTCGCCAAGGTCAAGGATGCGATCGCCGTCACCGGCCGCGGCCGGGTCGACACCACGGCGCTGCCGCAATCGCTGCAGCCGAAGGAGTGGGAATTGGGCAACCCCGACGCCCTGCGCCAGAGCCTGCGCGAAGTGGTGCAGGCCCTGGCCCAGGTGCGCCGCTCGCAGGACGCCGCCGCGCTGGCCCTGAGCAGCGCCATGACGCGCAACGCCCAGCCCGAGACCCCGAACCTCGAACTGGCCATGATCGCCGAGGACTTCGCCGCCACCGCCGCCAGCCACGACTACGCGTCGCTGCTGGCGATCTCGTCGGCCCTGGCGGGCGTCAGCCGCGACCGCGTGCAGGCCCTGCTGGGCCTGCGCTAGCCTGCAGGCCCTTCGCGCTGACGGTCGAACGCAGCGCCGTCAGCCGCGCAGGTGCGGATCGCCGCGCAACTGCTCCACCGCGCAATCGATGAAGGCGCGCACCTTGGACGAGCCATGGCGGCCCTCGCGGTGCACCACATGCACCGGCCACGGGTCTTCTTCATGCTCTTCGAGCAGCAGCCGCAATTCACCGCGCGCGACCCTGGCCGCCACCTGGTAGGAAAACAGGCGCGTGATCCCGAGCCCGTCGACCGCCGCCTGCACCGCCGAATCGTTGCTGGTGACCACCAGGCGCGGCTTCATGCGCACCGTCACCGCTTCCTGGCCGCTGCCGAAGCGCCACTCGACCCGCGGCGACACGGCGCTCGACGACACGATCGTATGCTGCAACAGGTCGGAAGGATGGCCGGGCACGCCGTTGGCCGCGAGATAGCCCGGGGAGGCGCACAGCACGCGCCGCATCTGGCCCAGGCGCGTGGCGCGCAGCGAGGAATCGGGCAGGTGGCCGATGCGCAGCGCCACGTCCATGCCCTCTTCGACCAGGTTGACCACGCGGTCGACGAAGTGAGCGCTGACGTCGACCTGCGGATGGCGCCCCATGTAGGCGGCGATGCAGGGCATCACGAACATGCGTCCGAACAGCACCGGCGCCGTCACCGTGAGCAGGCCGCGCGGCTGGGAATTCACGCCGCTCACCGATTCGTTGGCCTCGGCGATGCTCGACAGGATGGCGCGCGCATCGTCGTAGTACTGGCGCCCGGCGTCGGTCAGGCGCACATTGCGGGTGGTGCGCAGCAGCAGGCGCGCGCCCAGCTGCTCTTCCAGCGCCATGATCGCGCGCGTCACCGCGGCCGGCGATACGTCGAGCTTGCGCGAGGCGGCCGCGAAGCCGCCGGTCTCGCCAACGGTCACGAACACTTGCATCAGGTGGACCTGGTCGATGAGTATTCTCCTCGGCGAAATAATGAATTACGTCCGGCATGCATTCTATTTCAGATCATCGTTCAACAGAATACCTCCAGTGACCGATCCGGCCGCCGCCTGTAACCGGCGGTCCATCCAAAGGAGGAAGACGTGACAACGCATGTCGAGTACCACCCGGGCGAACGCGCGGTGCAGCAGCGCGCCGGCGAAACCGCGATCGCCGACCTGAATGGCGCCGTGATCGCGGACACCATCCTGGCCGGCGCCCGCCCCTTCATCGGCAAGCAATCGATGGCGGTGCTGGCGAGCATCGACGCCGATGGCGCGGCCTGGTGCTCGGTGCTGTACGGCCAGCCCGGCTTCGTGCACGCCGACGAGGCCTCGATCGTCACCTTCGACGTGCCCGCTGCACGGCGCGCATCGGGCGACCCGCTGTGGAACAATCTGCGCGCCAGGCCCGACATCGGCCTGCTGTTCATCGAACTGGGCAGCCGGCGCCGCTACCGCATCAACGGCGCGGTCACGCGCAACGACGCCCGCGGCTTCGAGGTGGCGGTGCGCGAGGCGTATCCGAACTGCCCGCGCTTCATCCAGCGCCGCCTGCTCAAGTCGGTGACCGAGGACGCCGGGCCGGACGGCGTGGCCAGGGGCGCCGCCATCGCCGGCGGCGTCGCCACGCTGGTCCGCAACGCCGACACGCTGTTCCTGGCCAGCTACCATCCCACTCGCGGGGCCGACGCCTCGCACCGCGGCGGCAGCCCGGGCTTCATCGAGCTGGTGGACGAACGCACGCTGCGCGTGCCCGACTACCCTGGCAACAGCCTGTTCAACACCTTCGGCAACGTCGAACTCAATGGCTTGCTGGGGCTGTGCATCCCCGACTTCGACCACGGCCAGCTGCTGCAGCTCAGCGGCAAGGCGCGCCTGCTGTGGGACCAGCCCGACCCCGGCGCGCTGAGCGGCGGCAGCGGACGCTTCTGGGAGTTCCAGGTCGCCGCCTGGATACTGCGCCAGGTGCCGCAGCGCCTCGAATGGGAATACCTCGATGCCTCGCCGTTCAACCCGCCGGTCGTGAAGGAGTAGGCGATGCGCTACCGGATCGAGGCCATCGTCGCGCACGGCGACGGGGTCAAGGAATTCCGGCTGGCGCCGGCCGACGGCGGCGCCGCGCCGGCCTGGCCGCCGGGCGCGCATATCACCGTCGGCATCCAGGCTGCGGACGGCGCCAGCTACCGCAACGCGTACTCGCTGGTCGGCACGCCGGGCCCGCAACTACGGATCGCCGTGCAGCGCGCAGCAGCGGGGCGCGGTGGCTCGCGCACCCTGCACGCGCACTACCGGGCGGGCATGGAACTCGACGTCAGCGGCCCGCGCGACGGCTTCCGGCTGCACCAGGGCGCGCGGCGCACTGTGCTGATCGCAGGCGGGATCGGCATCACGCCCCTGGTGTCGATGGCCTGCGCGCTCGAGGCGGCCGGCGCGGCGTTCGAGCTGCATTACCTGGCGCGCGACCGCGCCCACATGGCGCTGCTGGGCGAGCTGGCCGCGTTCAGGCACGGCCGTGTGACCGGCTACGCCACCGCCACCGAAGGCCGGCCGCCGCTCGCGGCCATCGTCGGTCCCTGGGCCGAAGGCAGCGAGCTGCATGCCTGCGGTCCGGCGCCACTATTGCAGGCGATCCGCGCCAGCGCCCTGGCCCAGCTCTGGCCGCCGGCCCGCCTGCACGCCGAAAGCTTCGGCGCCCGCAGCCTCGCTGGCGACCGTCCGCTGCGGGTCCATCTGCGCCAGAGCGGCATCACGGTGGGCGTCGCGCCCGGCACGCCGATCCTCGATGCGCTGATCGCAGGCGACGCCTTCGTCTCGTATGACTGCCGGCGCGGCGAATGCGGCAGCTGCTATGCCCCGGTCGTATCGGGTCTGCCGCTGCACCGCGATGTCTGTCTCACGCCGGCCCAGCGCGCCGAGGGCATGACGACCTGCGTGTCCTGGGCCGCAGGCGACGACCTGGTGCTCGACCTGTAACGCCGGCCCGCCGTTGCGAGCAAACTCGCCACGGCGCAGACCGATAGCATTTTAGAAGGCGCTGTCATCGTGAACTGTTGATGACTCCGAATGCGATGCATAACAATTGTTCGACGGAAGTGATCCGCTCGCCATCGAGCGCCCAGCGCCACCCCAGGTAGTTGGGAAGACGGTTCGAGGCCACGCCATGGAAACGCGCCAGCCATGCGCGAAATCGGCTGTGGTAGGCATTCACGTTTTGTACATGGATGACGCCTTCGATGCTTCTACGCACCCGTTGTCCCGCGCTCAGGTTGACTGGTCGGTGCGCAATGCGATGCGTTCGCGCGAAAGCCTGATAGGCAGCGTTGGCATCGGTGACGAGCAATGCCTGCGGATCGAGTTTGGGTAGCAAGTGTTCGGTCAACTGGGCTGGCTTCAAGGCACCCCGCCCGGTGACGGCGTCGATCGTCGCGCCACTGCGATCGCGCGCCACCAGAATACAGTCCAGCTCGCGGGAAATGCCGCGACGGCTTGCCCGGCCGCCACGCTTGCGCGCCTTGCGGTCGAGCGTGCGCGAGCCTTTCTGCGATTCGAGCAAAAATAGCTCGTCGGCTTCGACGATGCCCGTCAATT
>Ga0265780_10003250_pt1 | contig 21468 bp, 21 predicted proteins | sample P1T30metagenome_FD_192432 | JGI IMG/M metagenome (GOLD analysis project Ga0265780, IMG submission 192432) | Plant litter microbial communities from East Loma Ridge, Irvine, California - P1 T30 | ecosystem: Environmental > Terrestrial > Plant litter > Unclassified | place: USA: California...
AGTCTTGGCCGGTATGTTCAAGCCAATGGAGAACGTCTCTGTGGCAAACAGGACTTTGATCAAGCCTTCTTGGAACAGAATCTCAATCGTCTCTTTCAGAATGGGCAGCAGTCCGGAGTGATGGACACCAATGCCTCTACGTAGCAAGGGAAGGATGTGCTGAATCTGGGGAAGGGCGCGATCCTCCTCAGACAACATCTCGATTGCGCTGTTGAAGACCTTTGTGACCATGGCCTTCTCCGAATCGTCGTTAAAGGCAAGGGAGCTCATCGAAAGGGCGTAGTTCTCACACTCCCGCTTGCTGAAACTGAACACAATGACTGGGTTGTAGCTTTTCACCATGATCATCTTGACGATCTTGTAGATGTCTGACTGCTCCTTGTTTCCGCCAGTGTTGGTCTTCTTGTTCTTGCCTTTGCCTTTCATCTTGGCCAACTTGTCGTCGGCAGTTGTGCCAGCCTTGTCGGCAATCGAAGCCATGGCCTTTTGGAAGTTCTCCTCCCGGAACACGCCCTTCTCGTCGACGACTAGGTGAATACCATCGGCGCCTTGAGGGAAGAAGTAATGTTGTAGAGGTGTTGGTCGGAAGTCTGTGTAAACAACGTGACATGGCTGGCCGTGCGTCTTGGTGATCCACTCGGCGAATTGCATGGCGTTGGGAATCGTGGCTGAGAGGAAGACGTAGCGGACCTTGTCAGGTAGCAGGATAATGGTCTCTTCCCAAACAACACCTCTTGACTTGTCTCGTAGGTAGTGCACCTCGTCGAAGACGACCCAGGCAACTTCACGCATGATCTCTGAGCCTCGGTACAACATGGACCGCAAAATCTAGAACAGTTAGCTTTGCTCTGTCGACTCTAGCTCACGAACATACCTCAGTGGTCATGACCAAGCATGTTGCCGTAGGGTTGATGGTAACGTCACCCGTCATGAGACCAACATCGCCAAACTCGGCCATGAACTCGCGGTACTTCTGGTTACTCAGCGCCTTGATGGGACTGGTGTAGATGACTCTCTGGTTGTTCTTCAGGCATTGCGCAATGGCGTATTCTGCCACGACGGTTTTACCAGCTGACGTATGCGCAGACACCAAGACACTCTCGTTCCGCTGGATGGACGCAATAGAGACCTGCTGGAAAGGATCGAGGGTGAATGGCCATGTGCGTGCAGGCTCCTGTGGCGGCTTGTGCTCGGAAATGGGTACATAGTCATAGTCGGGCGGTAGGGCGACCTGGTGGCGGACTTGATGCGAGAGCACGACGGCCTGTCCGTCTTGAGTTGCCTGAAGCCCCGCGGCAGCAGCAACCTCACGCGACTGCTCCGTTTCAAAGTCGTCCGTCACAATTGGCTCTGGTTCCTCGTCGCGCCTTTGCCTCTTGAGAGCTTGTGCGGTCTCGGTCTCGGGGCTATCCTCCTGTGCGGCTTCAGGCACCTCGGCGGGCGCGTCGGACATGTGCGCGTCTTCCACAGGCGACTTGACGTCCCCGTTTGCCTGGCGCTTCTTGCTCTTCTTGGGCGCCGCATTCTGCTGCGCGCCGTCCTCGAACACGTCAAAAAGATCCTCCATGATGGTGGGATTGCCAGTGTCCGGCGGCGAATTTGAGGTGGCAGTACTTGTTCTGTACGGGCGAGCGCTCTGCTCTGTGTAGCGTCAGCCGGTGGACTATGGGCTCACGAAGAAAAGAAGAAGAGAAGTTGCGATTGACGGGACCAGTACAGAAAAGTAATGTCCGTGCGTCATCCTTGGCACCACGCATCGTTGACGGTGGTCCGACATCTGCGAGCTGCTCGCCAGCTCCAGGACCCCCCAAATCTCCACTCCATCACCACAGCCAACGTACGCACACACCCGCGCCAATTGTGCTCTCCCCGCTGACAGCAACAAGATGCTTGCCCGTGCCACCTTCCGCGCCGCCTCGGCCCCAACTCTCGTCGCCCGCCGCGGCTTCCAGTCGACCCGCGCGCAGATGGCCAGCCCATACCACTACCCCGAGGGCCCGCGCAGCAACTTGCCCTTCGACCCGCTGAAGAAGGGCTTTGCCTTCAAGTTCTGGGGCTTCATGGGTAAGCTCCGAGACTCGCCAATGGATGGACAGGACACGACTAATTGACCCAGGCACCGGATTTGCTCTCCCCTTCCTCCTTGCTGGTGAGACTCGCTGTCCAGCGCCAATTACCCAGAGAAGAGCACTGACAACTGCGCTACAGTCTGGCAAACCAAGAAGAACAAGCCGTAAACGCAGCACGATACGATCGAGGAGCATCATTCGGGCGCCCGGGGAATGTGGCATTTGTAGAATAGGTGGAGGGCCCAAACACGGCTATACTAGACATCACAGCATCAATTTCATTGCCTGTCCCGAGACCATCTCCCTCGACACCGTCACAAGCAGTGCGCATGATATGTATGCGCATATCCGACTCATTCGGGTACGAGTAGAAGAGCAAAGGCGACTCTGATTAGCCATGAGTCAATTCTCTGACAAACTGCTTTTCGATGTCGTGTGACGCGGTATGCGATACGCTGTGCTATAAATCAGCGACTTTGTAGTGGCTGACTGTTCGTGAACGATGATGCGGGAATGGCTTGGCGCGAGTCTTTGATTTTCGACCACCAACATTGGCCCAAATTTCAAGTGCGGCCACGCCACTACATCGCACACTTCAGACAGATCGCTGCACTGATGCGCAACCTCAAAATCGTTGCGAGATCGCTGTTGCGTTTCTCCGGCGAGGATCCACTGCCACTGACAGCAACTGCATGGGATCCCGCATCCAATTCTCTAATATGCGCTTTTGGACCATCCGAGTCACGTGCGAACATCGAACTCAAGAGGCTACACTACACGCGCAACAGTGCAGAGGACCGACTTGAGAGCATTGCAGCGTGGGATGCACCGTGCCCTTTGCCCTCGCTTACCCACGACTCCATATTAAGCCTCCACCACTTTTCGGACTCGTCAACGTCGTGTCTCATCCTGGCTGGCGGTGACATTATCTTGGTCCGAGAAAACCCAGTACAAAATGAGGAATTGGTCGAGATTGTTGGGTCCGTGGACATGGGCATCTCAGCAGCCGCATGGTCACCAGACGAAGAACTACTCGCCATCACTACACTTGCAGACACACTCTTGTTGATGAGCCGCGACATCGAGAACATTGCGAGTGTCACTTTGGCACCAGAGGATGTGAACGTATCAAGTCATGTCTCTGTGGGGTGGGGCAAGAAGGAGACACAGTTCAAAGGCAAAAGAGCCAGGGCATTGCAGGACCCAACTGTGCCCGAGACCATCGATGAAGGCGTCTTGAGTCCATATGATGACCGCTGTGTGACTATTAGCTGGCGAGGCGATGGAGCGTACTTTGCTGTGAACAAGGTCGAGGAAGAGCGACGCCGCATGATCCGTGTCTACTCAAGAGAAGGGCAACTCGACAGCGTCAGCGAGCCCGTGGATGGCCTCGAAGGGGCCTTGAGCTGGCGCCCGTCTGGAAACCTGCTCGCAGGAGTTTGTCGTTCGAGCGACAAGATTGAGATTGTTTTCTTCGAACGTAATGGACTTCGCCATGGACAGTTTGACCTGCGCTTCGCAGCGGAAGAGCTGAGTAAACTGAGAGTGGGCCTGAAACTGAAGTGGAATAGCGACTCTAATGTCCTGGCTGTCTCTCATCCAGATAGAGTACAGCTATGGACAATGAGTAACTACCACTACTATCTAAAACAAGAGCTGGTCTTTCCAGAACCAGCCTCTGAAACCGCTACATGCACATGGCATTCGGAAAAGCCGCTTTCAGTCGCCTTATCTACTTCAGGTAAGCAGACCCAGGACTCAGATATGGCATAGTTGACACAAGAGCCTCAGGCGCGCTTCAGGTACTCGAGTACGCATTCGTAGTGGCAGCTGGCTCGACTGCACCACCGAACGACTTTGGCATGGTTGCATCAATAGACGGATGTAAGTTGTCGATATGGAGTCATCTTCTCGCTGCTTACTTCGTGCAGCGTCACTGAAGCTCACTCCCCTAAGACTGGCGAATGTTCCTCCACCTATGGCATTCCACACGTTGGCGCTCGAGCACAAAGCCATAGACGTCGCAGTGTCCGAGACTGGAAACAGAGTGGCCGTCCTTTCAAATCACGACATCGCTCTGTATGCCCTTGATCTGAGCAAGCGACCTATTCCCAAACCCGTCCTCGTCTGGAACAGCAATGTTATCAAGACTAGGTGTCCACGACACGTAACTTTCGTTGGTGACGAACGCCTGTTTTGCATGACTGATAACTGGGACGAAGAGGAAAGTTGTCTTTGGAGATCTGAGGGTCCAGAGCTCTTACCAATTGGACCAATCATCCACACGACCGGTGCCTCGTCGCTTTTGTCGGACGCAGACTTTATGGCACTCTACGTTCAGTTCCAGGACGGGTCGTTGCACAATGTTGACACACATGCAGAGAGCACAGACCTACCCCCACAGACATCACTTGTGCATAAGTTCCCTTCTCTCGTTCCAGAAGTAAAGGTTGTCACAGTTGAGGGACAGGTACGCGCAACAATCCTAGAAGCTCCGAGCAAGACTGACCAGTGCAGACTTTGGCCTTTGGATTGACCAAGAGCGGTGTTCTCTATGCCAATGGGCGAATCTTGGTCCGCAACTGCACTTCGTTTGCCGTTACATCTGCGCACCTCATTTTCACAACTACACAACATCTTCTCAAGTTCGTCCACTTAGCTGGGGCTGATGGTATGTGAAAATAAAGGGTCGATTTAAAGGGAGAAGCTGACAGGGTGTAGAGCTGGAGATACCGTTAGATGAGCCACAAAAAGACGAACGATGTCGCAGTATCGAACGGGGCGCCAAACTCGTCATAGTCATGCCAACTACGTATTCCGTTGTTCTGCAGATGCCGCGAGGCAATTTGGAGACGATCTACCCACGAGCGCTTGTGCTCGCAGCTATCCGTCGCAGTATTGAGGCCGAACAATATTTCGAAGCCTTCCTTGCCTGCCGGAATCAAAGAGTGGATATGAACATCCTGCACGACCACGACCCTGAACGATTCTTATCGAACATCGAAGTTATCATTAATCAGATAAAACGAATAGAGCACCTCGACTTACTTCTTGCGCAACTACGGTAAGATTGTCCGTTTGGGAGACGTAGTCTGGACTAATGAGGACAGGAATGAGGACGTGTCAGAGACAATGTACAAGGAAACGCTGAAAGCGAAAGAGCTTGTCACAAAGTCAAGACTGTCGCAGGTACAGATCGAGACTAAAGTTAACCGCATCAGCGATGCATTTCTGGCTGTGCTCGAGGAACCGAAATACAGAGACGATCATCTACAGAATATCATCACTGCCCACGTATCGAAGGTACCACCCGCACTGGAGGCCGGACTTGCAATGATTGGAAGATTGCAGAGTGAGAGGTTCCATAAACAAATACATTACCTATACTGACATTTGGCAGCTGCACAAGACCCGCTCACCGACAAAGCTGCTGAGCATATCTGCTTCCTAGCGGACGTAAACCAACTCTACGAGACTTCACTCGGCCTTTACAACCTTGACCTGGCTCTTTTAATTGCGCAGCAGTCTCAAAAGGTATGTTGTGTCTCACGAGGTCTATATACTTGCTAATTTGGTGTAGGATCCGCGAGAATACCTGCCACACTTGCAGTCACTGCAAGACCTTCCACCCATCCGTCGTCAATTCCAGATTGACGATCAGCTGGGACGACGTGCCAAAGCCCTTGCAAATCTCAAGGAGCTCCAAGCGCACGACGAAGTACAAGAATACGTGCAAAAGCATGCACTATACTCAGAAGCATTGGCAATGTACCAATATGACAACGCCCGTCTCAAGGAAATCATGCAGCTCTACGCCGACTACCTCCGAATCACCAACAAAAACAAAGAAGCCGCGCTCGCATACGAATACCTAGGCGACCACGCCTCTGCTTGGCCCTGCTACCGCGCAGCAAACCTTTGGCGCGAAGCCCTCTCGTCCGCAACCCTCGCCTCCGTCCCCACCTCTGAGCTCGAAACCCTCGCATCCTCCCTGATCGAAGACTTCACCGAATCCAAAGACTACTTTGCCGCCGCTACAATCACCCTCGACTACTTCTCCGACCCAGCCTCCGCCGCCCGCCTCCTCTGCCGCGGCGCCCACTTCGCCGAAGCCGTGCGCATCGTGACCCTACGCCGACAGCCCGACCTCATCGCCGAAGTCATCGACCCCGGCCTGATCGAGCGCTCCGCCGACATGACAGAATTCCTCGCGGACATGAAAGGCCAGCTGCAAGCGCAAGTGCCGCGGCTGCGCGACCTGCGGCTCAAGAAAGCCGAGGACCCGATGGCGTTCTTCGAAGGCATCATGGACGGCACCGACGCGAACATCCCCGATAATATCTCCCTCGCGCCGACGGATACGACGTCCGGTGGCACGTTTATGACGCGGTACACGCACCAGACGGGCACGGTGAATACGCAGGCGACGCGCAAGACGAGCAAGAATAAGAGGCGTGAAGAGAGGAAGCGTGCGCGCGGAAAGAAGGGGACGGTGTATGAAGAGGAGTATCTAACCAACTCGATTGAGCGCTTGATCGAGCGTATCAATAGCATGCAAGATGAGATCGAGCGCCTGATCGAAGGGCTGATTAAGCGCGGTATGAGGGAGCGCGCGGACGCGGTGTCCAATGCGGTCAACGATGTCATTGAGAGGTGTAGGGATGCGGTCAAGGAGATGTATCCGCAGACTATTGACGCGGCTGGTGGCGTTGAGGGTGTGGGCGCGAATGGGGTTGAAGGTGAGATTTTGAGGCCGACAGGCGCGGATGCGACGCTTTGGGATAGTTTGCAGGAGGTGGAGAAGAAGAGAGAGGCGCCGGTTGTAAAGGCATTTGCGAGGTTGAGTTTGTTGGGTTGAGCGGAGAGGGCGGTATGTATTTGATCTAGAGGACGGGGAATTGATCATGGTTATTACAAGTCTGGAGTGCTTTTGGTGATACTGGTCGCAATATTCTCGATAGATTGGGACAATCACGCTCGGGATGGTAGTGGGTTGCAAAGCGCCACCTCGATAGTGAACGATGTCGACCACAGAACGAGATGCAGAGCGACTTGAATCAAACGTACTGCTGTGTAAAGTCTTCTTCTACGCTATGGATACGGGGATGCTGTGCGAGCAAAAGTGTAGAGCGAAAGGCCGAATGGATCTTCAGCCCACCCCTTGAGCAAAAAAGAAACTCTGGACTCGCGGGGAACTATTTCTTGTTAGAAATGCGAATCAAAGTGAGGTAGAGCGGATGAACGTACTCGAACCCCGGACCACTCCCATGCTAAGGGAGTATTATACCACTAAACCACGAGCCCGTGACCTAGGAAGAACCTCGGTGTGTTTGATGGACGTATGGCAATTTTTGTAATTAATATCCCACACCAATTACCCGTAGATAGCTTTCTCCAGTCGTGCTTTGCTTCCTATCTCCATTTCTACGCCGATATCATCATGGTAGATGAGGGGCATCGCTTACGTTGAGAAAATTTCGAGCGGGGAACGCATATCTCGGAGGACACTATACTATAACCGGTGGGAAGGTCCGGTCCGATGCTGCACGACTGACGCTAACAAGTTTGACGTGACTTCGAACTTCACTTCTTCACTGTTGTCCTTTAAACATGTATATGAACTTATACACGTCAGTGATGCCAGGCAATTGAGAAACGTTTTAATTGACAGTAGGCGCCTCGTTCTAAAGTTTCCACTGTTCCCAGATGCTGATGGCGCGATGTCGTGATCACTACTGCACTGCCGCTTTCTATTTGCTAGTGAGTTCAAAGGTGTTTTAAAAGGACAGTCTTTACGTCTGTATTGATATCAGTCGCGAAGGTCGTAGCAGTATGCCGAGAGCATGAGCTACTGCGAACTGACCTCATCGCTACAAATGGCGCAGGAACATCGCGAATGGCACACCGCACTCCGAAGCCAAGTTCGAGCATCTCAGAATGGGCCGAAAGAACTGTTGTTGGTTCCGCAAGAGTTGGAGCTTTGATGCTCTCAGGAGTCATACACGAACGCGTTGTGGCCATGGGCACGGGCCTTTGTACAGTGATCAATGGCATGTATCTCTACATTCGAATCCAGGTATACATATGGATGCTTCACGCCGACAAGGACCTTCGTTGGGAATCTTGCCGTTTATAGCTCACGTCTCTGAGAGCCTTCCCGGACTCGAGGACGCCGCCTCCGATATCGCCAATTCATAGCGGCCAGGTATGCTTTGGCGACTGTGATGGGTAACAAGACTTCTCGACAGCCGGTGACTTTTCATGAGTGATCAAGAGTAACAGGACCTTGGTTAACACCGGTATGCTCGCACTGTTCCCAGGTCTTTGGTGCTCCTCATGAAGGAGAGCAGAAGGCGTTAGAATCTGTGCTTGTCCCACCACTCGCTCGTATCGCAGACACCTGACCCAAGCTACTTGCTTTTAACTCTTGCGTCATTTTATTATTCTCTGACCTCCAAGTTCTTGCTGACCGTGCGAGCGATTGCGGGGGTTGCCCGTTTGCTCCCGTGCCTTGTGTACGCCCCCGACCCACCTGCTAGCGCCCCGTCGATAGCTGTAGCTCTCGCGACACCTTTACTCGCTTCTTCTCCTCACCCCGCCTCCACCTCACTTTTCTCCATCTTGCTTGTTCAACCCCAAGATGAAGTGGTCTACGATCACTACCATCTCCCTGCTCGCGGGTAGCGCTCTGGGCGCGCCCGTGACCTCTACAACCGATGAGCTCAACATCTCGGATGAGCTGCGTAACCAAGGTGATGGCTTCTACACCGCCTCTCTTAACGAGGACGGCAATTTCGACGTCAATTTCACGCCCATGGCCGAGATTGTCGCCCGCGATGCCTCTCCCGTCCCCGAGATCCCCGTGATCACACACCCTACACCGCCTGGCAATGAGATTCATTGCGGCCCCGGCAGTTCTAACAATGTTCCGGACCTCGACTCAGCCAATGAACAGCTTGCGAGGAACGCTCCCGGAGGCTTGAGTACAGGCCCATACGGCTGGGTGCACTTGTAAGTTCTACGCAGGTGTCGAAAGCATTGTACTAAAACATCAGCAGAAACGATCAGACTTCCTTCTGGTGCAATTACCAGCAGAACATTCTGAAGTACGATCTCGTGATCGGTATGCACATTGCACTGAGCAAAAAGTGCGGAGGCTCAGCTGTCTATGGATATACCCATTACACAGAGCAAAATGGGGCCAAGAACCTAGCTGTTGGCCGCACTTTCACTGGAGACCACTTCTGTACCAAGAACTTTAAGGGAAAGCGAGAACCCGCGCCCGAGCCTGTGCCCGCTCCCAAGACTTTCACAGTTGCAGAGCACTTGATGAATCAAGGCAACGGTCTCTACATCGCCAAATTCAACGAAGCTGGTGAAGCCAGCGTTGATTTCACGCCTGCTTCTGAGATGCCATCAGTTGATATCACGACTGCCAATCTTGCCGCCAAGAATGCTGGCCCTCTACACAAGCGTGATGGCGTTGAGTGTGTCGAGGGAACGTCCAAGAACCTGGACGATCTCAACTTGGCCAACGTTGTAGTTGCAAATACCGTACAGGGCGTCTTTTACGACCCTGGGACGTTCATTTGGTATATACAGTAAGTAAAACTCATAGCCATGGCCTTCGGTAATTGACATTGTACGTTTAGAAACAAGGAGACGTCTTATGCCTGCGCCTACAGAGCCTGGCACGGCTCGCACGATACCGTCATCCAATATCACGTTGACCTCAGCGGCGCTTGCACAAATCATGAGTCAGACTACGGCTATAAGCACCATGCCGCTCGCTCAGAAAAGGATATCAATTTGTCTGTCGGCCGTACCTACACAGGCAACAAGTTCTGCAACAAGCATTTCCACCCGGCCCACAGGCAGGTGGAAGAACGCCCCCCAGCGCCTAAGGCCCTCACCGTTGCAAAGAATTTGATGCAACAAGGTAACGGGTTTTACGTGGCCACATTCAATGAAGCAGGCGAAGCTAGCGTTGAATTTACACCTGCGGCTCAGCTACCAGCTATCGACATTCCGCTTACAACTGAGAATCCTGCCGTGAAGAGCATCAGGACTTTACAAAAGCGTGGAGAAGTCCATTGTGACGGCCGAAGCTCGAACAGTCTAGCCGATCTCACCTGGGCCAATGTCCAGTTGGCAAACAATGCGCGAGGTCAGAAATACCACAACAAATGGGGCTGGGTTCACAAGTAAGTCCGATGTATTGCCGTGTAGGCTAAAAACTAATCGTATCACAGCAACGCTGAGACGTCTTACTTTTGCGCCTACCGAACCTGGAGTGGAAGTTACGATACGATCATGGGCTTCCACAAGGCCGTCAATAATAGGTGCAAAGGCGAACATGCCTATGGCTTCGCGCGCCATGTGGGCGCTGTCTGGGACTCGGATTACCAACTCGCTGTGGGTCGCACTTACTATGGTGACAATTTCTGTGATGGCAGCTCCCACGGCAAGTCAGACGAGCGGCGAGCGGCGTTGACTGAGCCGGTCGAGACGCCCACTGAACTCTCGCATCGCGATACCATGGACTGCGTCGACAAGCCCACCGAGCTCTCACTTCGCGATGTCGATCCCATGGACCAAGGTGATGGGTTGCATGAAGCATGGGTCGACGAGAATGGAATCTTGCAAGTCGCGTTCACGCCTATCAGTGAACTCATGGCCGGCGGTGATCGGCTCTTCGATTCCCATGCTGTACGAAACACTGTTGGTGCAGATGCGACCAAAACCACATGCTTACGAGAACACAAATTCAGCAACAAAGTCGAAGACTTGGACTATGCCAACGTACTGTTTGCGAAGATCATGGAGAGGCAGGGGGGAAGAATGAAGCCGGAAATGTCTTATTGGGTGCTCAAGTGAGTATTCTGATGCCGAACATGTCCTATAAACAAGTGAAGAACTAACACAATCATAGCGGCCAGGAAACCTCATACGCCTGCACGGGGACAAACGCCCAGCTAACCTATGATAATTTCATCAACTTGCACATTTCCATTAGCAACGCCTGTGGTGGATCATCTGCTGTACGTAAACGATACGTCGAATCGCATATGAGACCTCACTAACTTTGTTTTCCCACATCTAGTACGGGTATACAAGGTTCCGTCCAAGCTGGCTCCTCGATTTTACGGTAGGACGCACTTGGAGAGGTGGTTCCATATGCAACAAGTGGACCAAGCCAACGAAAGCACAAGTCGCGAAAACATCCGCGCCGCCACGTCGATCCACCTCCTCCGACCTCAACATCGCGTCAGATCTGATGTTCCAGGGCGATGGCTTCTACACCGCGACTGTTGACGACTCTGGTACTGTCGATGTGGAGTTTACGCCAATGGCACAACTCCCACCCACCGCTGAGCTTCTCTCCAAAGCTCGCGCTGAAGGTCTGCTTGATCACACCTCAGACAGCACAGACGCTTTGCACAAGCGCACCACTGAGTGTGGTGGCCGAGATTCCGGATCTCTGAGTGACTTAAACGGCGCCAATATTCAGCTGGCGCATAACGGTGATGGTAAAACATACAGTCCCAAGGCTTGGGGTTGGGTGCACAAGTAAGTTTTCCGGAGCCCAGATTTGGTTTGGCCCGATACTAACGTCGACAGCAATGGCGAAACCTCTTACTTCTGCCCGTACACGAGATTCAAGGTCTCATACAAAGAAGTTATCGAAATGCACACAATTATCAGTAGGAAGTGTGGCGTTGCGGCTTACGGCTGGGACCATCGATACGTTGTACAAGGCCGAGACTTCTCAGTTGGCCGCACTTTCTACGGCAATCATTTCTGTAACGACCACTTCACGGGAATCCGTCCGCCCAGGGCTGTCGGGGCCCCATCTTCCGATTCTGCACCTGTCGACTCTGCACCTGCCGACTCCGCACCTGTCAAGGCCACCTCACTTGCCGCCGATGCGGCAAAGTGGGACATGACTTCTGGCCAGATGGATCAAGGCGACGGCCTTTACGTCGCTAGCTTGGACGACGAGACTGGTCAGATGAGCGTTAAGTTCACGCCTATTGCCAAGCTGAGCAGTCGCGCCACACTTACCGATGCATCGAGGTGGGACATGACGTCTACTCAGATGGATCAAGGTGACGGTCTCTATGTTGCCAGCCTTGACGATGAGACTGGTCAGATGAACGTCAAGTTTACGCCCATGGCCGAGCTCAGCAATTCCGTGTCCCGCGCTCCAGTGAGTATGAGCTCGCCTGCTGACAGCACGAGCGATTTGACCAAGCGCGACGGCGACAAGACGACTTGCAGAGGCGGGAGTTCGAAATATGTTGCTGACTTGGACGACGCCAACCGCGAGCTCGCAGAAGCTGGGTCGCGCATCAATCTCAAGAACAGCCCTGTTGGCTGGGTTCACAAGAATGGCGAAACCTCCTACTGGTGTGCCCCGAAAGGTCCATCCTATTGGAGAGAGCCTTATGGTTACTTCATCAATCAGCAGACGATAGTCAGCAACACGTGTGGCGGTACAGCCGCTTATGGATGGAACTCCTTTGAGGGTAACACAGTGTCTCCCCCTTCGACAGCAGATTCTCAAGCAGATCGGACCGAAATTTCCGTTGGCCGCACTTTTAGGGGTGGATCCATCTGCTGGAAAGACTACGTCCCTCCCGCTGTCGCGTCTACACCCGAGAGCTCGAACATTTTGAGCAAACGCGACAGCGTCAAGCAGACCTGCAGGGGAGGCCTTTCAAAAAACGTGCCTGACCTGGACTATGCCAATTCCGTGGTGGCAAAGTATGGCAATCAGCTCAATCTCAAGAAGAGCCCAATAACCTGGCTACACAACAACGGCGAAACTTCGTATTGGTGTTTCATGGAAGGCGCAGACGGTTGGACAAGGGATTACGACTACTTCATCAATGAGCAAATCAAGGTCAGTAGCCACTGTCCCGGCGGATCAGCAGCCTATGGTTGGTCCCATTCCAGGGGCTACGAAAAGTTCAACGGGTGGCATGTCTGGACCGAGCTCTCTGTTGGCCGCACCTTCAAAGGAGGACCTATCTGCCGAAAGAATTTCATACCACCTCCTGCCGCAGCATCCATCGAAGCATCGCCTGTCGAGGTAGCACCTCGCTCTGCCCCCTTCGACGCGCGAAACCAGGGTGAAGGCTTCTACCTGGAGACTTTCAACGACGCTGGAGAGAGCATCATCAAGTTTACTCCGCGAGCTGAGTTCGAACCTTATGTTCCTTCTCAATCATCAGTCTCGGAAAACCTGGCCGCTGAGAGCATTAATGCTTTGCACAAGCGCTCCCACAAGTCAACCTGCGCAAAATACGTACCCAAAAAGAGCGGGAGCTGGCAAGATGTGGATGAGGCCAACGTTCAGCTTGGGCGCCAGTGCAACGGCGTTCATTTCGACGCGAGGACGAGAGGTTGGGTTAACATGTAAGTGCCTCAGCTTTGATCGACATGAAAGGAAACTGTAACTAACATAACGCAGCAATAAGGAGCTTGCCTACATGTGCGCGTACAGTGCCTGGGATGGCACATACGACCAAGTCATCGAGGCAAACGTTCTAACCAGTTCCAAATGCGGCGGGTCAACAGGCTACGGCTATGACTACGAGAACAAGAAAGACTTGTCCATTGGCCGTACTTGGTTTGGCGACCACTTCTGCAAGAGCAACACTCGCCGCGACGAAGCTGCCCAGGATCAGTCAGTCTCTGCGGATGCAATCGGGCCCATGGGCGTGCGCAGCGACCTGCTCCACCAGGGTGATGGCTTTTACTTTGGCACGACCAACGAAGCCGGCGAACAAACCGTCAATTTCACGCCAATCGCTGAGCTGGCACATATTCTCCCTGCTCAGTTGATCGCAAACAAGACGGGCACAGCCACGACTACGGTCACTACCCCCAAGAACGCCAAGTATCTCAAGTACTGGTGCCGTGGTTATAGCAAAAACACTCCAGACCTAGACTTTGCCAATGTCGCCCTTGCGTCTCTGTGGGATAGCAGGTACCTGGGATGGCATGTTTGGGGCTACTTTGTAAAGTAAGCATCTCGATGTGACTTTCGCCACGGCCGAATGAAACTTTGCTAATGTACATCACAGGGGAGACGATCTGTCTTACATCTGCGGCTATTCTGGCGGCACGCACTCACATGCTGACATCATTGATGCACAGGTAAGAGTTAGTCAGCACTGTAAGGGGGGCTCGCAGCGTTACGGATGGGAAGCCATAGACGGTTTGAGCGTTGGACGAACATTCAATGGCGATGGGTTTTGTGTGTAGCGGCCCTCGCTTCTTGAGGGTCTTGGCGACACATTCTCACCTTGGGGAAGACTTCATTGCTCGTCTACCTTAGTGAGATTAGATCTCGATTCTCACCAGACCTGAAAAATGATGGGCTTCATGAGGGCTTATGGCTACTGGGTCCGATGTAGGAATACATTACATCCACAACAATTCAAGAGATCAAATGTAATTTGCATGACTCATCATTGATCTAGCAATATACAGCTTCAAGAACTGCTGACAGCGATGCAGACAGCAGCATCTCTTAGCTATCTACAACGTCTGCTTACCCCGCGTCTCAATGGGCAGGATTAACATGCTAAAGAAAGCAGCAATGAACAGGCCTCCTGATGCGTAGATCGGGGCCTTGGGGTTCGAGCCTCCAGCCTGGATGGCGACGATGGGTGCGCAAAGTCCAGCAACACGGTTGAGGAACGAAGACATTCCGGTGCCGGTACCACGGATGGGAGCGGGGAAGACTTCTGGTGTGTATGCGTACAGAACACCATACATGATGTTCTGGAAGAACGCCTCGAGGCAAGTAAAAGCCAGCTGGAAGTTGGAGTCGGTAGAGATGGTGAACAAGAAGACGAAGACACCGGTGATGACGGTGGCAATTGACATGGTTCCCTTGCGGCCGAGATACTTGAGGTCGACTGTCCAGCAGGCGATAAGAGATCCGGGGACACCGACGATGGCAGTGATGGCGTAGTTGCGGTAAACGGTGCTGACATCATTCTCAATGCCTCCGCCGGAGTTCTGGAGGTATTGGGGCAGGAAGGCGTTGAACAAGGGGTATGCCATGCCGATAGTTGTCCACTGAAACCACAAGAGACCGGTGGTGATACCAAGTTTCTTGTCCCTGAAGAGAGCGCCGAATCGCTTCATGGAAAAGCGACTAAGGGAGTGTTTGATAATTTGGAATGTGCTCATCTTAGCATCTTCGCCAGTGACCTCGGCGTCACCTCCGACGTAGTTCAAGATTTCTTCGGTGAGCCAGGTGTGAGTCTTATTATATGAAGCAATACCGTACACGGTTGCGACAGCCTCGGCTTGGCGACCGCGAGAGAGCAGGAACTTTGGCGATTCGTATAGGTGGAATAGGAAGAAGCGGCAGATGAACATGGCAAACGTGATGGCTCCGAGAGTAAGGATCAAGTACCGCCAACCCATGTTGTCAGCCTTGGTGCATGGCTGGCCGGGTGTGCATGAGAAGTTGGGGATGTATGCCCATGCAACTGGTAAATGTGAGCTTGTGTCGATCGCTTGACGTAGAGTTACTTACGAAGAGAGGCAATCAGATTACCCACTGGCCAGAAGACCGAAAGCAACGTCAACAGATTTCCAGAAGTCTGTGGCAGAAATTCCAGGAACAGTGCGCCATCAACGGGCAAGTTACCACCGACACCAAGTCCAATGCAAGCATAGAGTGCGCAAGTACCAATCCAGGTGGGGCCACCACCGGAAGCAAGACCGAAGGCACCGGCAAGGAAAAGGGTGAAGTTGAAAGCAAGACGGCGACCGAGGACGTCAGATGCAGTGCCCCAGAACGAAGCACCTATGCAGAGACCGAGGAAGAGCGAAAGAGTCGTATAGCGGACTTCAGTCTCGCTTATGCCAAACTCAGCGGAAAGTTGTGGCAAGGTAAGCGCGACACCTTGAAGCCATAGGTTATCAGCCTAGACATGGTCAGTCACCACGAGACAACGTTTCTACCGTTTCAGTAACATACCATCCAGCCTCCACCGCAAAGGGCGAAAAGCTCCCACTGGTATTTCCCCATGCCCATATCTTGTAAAGCGCGGTTGATGACCTTGGACTTTCCTGCATTGCATTAGCCTTGAATTCTTTTGCTTCCAGAGTGTCGCCCTACGGTCGTAAGGCGTATCAGTGTCAGATGCTGCAACATCAGCGAGGATTTCTGCCTTTAGCGCTTCAACAGTCATGCCATGGTTCACGATGCCGCTTGACGCATTGCTGTCTGGTCGCCTGAGGTCATTGTCGGGCTTGTCGTCCTTTTCGGTCTTCTCGGTTGGCGCAATGGAAGGGCGTTGCTCTGCGGAGACAGAAGCGGCGCGCATGGGGGTTTGGTCGAGAGGGCGCAAAACGTCGGGAAATTCCGAGACATCATGGCTTTTGAAGGGGTTAACAAAAATAGTGCGAGGCATATTGGTGGGCGCAAGGACGTTGTTGATATCGGTGGGTGGTGGTCGTTAGATTTGCTGCGTAGAAAGTCGCTCGGCACACGAAACGGCGGAGGAAGTCGCAAAGGGATTGTCGCTGTGGTAGGTCTTGGTGCTCGGTGTCGATTCCGGAATAGTTGTCAAAAAGTGCACGTCGAATCACCCAAGCAAAAGATGCTAAGAGGCTTGGAGGGCTTGGAGAAGCTTGTATTGAGACGTTACTCCGATACAAAATGTTCCCAGGGAGGTGTTCAAACTCGAAGTTGACGTACGGAAGCAAAAGGAAAGTTTGCAAGATACAGCGCTACTGATATAGCAAGTCTTAACCCCTGCGACATGGTGCCAGAGATAAAATTTGTAACGAATGGTTCATGTGGAGTTTGTGCCCGTGGGTGAGATGGCTAAGGCGTGCAGTGACGTAGACAAGGTGGCCCAAGCATTCTGAGCATCATCACGTTGCTTGTCCGTTCACTGCAAAGATCTACGCGACCCGAGCTCTGATACGCTCATCTGAATGAGCGACACGCTAAGCACACCCGTCGGCAAATAGAGCCAGGTAAGATCGCGCCGAACCGATTTTTCCATGTCCCAAACCGCGCGGTGTGACGCACGCGAGCATTCGGACTCCGCGCGCATTCCGCGATAACAAGAGGGGGTTGATTATGCGGAGTGTATCATAAGCGTCCTATCTTATCGGGAAGACTTCAGATGGAAAAGAAGGTTTATATCCATGCCAATGCAATTTCTCAAAAGTGTTGACGGTGGCGGTGAAAAGTTTTGTCCGGGAGCCGCTATGCACCACCAGAAATTCAACAGCTTACGTTTCAGAACTCTACTGTACAGATCGCAACGAGGCATCGGAGCCCACCGGCTCCACATTCCAAGCCAATGGGCTATATATCCTCGTATCATCCGCGATTTTGGAAGCCGACTGTAGGCGCGGACCGACATCACCAGTATCAATTTTCCGCTTGGGGCACTGGGGTCCCGCGATGCTTGCGGAGGTGTTGATCTGAGGGCTCATAAGAGCAGTGTTGCTGATCTTCAGACAAAACACCTTTTGGGAGAAGATGACCGAGTCTGCCACGCGGTTTGACAATTGCGCGGGGCCGGGCCCTGAAAATCGCCATGCTGTGGACCCTGGGATGGGGAGTCGCATGGAGTCGCAAGGCGAGTTGCGCAGTTTTCAGATGCTGTGACATGCAGCCGTAGATTTGACAAGTATAGATTAGCTCACTGCATCCAGCGTGCATCGAGGTTACATCGACCTGGTCGTTCGTCGTGTCAAGTCAAGCAGGGAGGTCTTCTTTTAACCAATTCAATCGATCAATCAAGTCAAGGAGGGTGAAAACTGCGGCCAGTTCGTCAAGGTACTTTCGTGCGCCTCGTTTTCGACCACAAAACTTTGAGTGGTAAGTCATGTCAGGCGGTACTGGTTATACAGACGTGCACATGATGACCTGTGTTTAACCTTCCGGTAAATCGCATAGCCCTTGAAGCATAGACGTCTGGTCAAATTAGACGTATCGGTTCTGATAACACTGTGGGGTGTTGAAAGATATCGCGATCGCATTTTGTGCCTTCTTTCTCTCTACACACTGATCGTATACACCTTCCCAGCAAGAGTCTCAATAGTCCCATCATACGCAGACCCATCAACCTTGAACTCCCTTCCATCCTCCACCCTTAACTTCAACGCCCCTCCCCTCTGCGCTTCCACCGTTGCCTCCACGAACCTATGATCCTTCCACTTCGCACTGACCACGAATCCGCCCCTCGCAACAAGCCCACTCACACTCCCCTCCGGTATCAAATTCCCCGGCAGCGCAGGCGCCAAATGCACAACGCCCGCATGACTCTGCAAGAACAACTCCGTCATACTGCCCGTAAACCCCAAATTCCCATCGATCTGGAACACCCCAATATTCAAGTCGAAAAGATTCCCAGCAAGGTAATTACTGATCAAATCGCACAGATGGAACGCAGCTTTATCTCCGTCAAAGAGACGCGCGTAGATGCCCGCGGCCCAGACTTTCGACCACCCGATCGGATCCGTACTCGCTGCGATGCGATTGTCCAGACTGACGAGCGCGGCGTCGGATGCGGTCTTGTTGATCAAGGGGCTGATGTGTCCGCCAGGGTAAACGCCTAGGAGGTGCGATAGATGGCGATGGCCGGGCTCAGTTTCTTTGAAGTCGCCAGACCACTCGAGGAGGTGGCCGTCCGCACCAATATTCGGTGGTTCGATGTGTGCGAGGTAGTCTTTGGCTTTGTCGACGCCGTCGGTGCTGCCGGTTGCTTCGGAGAGTTCGATGAACCCAGAGAAAAGCTCGTGTAGGACTTGGCGTGGGTGCGCAGAGCCTTGATCGATGCCCGTGGTTGCGTTGGGGACTTGCTTGTTGCTGGGGATGTGGTAGGCATTTTCGGGAGAGGAGTCATAGATGAGGGCGTTGTAGTTGCCTTTTTTGATGGAGAAGTCGTAGAAGAACGTAAGTGCGTCGCTGAGGATTGGAAGGGCAGTTGACGAGGCCCAGGTCGTATTGCCGTTGAAACGGAAGTGCTCGATCAGGTGAAGAGCTAGCCATGCGCCGCCGACTGGGTTGGCAGCCCAGTATGTCTGATCGTCGACAGGCACACAATCTCCCCAAAGATCGGTGTTGTGATGGCAGACCCATCCGCTCATGTTGTACATGCCCTTCGCCACGTATCTACCCTGCTCTTGCATCCTTATAAGATGATCGAAGACTGGAAGGTGTGTCTCTGCCAAATTGGTAGTTTCGGCTGGCCAATAGTTCATCTCAGTGTTGATGTTGATAGTGAATCTCGAGCCCCACGGTGGGTTGAACTTGTCGTTCCAGACACCTTGAAGGTTCGATGGTAAGCTACCAATCCTCGAAGAGCCGATCAGCAAGAATCTGCCATAATTGTACGTAAGCGCCATCAACTCTGGATCGGATGTCGCGTTGCCAATGGTGTTCCAATGCTTGAGTCGCTGACCAGTGTCAAGGCGGCCGATCTCTCCAGAATTTCCTACGTCTAGTTTAACTCGGTCTGCGAGGTTCCTGTAATCTTCAATTGCCTTGGATTTGAAGTCCTCCCAGGGGATTGCCACAGCAGCGTCAAGTTTTTGGTTCATGGCAGCTTCTGCCGCTTCGATGTTTGCGTGACGGAAAGTCGTTTCTGCTCCGTAGTACACCCTAGTTTCATTTCCGCCCTTGAGCATGATTGTTGTACTATTCGAAGTGAAGTTGCCTGTGCGGAAACGCCCATTAGCATCAAAACAACTCCGTGCTTACAATGAACCATACCTGTGTCTGCCACAACCCTGATTGAATGCACAAACTTCAACGATGAGTCGTTCGTTCCTTGGCCATACATTGTGATGGACAATTTCTGCAAATCAACCTTCAATCCAGTCACGCTTTCATTCCTAGTCAGAGCGATCTTCAGATCCAGAGCTGCAGCTTTGTCCACCGTGTACCGAAAGCCAAGCGTATCGTGCGGATAGCTCGCAATAGCTTGTCGCAAGTAGGTGACGTCGTTTCTCGTGTACGACACCTGATTCTCTCCGGTGGTCAAATCCAGAGACCGATTGTAGCCCAATACGCTGGACACGTTTTGGCTAAATTCGATCATCATGTTTCCAGCAGGCTGATACTGCCGCACCTGCGTACCGGTTCCTCTTAGATCGTTATGCCAGATGTCGTCCGCTCTGCTGATGTTACCGCTCTTGAAAGCCTCGGGTATCCCAGGAAATGCGGCGAGTGCTTTGGAGTTTACGCGTTTTTGTAGTCCTCCGCTCCATATTGAGTCTTCGTTCAGTCCAACTTGCTCCATCCCATAGCCGCCATGGACGACCGCTCCCAATCGCCCGTTACCAACAGGAAGTGCATCGGTCCATATTACACCGGGTTTACCAAACCAGATTGTTGTGGATGCGCTGGTCGAGCCATGCACAGGACTGAGCAGTAGGCTCAACAGTAATGTCGCCTCTGTCTTCATCGTAAGTAGAAGAGGTGTGCGAATCGCAAGCCAACCATCTTTTCATCAGAGGGCGAACACGGCCTTATACTTTCAAGAATCTTCGTGATCGTTCTCGCTGCCGGTGGGTATTGTACCGACCAAGCATGTCGATCTCTTGACTGTGTACGAGGGGTCCCAAAAGGAGTCGGTTTCGACCGGGGCAGCTCACCACACCTAGTAAAGAGTCCGACAAACTGCAAGGTACCATTTTATCCCCAAGCATAATTATTGCGCCTTTTGCAATGCGGGTTCATCATCAATGGTGCCGTATACGACCATGGCAAGGGTGTCTGCATCCGCAAAAGCGTATCTATTTTCAGTGCATCCTCCTATCGAGGCAGTGATCCGCTCACTGATTCAGTATTTAGCGCACTTGTGTTTAATTTCACAATGCGGAGTATTATGCCAAGGTCACAACGTACATTATCCGCACCCCGCATCGTGAGTCGTACGTGACGCCACATTTAACCGAAGCGCCGTAAGCATCTCCATTCCAGATATAACTCGGAACCATGCCTAGATCTTGCACGCTTGTTATGTCCTGATGGTTTGAGGTACTCTTGAATGGTGAGTCGTGGCGGCTGCGGCCCCTAGATCGGCAAGAGACCGGACAGGAAATGGACGTATCAGCCTGACAATACTTTTGGTTCGAATCGATGAGCTTCCTGATATTCGTCTTCTTCTCGGTACATTGAGGAATGCGATGTCTTTCAACCGAAGCCCTTGATAGAAGTTATTCCGCGGGGCTGACGGCTTGTATGCGCAAGTGAGGAGGTCGGACATTCCTTGGAGAATGCCTAGGTTTGCTCGGCTCCATGACTGGTATCGGTCCTATGCTGGCGCGATGAGTTCTAAACACTGTATCTAGTTCCTTCATACATTGCACTCTTCTAGCAATCCGCTGGCAGAGGGTATCA
>Ga0265780_10003252_pt1 | contig 21465 bp, 14 predicted proteins | sample P1T30metagenome_FD_192432 | JGI IMG/M metagenome (GOLD analysis project Ga0265780, IMG submission 192432) | Plant litter microbial communities from East Loma Ridge, Irvine, California - P1 T30 | ecosystem: Environmental > Terrestrial > Plant litter > Unclassified | place: USA: California...
CATAGCTGGAAGGGCAAGCTCGACTTCACCGACAACGGCCTCGACACGCATTCGGGGACGATCCGCGGGCGCGCGGTGCTGCCCAACCCGGGGCTGTTCCTGACGCCGGGGATGTTCGGCAACATGCGACTCGCCAGCGCTGGGACCAAACCTGCGCTGCTCGTCCCCGACGATGCGGTGCAGACCGATCAGGCGCGCAAGGTGCTGCTGACGGTCGGGCCCGACAATGTCGTGACCGCCAAGCCGGTCGTCGTCGGCGCGGTGGTCGACGGGATGCGCGTGATCCGCTCGGGCGTCGGCCCCAAGGACCGGATCATCATCAAGGGCACGCAAATGGCGATGCCGGGGGCGAAGGTTGCGCCCACGCTGGGCAAGATCGCCGCGTCGAGCCAACCAGCGGCACCGACGGCGCAGCCGATCGCAGGCGAAGCGACGCTGACCAAATAGCCTCCTTCTTCCCCGGCGAAGGCCGGGGCCCAGTCGGGACGCACTCTCGGCTCCAATCACTGCCGTTCCACAACTGGGCCCCGGCCTCCGCCGGGGAAGGTCGGGTCGTGGGCGCCGTCCAAGGACACGCATCATGCGCTTCTCGCGCTTCTTCATCACCCGGCCGATCTTCGCCGGAGTCATCGCGGTGGTCATCACCATCGTCGGGCTGATCGCGTACATGGGGCTGCCCGTGTCGCAATATCCCGACATCGTACCCCCCACCGTCACCGTCAGCGCGGTCTATCCCGGAGCGTCCGCCGAGACGGTCGCCGAAACCGTTGCCGCGCCGATTGAGCAGGAAATCAACGGCGTCGACAACATGCTGTACCAGTCGTCGCAATCGACTGGCGACGGCAAGGTGACGATCACCGTCACCTTCAAGATCGGCACCAACCTCGATGCGGCACAGGTGCTGGTGCAGAACCGCGTCGCGGTCGCCGTCCCGCGCCTGCCCGAGGACGTCCAGCGGCTCGGCGTCGTCACGCGCAAGACCAGCCCGGACTTCCTGATGGTCGTGAACCTCGTCTCGCCCGACGATTCGCTCGATCGCGGCTACATCTCCAATTACGCGCTGACGCAGGTGCGTGACCGCCTCAGCCGCATCGACGGCGTCGGCGACGTGCAATTGTTCGGCGCGCGCGACTATTCGATGCGCGTGTGGATCGACCCGGGCCGCGCCGCCGCGCTCGACCTGACGGCGGGTGAAATCGTCGCCGCCTTGCGCGCGCAAAACGTCCAGGTCGCGGCGGGCACGCTCGGCCAGCCGCCTTACGCCACGGGCAATGCGTTCCAGCTCAACGTCGAGACACAGGGCCGCCTGACCGATCCCAAGCAGTTCGCCGATGTCGTGATCCGCACCGACACGGATGGTCGCCAGGTCAAGGTGTCGGACGTCGCCCGCGTCGAGCTCGGCGCGCAGGATTATGGCGCGAACACGTATCTTAGCGGCAAGACGACCGTCATCGCCGCGGTGTTCCAGCGCCCCGGATCGAACGCGCTCGGCGCCGCTCAGGCGGTCTCCGCCGAGATGGAGGCTATGTCCAAGAAGTTCCCCAAGGGACTGGCCTACCGCGTTATCTACAACCCGACCGAGTTCATCGCCCAGTCGATCGACGCGGTGAAGCACACGCTGATCGAGGCGATGGTGCTGGTCGTGCTCGTCATTCTCGTCTTCCTGCAGAAGTGGCGCGCGGCGATCATTCCGATCGTGGCGATCCCGGTCTCGCTGATCGGGACGTTCGCGGTGCTCGCGGCGGTGGGCTATTCGCTCAACAATTTGTCGCTGTTCGGGCTGGTGCTTGCGATCGGGATCGTCGTCGATGACGCGATCGTCGTGGTGGAGAATGTCGAACGCAATCTCGAGGCGGGGCTCACCCCGCTCGAGGCGGCGCGCAAGTCGATGGACGAAGTGTCGGGTGCGCTCGTCGCGATCGTGCTGGTGTTGTGCGCGGTGTTCATCCCGACCGTGTTCCTCACCGGCCTGTCGGGCGCCTTCTACCGCCAGTTCGCGGTGACGATCTCGACCGCGACGATCATCTCGCTGCTGCTCTCACTCACCTTGTCGCCTGCACTCGCGGCGATGCTGCTCAAGCCGCACACCGATGCCAATTCGGGCGGTCGCCTCACCCGGCTCGTCCGTCGCGCGGGCGACGGTTTCAACCGCGGGTTCGAGCGGATGAGCACCGCTTATGGTCGCCTCACCTTCCGCCTTGTCAGCGCACCGCGCAAGATGATGCTGGTCTATGGCGGCCTCATCGCGCTCACCGCCTTCGTCTTCACGGTGACGCCCGCAGGGTTCGTCCCCGCACAGGACCAGGGTTACTTCCTGACCGTGATCCAGCTCCCGCCCGGCTCCTCGGTCGAGCGGACCGATGCGGTGATGCAGAAGGTCGCCAAGCGCATCTTTCCGCTCGCAGGCGTCAAGGGCGCGGTGATGCTCGCGGGCTTCGATGGCCCGTCGCAGACGCTCGCGCCCAACAGCGCCGCCGCCTACATCCCGCTCAAGAGCTTCGAGGAACGCAAGAAGCTCGGCGTCACGCTCGCCTCGATCATGGGAGAGGCGCAGAAGGCGACCGGCGACATCAACGAAGCGCGGCTGCTGATCGTCCCGCCCCCGCTGATCCAGGGGATCGGCTCGGCGGGCGGCTATCGCCTGATGGTCCAGGACCAGGGCGGCCACGGTTATCAGGAGATGGGCAAGACCGCTTATGACCTGATCGGCAAGGCCAACCAGACCAAGGGCTTGGCACAAGTCTATACCTTCTTCGACACCGCCACCCCGCGCATCTTCGCCGACGTCGATCGCACCAAGGCGAACATGCTGGGCGTGCCGCCGGAGCGCGTGTTCGAGGCGTTGCAGGTCTATCTCGGCTCGGCGTTCGTCAACGACTTCAACCTGCTGGGCCGCACCTACCGCGTCACCGCGCAGGCCGATTCGCCGTTCCGCAACACGACGGCGGATATCGCCAACCTCAAGACGCGCTCGAACACCGGGCAGATGGTCCCGATCGGCTCGGTCTCGACCTTCCGCGACAAGACCGGGCCGTACCGGGTGGTGCGCTACAACCTGTTCCCCGCGGTCGAGGTGGATGGCGACACCGCCAAGGGCTCGTCCTCGGGCCAGTCGCTGGTCGCGATGGAGAAGCTCGCGGATACCGCTCTGCCCACCGGCTATGCACACGAATGGACCGGCATCGCGTTCCAGCAGAAGTCCGCGGGCAGCACCGCCGCGGCGGTCTTCGGCATGGCGGTGGTGTTCGTCTTCCTCGTGCTCGCCGCGCAATATGAGAGCCTGACGCTCCCGCTCGCGATCATCCTGATCGTGCCGATGTGTCTGTTGGCCGCAATGACCGGCGTGAACCTGCGCGGGATGGACAATAACGTCCTCACCCAGATCGGCCTCGTCGTGCTGATCGCATTGGCCGCCAAGAACGCGATCCTCGTGGTCGAATTCGCCAAACAGGCGGAGGAAGAGGACGGTCTCACCCCGATCGAGGCCGCGGTCCGCGCCGCGACCGACCGTCTCCGCCCGATCCTGATGACGAGCTTCGCGTTCATCCTCGGCGCGGTGCCGCTGGTGATCGCCGAGGGGGCTGGCGCGGAACTTCGCCAGGCGCTTGGGACCGCGGTGTTCTTCGGGATGATCGGCGTGACCGGCTTCGGCCTGCTCTTCACCCCCACCTTCTACGTCGTCGCGCGTGCGCTGGCGCAGCGGTTCGAACGCCGCCGCCCAATGCCAGCAGCTGCCCCGGTAGCCGCGCCATATGGCCCCGTCGCGCCGCACGCGCTGCAGCCAGCCGAATAGGACCGCTCGTGAAAACCCTCCTGCTCACCGGCCTCTCCGCGCTCGCGCTCTCCGCCTGCGCCGCTGGCCCCAATTACGTCGCCCCCCCGGCACCACCCAAGGCCGCCGCGCCGTTCGTCTCGACCAGCGCCGCGACGGTGACGGCCCCCGCCGACCAGAACTGGTGGCGGCTGTACCGCGACCCGGTCCTCGACGGGCTCGTCGCGGATGCGCTAGCGGCCAACACCGACCTGCGCGTCGCGGTCGCCCGGCTCGACAGCGCACGCGCGTCGCTGCGCGGTACCAAGACCGACCGCGAACCGCAGATCAACGCAGGCGCGAGCGGCAATTACGCGCGCACCTCGCAATTGCAGAACCTCCCCGGCTTCGACCGCGAGCGCGCCACGTACGATGTCGGCCTCAACGTCAGCTACGAAGTCGACCTGTCGGGCCGCGTCCGCCGTAACGTAGAGGCCGCGCGCGGCGATGTCGACGCGGCGCAGGCGGATGCCGATGCAGTGCGCGTCTCGATCGTCGCCGCGACGACGCGCGCCTATGTCGATGCCGCCTCCTCCGCCGAACGGCTCGCAGTCGCGCGTCGCATCGTCGACCTGCTCGACAAATCCACCACCCTGACCGGCAAGCGCGTCGACGCGGGCCGCGCCTCGCGACTCGATGCGGTACGGATCGCCGCTTTGCGCAGCCAGCGCGCCGCGCTCATTCCGCAGATCGAAGCCGAACGCCAGGCCGCGCTGTTCCGACTCGCCACGCTGACCGGCCGCACCCCGCAGGACCTCCCCGCCGCCGCCGGCGCGCGCACCACCACCCCGCGGATCGACCAGCCGATCCCGGTCGGCGACGGTGCGGCGTTGCTCGCGCGCCGCCCCGACGTCCGCGCCGCCGAACGCCGCCTCGCCGCCGCCACCGCGCGGATCGGGGTGCAGACGTCGCAGCTCTACCCGCAGATCTCACTCGGCGGATCGATCGGCTCGACCGCGCTGACGGTGGGCGACATCTTCACCGGCGGCCCGGTGCGCTGGCTGGTCGGTCCCTTGCTCAACTGGACGCTCAACCAATCCGCCGCGCGTGCGCGGATCGCGGGCGCGCAGGCGGACACGCGCGGCGCGCTCGCCAGCTTCGACGGCAGCGTGCTCACCGCGCTCGAGGAAACCGAAACCGCGCTGTCCAATTACGCGCGCGAACTCGATCGCCGGACGCAATTGCAGGCCGCGCGCGACAATGCCGCGACCGCCGCGCGCATCACCCGCGCGCGCCAACGCGAAGGGACGATCGATTTCCTCGAACTGCTCGACGCCGAACGCACCTTCGCCGACAGCGAGGCCGACCTCGCCACCGCGGATGCGCGGATCGCCGATGCTCAGGTCGACCTGTTCCGTGCGTTGGGGGGCGGCTGGCAGCCGCAGCAGAGTCAGCGATTGGTGAGCCTGTGAGCGCGCGCAATCGACATGCTGCGGTGCCGTGAGGGAGCAACCCTCGAATCGGCAGTGACGCGGGATTGCGCTGAGTTTGCGGGAATTGCGGTCAGCACCGCAAAGACGAAGGCGATCAGCAAACCAAAATCGACTGAGGTCGCGCTTCCGGCAAATGGCAACAAGCTGACCAGCAGCGTGCGTTTGGCACCGCCAATCAAAAGCCGATCCGCGAAATGTGCACGTCCGACCGGCTGGAACACCGCGTGCATAACAAACAATCCCAGCAATGCGCTTCCGATCACACCCGTCCCGCACGCCAATGCCACGAACCAGCTCGAAGCACGGGTGGAGCCCACACCGAGGCCGAAGCCTCCGGTGGCGCGCAATCCATCCAGGCTCACGGTGTTCCAGTACAGGCGTTCCTCGAAGGAACTCGTCGAAGCCTTGCGCACCACGGCCGCGTCGAACACCTTCGCGAGCTGCGATGCAACGTCTGGCAGCACGGTCAGGACAAGTCCCGCGGCGACGACCAGACCGATCAAGACGCCGAGATTGCCGCGAAGTCGGCCAGTCGCGGCGCCACCCTGCCCACGCAAGAGCAGTGCGATCGTGTCGCACACCATGATGACCAGAAACACGACAAGACCGGCGATCGCGCCCGACGACGTCGACAAGGCTGCCATGAGCAGGCACGACCAGCCTGCCAAAGCGGCAAGCCAGTGCCAACGCCGATCTAGGGTTTCTGCCGGACGCATGAAGGTGATGAGCGACCCGAACGACAGGGCGAGATAGCCGAACGCGGAGGCCTCTGGCTGCAACCCGACGACGCGCCGTACACCCGCCATGTCGGAATTGCTGAGCAACGTATAGCTTGCGGTACGAAATTCACTGAGCGCCGCACTGCCGTATGTCGCCATGTCGGCGATGCCGGTGACGACCACTGCTGAACCACCGATGATGAGGGCTTTTCGGAAAAGCTGCCGCCCGTCCTCCTTCGACAACAGCAGGAACGTGGCCAGCGTCATCAAACAGGAGTTCGCCAGATAGAGACCTTGCGTGATGTTACCGGCGCCGGGCGCGAGCGGCGTAAACTGCTGGATGTTCAGCCCCATCGTCGGCACCCCCGCAAAAACGATCGGTGCGATCCCAGTAATCAGAATGGCATAGACCAGGAACGCCATCAGCAAGCCAAGGTGACGCCAGTTCAACGCCGCATCGACGACGGCGGCAACGTCTGACTTCAAGATCAAGCGAACGATCACGACGGATGACAGGACGGTGACCGGGAGAAACGTGACGCCACCGCTGATCTCGAGCGGCACCACGGCCAGGGTTCCAAAACTTATGCTGATCAACAGTCCATAGACAATGACGCGCAATGGTAACCATATGGCGATGATCGCAAACAACCAGAACAGTGCCAGTATCATCTTGCTGCTACCATTCTCTGAAACATGGAGTTAGCATAGCTTATGAACGTCTTGCTGAACATGCCAAGTCAGTCCTGTGATCAACCCAGCGGTATTGGTCGCCTCAGCCTAGAAATTTCACACCAACTTCTTAAGCGTAGCGGCGACCGGCTGGTGCGTCAGCGAGGCATCGCCGACTCCGCGCTTGCCGCGCTGTACCAGTCCGCGCGCTACCTTGTGACGCCGTCCCTGTACGACGGTTTCTGCCTTTCGTTGCTGAAAGTGCAACGGTATGGCTGTCCTGTCCTGTTCGCCAATGCGCATGGTACGGCAGAGATGGGCGGCGTCGGCGGATTGCGGTTCGACCCGCTGGACGTATCCGCGCTAGCGCGGTTGCTCGACCGGGTGATCGACAAGCCAACGCTACGGTCCGTCATGCGCGCACGCGGATACCGCAATGCAACCCGCTTCTCCGGGAATGGGCGGCGGCGGAATATGAGGCGGTTTTTGCCGAAGCCCTGTCCGAAATGCGTGTCGGCCGACGGTAGATCGGCGGCTTCACCTACAGGTTTAGAATCCTCGTCGGGTGCAGCATGCCGCCGATCAGATCGCGCAATGCGATCAGGTTTCCTCGCAGGCGCCCCGCGCGTTCGATCCACGGCTCGGGAAACAATGCGTCGGCCAGTTTCTTCGCTATATGGCGCACGATGAACCGGATCATCGCAAGTGAAAGGCGTTTTGTATCAAGCACAACACACCTAACCCCCTAATTCGCCACGATGTATGCCGTATCTGTGTTTGATCGTCCACCTTTTTACCCGGCGTCAACGAGCAATAGTTGACCGCAAGACTATCGCAACATTCGGCGCCGGCATTTCGATGACTACAGGCGATCCGTTCCGCCTGTTGCCATCGCTATCCGCTGATCAGCCGCTCGGCCTCGCGTGCGAGACGGCCAAGCGCCGTCAGATCAGGCGCTTCGTCCCGCGGCACCATGTCGACCACGCATAATGCGCCAAGCGCATATCCCGCGCGATTGACCAAAGGGATTCCAGCATAGAAGCGGACGAACGGCGCGTTCGCCACCGAAGATATCGAGGCATACCGCTCATCCTCTCGAGCATCGAGAATCACGAGCGGTTCGCCGGGACGAAGAATAACCCGGCTGCATATCGATGCAGAGCGGGGGGTTTCGGCAACATCGATGCCGTGACCCGCCGCGATCCACTGCCTATTGCCATCGATGATCGAGACGGACGCGATCGGGGTCCGTGCCAGTGCAGCGGCTTGATTGACGATTCGCTTGAGCTCCCCCTCACGTTCTGTCGTCGTCTGCCGGGCAGCATCGACCGCCATCTGGCGCCGCTGCTCCAGGACCGCGCCCCCCGCGGTCTCCCATCGCTGCATTACTCTACGCTTCCCTGCATCGGTTCCGATTCCTTACCCTGCCGTCGCCATCCTTATCGAACCAAACCTGTCCAATTCCTTGCCCACTGTCAGCCGTTTTGAACCAGTCGGTTTTGCAAACTTTTGCAAGCTACGAACAGATATCGCCAAAGACGTATTTTCCATGTCTTTTTCAGGCCGTTATAGCGTCGACCTGCTCGATGAAGGCCGCCATCCGGATCGTTTTCGTCAGAAAAACGTCCGCTCCGGCGGAACGGCAGGACTCTTCATCTTGACGGCCACTCAGGACCGTTACCGCCATGACCGGAATGTGTCGGGTGAGTGGACTAGACTTCAACTGACGGATGATCTCCCGCCCATCGATATAAGGCAGCCGTATGTCGGTTATGATCGCATCCGGCTGACTGGCGACAGCTTCAAGGTACGCCAGCCGCTCATCCTGCACCAGGACGGACTTGTGCCCGGCATTCTCCAGCCATGCCGCGAACAATTTGCGATGAAGCATGTTATCTTCGATTACCAAGACCGTCTTCGTCATACTTACCTTCTGTCCCGCATCCTCACGGACGTGCCTGGTTCGAACATCACATGTGCGCAACCCATGGTAATTATGGAATAATCACAAAGTTCCGCGATGATGAAGAGATACTTTTGGCCTGCTTGTGCCACGGTGTGACAGCCCGTACGGACGGACCGGCTGCCGTCCGGTCAGCGGCTGGGTAGCCGCGTTTTTCGATCCGCTGCCCCCTGTCTATCGAACGGATAGTTCCGGTTTCCGTTACATCCGGCGCCTGCTAAGTACCCCACGTGGACAATGCGAAGCTTCTTCCGGCAGCCAGCGATAGCGACGCCGCGTCGGATACCGAATTACCCGCGCGACAGCCGCGGGGCAAAGGACGCCGGTTACGCGGCGCCATTGCGCACAAGCTCGGCGTGGCAATCCTGTCGGGGGAATTCGCGCCAGGGCAGACCCTGTCGAGCGAAGTCGTTTTCGCCGAATCGCTCGACGTGTCGCGCAGTGCCTACCGCGAGGGTATTCAAGTGCTGATCGCCAAGGGTCTGGTGGAAAGCCGCCCCAAAGCCGGAACGCGCGTATTGCCCCGCGAACGGTGGAACCTCCTTGATCCCGACGTGCTCGCCTGGGCCTTTGCGGGCGAACCTGACCCGCAACTGGTTCGCAGCCTGTTCGAGCTGCGCGCGATTATCGAACCTGCCGCCGCAGGACTTGCGGCGACCAATCGGGACCGCACCGACCTGAAACAGATGAAAGAAGCGCTCGCCGCGATGCGCCGTCATTCGCTCGCGACCGATCTCGGGCGTGCCGCCGACCGGCAGTTTCACGATGCGATCCTGCGCGCGACTCGCAACGATGCGCTGGGCGTTCTGAGCGCATCGATCGGGGCCGCCGTCAGCTGGACCACCCAGTTCAAGCAACGGTTGCGGGCACTGCCGCGCAACCCGATCCCGGACCACGTACTGGTCTATGACGCGATCGTGGCGTCCGACGCTGCGGGCGCCAGCGCTGCGATGCGCCGACTGGTCGACCTCGCGCTCGAAGATACACAAAGCGCGATGGCGAGCTGATCGCCTGCCGTATCGGGATCAGTGTGCGGACTAGCGGGTCAGCGCGCGGCTTTGGTCACGAGGTTCTTTCCGAAGAACGGGATCACATGGTCCTGAAACCGTACCGCGACATCGCTGACGTGCGTCCCTGGATAGATTTCGAAGCTGTTCGCGATACCGTAGCGATCCATTGCGGCATGAAGCTTGACGGCATCGTCCTTCAATCCGTCCTGATCGCCGACATCCATCGCGATCGCGCGATATTGCCGCAGATTGCCGATATATTGATCGACGAACGCGAGCGGTGCGTTCGCGGCCCAGCGCGCCAGCACATCGGGCTGCACGACACCGTTCTTCGTCGGCAGATCAAGATAGAAGGGCGGGTTCTTGGGATTGGGCGACCACGCAGCGGCGGTCGCGAACTGTGCGCGTCCGCCGAATGGCAGGGCAGCCGCAGCCTCACGTGTCTGCACCGCCTCGAGCGCGGCACCTGCCTTCGCATCGAACTGCCCCGCATCGCGCGCAGACAGGCAGCATGGACTCATCATGTAGATCGCACCGAACATGTCGGGGTGGCGCATCCCGATCCGGGTCGTGCCATACCCACCCATCGAATGCCCCGCGAGGCCCCGGCTGCGCCGGTCCGCCATCGTCCGATATTTCGAGTCGATTGCACGGATCAGGTCACGCGCGATGAAGGTTTCGAAATCACCCGTCGTCGACGCGCTGGAATACATCGACCCGTTATGGACCGTCTTGGAATCTGGGATGACGACGATCATCTCCGGCGCGCCCTTGGCGAACGCCCCCTCGATCGTCTGCGGGACGTGGATTTCGCCGATCCACTGCTCCGCCCCGATCGAATAGCCGTGCAGCGCATAGAGCACCGGATAGCGTCGCGTCGGACTTGCGGCGTAGCTTGGGGGCAGCACCACGATCACGTCCCGATCCGCGGCATTTCCCTCGAGGTTGCCGACGATCGTAGGCGCATGGACCTTGATCCGCTCCATCGTGACCGGACGGGCCTCTGCGACCGGCGGGGGAACATGGGTCGGCACCTGCGCGGCACCGGGCGCGGCAATGGTGGTCAGCAGCGCGAGCGCACAAGCGCGTCCGAACGTACGCCCACGCCAAAGCTGCGCCTGTTTTCGACGATCGTTCCGCATAGCCATCCCCCCAACGTTCCTGCCCCGTCGTTCGCGTGGCGGGGCTCTTGTCCGTCTATTCGATCGTCTCGTCAAACGCCGCGTAGGGTCTTCATCACCCACGCACGGATCCTGCCGTAATTGCCGCCACCCAGTGCTCCGAGGATGCCGTGCTGCGCTTCCGGCAAGTGCGCGAGCGGATGTCCATTCGGACGAAAGACGTAATGATCGAAAAACGCACGCCATGCGGCGCGCTCGGCGGGTGGTCGCTCGGCGATCGCGATCATCGACAGCAACATCGCGGTATAGGGTGCGTCAGGCCCGGCGGCGAAGCCATCCCACCAGTAATTGACCAGCATGTTGAACGGGGCGGTCGCCTCGACCGAATGCCACCATAATTTGGGCATGTACAAGGCATCGCCCGGCGCGAGATCCACGACCGTCGCACGGCTCCGCGCGGCGGGAAAATCGGGATAGCGCGGGTCATCGCCGGCCGCGCCGGCGGCAAGGCTGATCGGTTGCCCCGCCATCGTATGGTCGATCGGGCCGACATACAGGTTTGCGATGGCATCGGGCGGATACAGCGTGAAACGGCGCGTCCCCCCCACCACGCACGCAAGATTGTCGAACGTATCGTAATGACAGGCAACCGAGGAGGCCGTCCCCAGCCAGATTCGCGGACGCGCGGTGGCCGGTACGATCGGCACGGTATTGTCGGCTGCAAACCCCGGCAGATAGGCATCGGTCGGCAGCGACCCGAGATAGACCGACTCGGTCCCCGGTGCATCCGCGGCGGCGACGATGCGGGCGAGCGCATCCCCGAATCGAAGGCTTTCCCGAGCGAAGTTGAAGCCAGCCAGATCCTTTCCGTAGGTATAGCGGCCTGCAATTGCGGGGTCCCCTACGAACGCTTCGGCAGTCCGCCCGGCATCGAGCCGCGCGAGATAGGCAACCAAGGCCGCGCGGGACTGTCCGGACGCCTGCGTTGCCGGCCAGTCGCGACACAGGCCCCGCAGCACGACCGGCATACCGGGGCGGGCAACGTCGCGAACGAACGCGTCGAGATCCCCGACGCTCGCGCCATCAATGCTGCGAACTTCCCGCTGCGCGTCCGTCATCCGGCAGCAACCCGGTCGTTGCGCAACCGCGCCAGACGGCGAATGTGCTGCAGCGAGGCGATGACTGCGTGAATGCGCTCCAGATCGCCCGATCGGAACAGGTCCAGCACGACGCCATCGTCCAGTTCGGCAAGCGAGTCGCGGCTTATGGTGTACAACCCTTCCACACTCAGGCGCTCGCCGTCGTCGAAGCTGAACGACAGGTCGATCGGCTCGACCAGCTTCAGCGACAGCAGGCGCGCGATGAACGCATTAGTCCGTGTAACACCGGCATGGAGCTGCCCCAGCGCCCGCTGCACCGAACGTAGCGCCGGGGTAGCGTCACCATCGGTTTCGAACACCGGCGAACCGCCCCCGACGCCAAAACGCGGATGCTCAGGATCGATCGCGATGGCATCTTCGGCGATGTAGAACCCTTCGCGTACAACATCATGCAGACGATTTGCCTGCTCGCCATCCGGCTCGTCACGAACAAGGTTCTCCCCGGGCTTTAGCCCGAGCATGGCACCCGCATAGAAGTCGCCGGTTTCCGCATTCTTGCAAAACAGAATGGGAAACTGCGCGCCGGCCGACTCGAATTCGTCGAGCACGACCTGGACGAAATGCCGCTCGCCCGACGTCGGTGCAGCCATTTGGAGCGCGGCGTGCGTGTGAATGTTCAATACTTCCAACGTCGCCATGCCAATCTCTCTCTCCGGTTGCCCCGTCATTGCAGGATACCTTGCGCCGGATACCGCGCCGAAGCCTCCTCGCAAAGCTGCAATACCCATTTCTCCAATACACCGACAAAACGCTTGCATCGTCAAAGTGGTAGCGATACCACCCCCATCGACACAATGGTCAGGTGAACGACCGAGGTCCACGTGATTCTACCGGCAAACCGACTGACGGGCCGATAGAGCAGCGTGAACAACCTATGAGAAAAATCTCATAAAGGAGGGGATCCATGAAGCATTCTACCCAGCACGACGTCTCCAGTTTCGTGACGCGCCAGCGCCGAAAGGGACTTCTCGTCGGAGCAACCAGCCTGGTTGCGCTCACACTCGCAACGCCAGCGCTCGCACAGGCCGTTGACGCGCAGAATGCGCAGACCAGCCAGCCCGCGCCCGTCCAGCCTGCTGTTGCGGCCCCTGCCGGTACGGTCACTGCCAGCGAAGCAGGCACGCCACAGGATCAAGTAGCCCAGCCTGCGATCGGCAATACGGTGGGTGCCGAAGGTGAGGACATCATCGTCACGGGCTTGCGCGGATCGCTCCAGCGCAACCTCGACATCAAGCGCAACGCCACCGGCGTGGTCGACGCGATCTCGGCCGAAGACATCGGCAAGTTCCCGGATTCGAACGTCGCGGCATCGCTTCAGCGCCTTCCCGGCGTGTCGATCCAACGCTCGGGCAACCGCGGCGAGCCGACCGGCATCACCGTTCGCGGCTTCGGCGGCGATTTCAACACCACGCTGTATGATGGTCGTCGCATCTCGACCGCAACCGGCGGCCGCCAGATCGACTTCTCCACCGTCGGCGTGGACTTCATCGGCCAGTTGAGCGTGTTCAAGACGCCGGACGTGACGCTGTCGTCCAACTCGATCGGCGCGACCGTCAACATCGAGTTCCCCAAGCCGTTCGATCACCCCGGCTTCCGCATGGCGGCAAGCGGCTCGGGCTCGATCCAGGACCGTTCGGGCAAGGTCGTGCCGACCGCGGGGCTGCTGCTCAGCAACACCTTCGCCAATGATACGCTCGGTGTTCTCGCCGACGTGATCTACACACGCCGCGACACCACCAGCAACCGCGTCTCGGTTTCGGGCTGGGCCGGCGGCTTTTACGCACCGTGCCAGTTGGCTGGATCGACCAGCACCACGTGCGCGCCTTCGACCGACGTCACCGCGGCTCCAGGCAACCGCGCGAACATTACCGGCTGGTTCCCGCAGCAATATGTGATCAGCCAGGAAGCCGTGAAGGACGAGCGCGTCGACGGCCGGATCGCGCTGCAGTGGCATCCGTCCGAGTCCGTGATGGTCACCATCGACGACAATTACTCGCGTCAGGAAATCGTCACCAAGATCCCCGCGCTTGGCGTGTGGTTCAATCAGGGCGCGCTGCGCAACGTCACGCTCGACGAGAACGGCACTGCGGTCAACTTCAGCCAGCCGAACGGCTCGCCGACCGACTTCACCGCGGCGCGTAACACCCAGGTGCTCCAGACCAACCAGCTTGGCGGCAACGTCAAGTGGGACGTTTCGGACAACTTCTCGGTCAACGGCGACGTTGCCTGGGCAAAGAGCTGGCTCAACCCGAGCGGCAACACGATCGGCAGCCAGAACGGCGACATCGGTTATGGCGGCGCGCAGTCGAACAGCGCAGGCGTGTCGATCACCGGCAACAGCAACAACAGCTTCCCGTCGCTGACGCAGACCGGCCCGCGCGGCGACGCCGCCAATTTCCTCAACCAGGGGATCATCGGCTCGCACGTCGTCGTCAACCAGACGCAGAACAACGTCGATGAACTCAAGCAGGGTCGCCTGACGGCAACCTGGAAGCAGGACGATCTGACGATCAAGTTCGGCGGCCAATATTATGAGGACAAGTTCAACCTCAGCAACAAGAGCACCTTCACCAACAATTACTGGCAGGCCTATGCCGGTTATGGTGGCCCGTCGGGTCAGGGCTCGGGCATCTCGCCGCTCCCCTCCAGCCTGTATCAGGGTACGGTCAACCTCGGCAGCAACTTCATCCCCGGGTTCAAGGGAACGCTGCCGTCCTCGCTGATCGTGTTCGATCCGGCTGCCTATCAAAACTACCTGACGAGCCTCGGCAATCCGCAGACGCAGACGATCCCGGGCTTCAACAACGTGACCGGGTTCACGGGCACGTTCGACCAGCAGGTCGACCCGAACAGTGTCCAGCAGATCACTGAAAAGACGTGGTCGCTGTACATGAACGTCGCGTTCCAGACCGAAATCGCGAGCATGCCGTTCCACTTCGCGGCGGGCGTGCGTAACGAGAACACGCATCTGGTCTCGGTCGGTCAGGGGCGTCTGCCGACGTCGATCTCGACCAGCACCGCGGATCCGACGCTGCTCAACCTCAACTTCGGCGCGGTTTCGCCGATCAGCGCGCGCAGCAACTATTCGTATCTGCTGCCGTCGATCGATACGCGCCTCGAAGTCACCGACAAGCTCCAGTTGCGCTTCGATGCATCGCGTACGCTGACGCGGCCGGGCCTCGGCAACCTCAACCCGGTGCTCGCGGTCGGTGTCGGCCAGCGTGTTGGCGCATTGACCGGCAGCGGCGGCAACCCGAACCTGAAACCATATCTCGCGGACAATTTCGACGTCGCGGCGGAATGGTATTACCAGCGCAACTCGTACCTCTCGATCGATTTCTTCCTGAAGAACGTCAGCAACTTCATCGTCGGTGGCGTGACGCGGCAGGCAATCAACGGCGTGATCGATCCGACCACCGGCTCGCTTGCCAACTTCGCGGTGTCGCAGCAGGTCAACGGACCGGATGCGACCGTCCGCGGCGTCGAGCTGGCGTGGCAGCAGGTGTTCGGCAGCTCGGGCTTCGGGTTCAATGCGAACGCGACGTTCGTCGGCACCAACAAGCCGTATGATCCGACCAACATCTCGCAGACCGGCTTCGCCGTTACGGGCCTTGCCAACTCCGCGAACTTCGTCGGCTTCTACGACAAGAAGGGCTTCCAGTTCCGCACCGCGGTCAACTGGCGCGACAAGTACCTGGACCGTTTCGGCCAGAACCAGAACACCAGCAACTTCGGGGCCGAGCCGACCTTCGTCAATTCGAGCCTGCAGGTCGACCTGTCGACGAGCTACGATGTCAACAAGCACTTCAGCGTGTTTGCCGAGGCGATCAACGTCAACAACAACCAGCAGAGCACGCATGGCCGCTTCGCGAACCAGTTGCTCGACGTGTACGATTACGGCCGCCGATACGTGGCGGGTGCCCGCTACCGCTTCTGATGTTCCTCCCCTGGGGGCGCCACATCGGCGCCCCCTTTTTTTGTCCCCCAATCTCTGGTAACGGGTCCATGCAGACCGTCCGCAACATCGTGATCGTCGGCGGCGGGACCGCAGGCTGGCTGACCGCAGGGATCATCGCCGCGCGCCACCAGGGCCGGATGCCGGGTGGCTTCACGGTGACGCTGGTCGAATCCCCCAACACCCCGATCATCGGCGTCGGCGAAGGCACCTGGCCGACGTTGCGCTCGACGTTGTCCAAGATGGGCGTGTCGGAAAGCGACTTCTTCCGCGAGTGCAACGCGTCGTTCAAACAGGGTGCACGCTTCGCGCGCTGGACCACCGGCGAACCCGATGAGGGCTATTACCATCCGCTGATGTTGCCGCAGGGCTTTACCCGCGTGAACCTCGCCGAGCATTGGATCGCGGATCCCAAGGGCCAGAGCTTTTGCGACATGGTGTCGCCGCAGGGCCTGTTGTGCGACGACGGGCTGGCCCCGAAGACGATCGCAACCCCCGAATTCGAAGCGGTCGCCAATTACGCCTATCACCTCGACGCGGGAAAGTTCGCGGGCTTCCTCCAGCGGCATTGCTGCGAAAAGCTCGGCGTGCGCCATGTCCTCGCGGACGTGCAGCATGCGACCCAGGCCGAGAATGGCGACATCCTCACCGTCGTCACCGAACAGGCGGGCGAGATCGCGGGCGATCTGTTCATCGACTGCACCGGCTTTGCCGCCCTGCTGATCGGCAAGACGCTCGGCGTCCCGTTCAAGAGCTGCGCCGACACCTTGTTCTGCGACACCGCGCTGGCGGTGCAATTGCCGCACGAGGACCCCGACGGTCCGATCGCATCGCACACCATCTCGACAGCGCAATCCTCGGGCTGGATCTGGGATATCGGCCTGCCGACGCGGCGCGGAGTCGGGCATGTCTATTCGAGCAGCCATATCTCGGACGACGCCGCCGAACAGGAACTGCGCGCCTATCTCGGCCCCGCGGGCAAGGACCTGCCGGTGCGCAAGCTCGCGATCCGCGCGGGGCACCGCGAGACCTTCTGGAAGAACAATTGCGTCGCGATCGGGCTGGCGGCCGGATTTCTCGAACCGCTCGAGGCATCCGCGATCGTGCTGATCGAGCTGTCGGCGAAGCTGATCGCCGAGCAAATGCCGGTGTGCCGCGAGGTAATGGACATCATCGCCGCGCGGTTCAACGCGACGACGCACTATCGCTGGGGGCGGATCATCGACTTCCTCAAGCTGCATTACGTGCTCACCAAGCGCACGGACAGTGACTTCTGGCGCGACAACGTCCGGTCTGAGTCGATCCCGGATCGGCTGCGCGATTTGCTGACCTTGTGGCAATATCAGCCGCCGTGGTTCCACGACGAGTTCGACCGGGTCGAGGAAGTCTTCCCCGCCGCCAGCTATCAATATGTGCTGTACGGCATGGGCTTCCAGACCCAGGTCGAGCGCGCGGCGATCGCGGGCGATACGCGGATCGCCGACCAGGCGCGCCGCGAGGCGGCGACGCAGACGCAGCGTATGCGCCAGGGGCTGCCGCGGCACCGCGACCTGATCCGCAAGATCGTCGAGCGGGGGCTTCCGACGATCTGACCTGTCCTTCGACTCGGGTACGGCATCTCCTGCCCCGGTGCGCGCGCGCCATTGCGCGGCGCGACCGCATCATCTTGCTGCCGTAGCCGCGCTACGGCTGCAGCTCGACCAGCACGACGCCTTGACGCGGAATGCGCACGTCGATGCCCGCGGCGGTCGTTGCGATCGGTTCCGGAACCAAGCGCGACGCGGCCTTCAGCTTCGCGACCTGATCCGCGGTCGGTTTTGCCGGGCTGCCAAGGTTCTGCCACGCACCGAACGCATTGGCGTGAGTCGCATCGACCCGCCACATGCGCGCGGTCTGCCCGTGCTTGCCACCAAGCGCGACGTGCACCGCCGCGTCAGGCCCCGGCACATCGTCGTCGTGATAGTTCCACAACAGGATCGCGACCTTCCCGGCCCGGTCACGCGTCGCCAGCGCGCCCACGTCTGGCGCGCCGCGCACACCGTTCTGCACGATCGCATCCAGCGCGATCTCGCCGTCGCTCGTAGCCGCGACCTGCTCGTCACCCAGTTTCGCGAACAGGCGGAACACGTTGAGCACGGCCAGATCGACGCCATTGCTGGCAAGCTGGCGATAGCCTGCGAACCACGGTTGCCCGACGAACGTGTACGACCACGACAACGCCCCCTCCAGCGCCACCCCGCGCCGCCGCGCCAGGGTCCACAGTCGTGCGTAACTCGCAGCGGTGTAGCTCGCGTAGAGCGGACCGTTGCGATAGGCGTTCGCGGGCCCGGGGCATGCCGCGCATCCTTCGGGATCATTTTCCCCGATGATGATCGGTTTGCGTGCGAGCGCCGGGATGGCGGCGATCTTGGCGAACCCGGCATCCGCGGTCTTCAACTGGTTGGCGATCCCCATCCGGACATGCCCGTCGACCACGCTCGGCTGCCCCTTGGCGTGGAAGGAGAGAAAATCGGTCGGCGTGCCGATCTTGCCGGTCGCATAGTTCTTCCCCGTCGTCACGTGCGTGAGGAAATCGTCCATGAACGCATCGCCCGACCCGGCGACGTCGGGCCCGCCGACCCGCGCGGTCGGCAGCGCACGCCGGACCGCGTCGATCGCAACATCGTGCATCCGGTAGAATTCCTGCGGCTTGCCCGACCAGTAGAAATCGAGATTGGCTTCGTTCCACACCTCGAAATACCAGCGCTCGACCTCGGCGCGCCCGTAGCGCGCGACATTGTGGCGGGTCCATTGATAGACCAGCTCGCCCCATTTCGCATAATCGTTGGGCGGGTACGACCAGCCCGCGGTGATCCCCTTATAGTCGTTGCCCGGCTTCCAAGCGCGGCGATAAGGCACGCCTTTCGGTGCCGCCGACAATGCCTCGGGCATGAAGCCGATTTCGAGATACGGGCGCACGCCGCGGGCGCGGTACGTGTCGATGATGCGGTCGACGATATGCCAGTCGTAGACCGGCCTGCCGTTCTTCTCGGTATAGACGTTCGTGCTGCCCCATTTGAAATCGGCCGTGCCGTCGCCGGTCGTCAGCAGATTGTGCGCGCGGAAGTAGACCGCATCGGGGCGCAATGCCCCGAGTTCACCGAGCAGTGCAGAACCGTCAGGATCGGTCGCATAATTGGGTTCGTCTGCGCCAAAGAAGCGCCAGATCGGCGAAAGCGGCCCGACAATCCGGTCTGAATCGACGCGAACGGTCACGGGAATCGGCGACGTTTCGTCGGCGGCGAGCGCCGAACCGCTCGACACCATCAGTGCGCCCACCCCGATTGCAAAGCTGCTAAGCCGCAAGGTCCGTCTCCCTGTCGCGGAAGCGGTTTGGCCCGTGTCCGTCTGGCTGAGACGCTATCACGGAACACCTAAAGTCAGACATCCCTATGTTTCATATCGTCTCTTAAGCAGCAGCCCGTGTCGCGGGGTCGGATGCGGCCACGGCGACCTCGATCGCGCCCGGCGCGATCTTTGCGGTCACCGGCGTGCAGGCGAGAACCTCTCCATCAATCGAAATGCGCTGCGGCGGGTCGATCGTGATCTGAAAACATTTGCCGACGAAATCCCGACTGCATGCATCCTTGTCCCGCAATTTGAAGAACTTGGCATACCAGTCCCGCGCCAGCGCGACCTTGCTCTGCCCGACCACCGCCTGCAGCAAGAGTTTGCGCGAGCCGACATCCGCCGTATCCGACAGCGCGACGCCGCCGTGGTGACGCCCGTTGAGGATCCGCAATTCGGTCGCCCACAGCGTCTGCGATTGCGTGCCGTCGTCGATCGTCAGCCTAAACGCTCGGAATCGCACCGAACATTTGAGCGCCCACATCAGATAACCGACGCGCCCGGCATAGCGCTTGAGCTTGTGCGGCACCGTCTCGCCGATCATCGTCGACAATCCGATCGAAGCACCGTTCACGAAGTAGTCGTCGTCGATCATGCCCAGATCGACCCGCCGCCGCCGGCCGTTGGCGATCACATCGATCGCACCGTCCAGATCGAGCGGCAAATGCAGCGACCGCGCAAAGCTGTTCGCGGTGCCGAGCGGCAGGACCGCGAAGACGCAATCCTTCCCAACCACTTCGTCGACCACACCCGAAAGCGACCCGTCCCCGCCACCGACGATCACCATCGGCACGCCGCTGGCGACGACGGTACGCATCGTCTGTTCCATCTCGTCCGGGTCCTTGACCGCATGGCACGCGGTGAGAATGACCCCGGCGGCGACCAGCTTGTCGCGTGCGGTCTCGAATAGATCCTGGCCCTTGCGCGAATGCGCGTTGATGATCAGCGCAGCTTCGCGCGGCAGGGGCTTTGTTTCCATTTCGCAACAACACATGAACTGCGCGGTTGCTCCGGCATCGTGCAGTTAAACCCACCAAGCCTTCGGCATGGCACGGTTGACCGGCGCAACCGCAATCGTCAGGCGGACGATCATGCCACGCCCGCTTGAGAACCCGGCAATGCGACGCAGCCAGAACCGCCCCGGCGCGATGCAGTTCGTGGTGTTCGGCGCAGGCGATTTCGCGTGCAATCTCTACTGGCAGAGCGTCTCACTGTACCTGTTGTTCTTCTACACCGACGTGCTCGGGGTGTCCGCTGCGCTCGGTGGGACGCTGTATATGGTCGGTGCGTTGTGGGACGGGATCGCCGACCTGCTCGTCGGGATTGCGGCGCAGCGGCCGGGGGTGCGGTATCGGCGGTTCATCGCCTGGGGGGCGGTGCCGTTGGGGATTGCGTTCGTGTTGCTCTATTCCACCCCGGACCTGACCGGTGCGTGGCTGGCGGGGGTGATCGGTGCGACGCAGATCCTGTTCCGCACGCTCTACGCGCTGGTCAACGTGCCGTATGCCGCCTGGACCGCGCGGTTCAGCCCGGACAGTCGCGATCGCACGATGCTCGCGGGGGTGCGGATGCTGTTCGGGACGATCGCGGCGCTGGTTGTGACGATGGGGACGCCGTGGATCGCGCTGCGCGTGACGGGCGATGCGACGAGTCAGGCGGGGTTCGCGAGCGCGGCGATCGTTTACGGCGTCGTTGGTGCCGGGCTGTTGCTTGCGCTGGCTTTTGGCGCGCGGGAGGCTTTGCCGGCGGCGACGTCCCGGGCGCAGGCGCCGCTGTTGACGTGCCTGCGGTTGCTGCTCGGCAATCGGGCGTTCGTTACGCTCAATCTGGCAGCGATGGTCGCGGGGCTGGCGGCGGCGGTGCTGACGCAATCGGTGCTCTATTATTTCAAGCACGTAGCGGGGCAGCCCGCGCAGGGGCCGCAGACGCTGGCGCTGATGGCGGTTGCGGGGACGGTCGCGGTGCCCGTGTGGTTGCTCGTCACGCGCTGGATCGGGTTGCGCGGCGTGTGGTTCGCGGCGGTCGGCTGGGGGCTGATTTGCCTCGCTTTATTTGGCCTTGCGCCGGGCGGCACGGGGACGATCGCGGTGCTCGCCTTGTTGCAGGCGGCGTTTACCGGGTTCAATCTGGTGTTCTGGTCGATGCTGCCCAACACGGTCGAATATGGCGAAGATCGCACAGGCGCGCGGGTGGAGGCGCTGGCGTTCGGGGTAGCGGCCTTGTGGCAGAAGATC
>Ga0265780_10003253_pt1 | contig 21462 bp, 19 predicted proteins | sample P1T30metagenome_FD_192432 | JGI IMG/M metagenome (GOLD analysis project Ga0265780, IMG submission 192432) | Plant litter microbial communities from East Loma Ridge, Irvine, California - P1 T30 | ecosystem: Environmental > Terrestrial > Plant litter > Unclassified | place: USA: California...
TCTTGCGATTTACCTGGGGGACAGCCGCCGGCAACTTTGCCTCAAACTTTGCCCATGGTGACCGGATAAGAGGGTTTTGATTGCGCGGTGCAGCATCCTCTAGTTCGAGGCTTCTTCGTGACGTGGCAGGTTTCGATATGTCTTCATTCCGAGCGAACGAAGTGGATGCGCTGGGAGTAATCTGGTCGCGATTGCCTTGTTCAACGTCTACTGGGACTGTGGAGGCGTTGGCAGTATTTTTAACAGGCATGTCGCGTGGGCGCACTCAGGAGTCGAGGATGCGCAAAAGCGACAAAAGGCCATGTACGCAGCGTTATCATGGTGGAGCAGAGCCGGAGACGGCACTAGGTAGAACAGCAGCACTGCAACCCGAGCCAAGTGTTCATTCTGAGGCATAGCGAGCATCATCGACTGCCTGCAGGCGCGCGCTGATCGGGATCCACGCCGCTAAGTGGTACTGTAAGACGGCAACGTTCCGCCCGCACCACAACCAGGCTCTCGGTTCACACCTTCAGAGATGCTGACCGGCCCAACCTGGCAAAGCGAGAGAGTGTGGTGAAGATAGGATTTCCTTCTTCTCTAGTGTCTACTTTTATGAAAACTAGCACATCTGAAAAACCACGCCACAGATGGGGTATCAAACACTCGCAACCTTATCCGCGCGCAGCTCAAGGAAGAATCTTGGTCAGAGACTCGTGCCGCACGCGGTACTTATCCAGCGCAATAGGGACGTCGCCACTGTAACCTACCTCACCCTGGGCTTTCTCCAGCTTTCTTGTTATCTTGCCTACCAAGCTCGCAATCCATCGATCATTTGCCATTGCAGATACAGTATTAGCACCGGCTTTCCGCATACCCACCATTGTCTTCGCAGAAGCATCCTTGAACCCTGTATCAACTTTCTTGAGGAAATTTTTGAAGCCCTTGTCGGAGTTGACGGTCGTGGTGGTATCGTTTGTGTTTGTAGTATTCGTGGTATCTACCGAAGCGACACTATCCACGTCGCTGTCGCCGCTGGCTGCGCTGACGCGTTTTAATTCGCGGAGAACCTTGGCCTCCTCGAATGACTTATCGCTCTCGATGACCTTGGTTGCTTTCACAATCGCAGCGACAAAATTAAGCAGATCCTGATGAAATTGTGCGGGTAAATGAGCATGTGCGCTGACATGCATGCTCGCCTCATCCTTCTTGAGCTTTTCATATTCTTTCAATGCTTGCCTTGCTTTCGGGGTGCCTGCGATGAGCTTGATCGCTTCCTCCATTTCCATGAGCTGGAATTCTGTGCGCTTGAGAGGGAAGATGTGCTCGTGATGAGGAAACAGGAATGTCGGAATTGTAAGCACAGCGTCCGCGCCAGCCAGGCGTACGACTTGTTTGAGCTCGACGGCTTCTGGAACCGCTCTGTATGCCAGTACATTCGACATCTTGAAATGACATTGGATGTTGTAGTTTGTGTTGATCGGGAAAGACGCCTCACTCGCAATTGGGCCCAATTCAACAGCAAAGTTTGCGTCGGCACACCAGGCTGATATCCGAGCTTCAAGTCTACGGATCTCAGAGTCTTGGCCGGCATAGTGCTTGAAGAGGTATTGCCGCATTAAGCTTACAAACCATTTTCCAGATCCGGCAGCGGTTACTGAGCTGAACTTTACCGGGTGAAAGTAGCAGAGTGGACTCAGCATCAGACGATATAGGAATGGTAAGCGATGCAGGAATGCCTTGACGTTTGGGTAATCGGTCTTGCGTAGCGTAGAGACCCGGATGGATTTCTTAGGCGGGTGTGGTATGGACGGAGTATCGTGTATATGAGCACATATCGCAGCTCTGAAATCATCCATATTGTCCAAATCGAGCTTGGTGTCTTTCTCGTCAGCTTCCACAGCTTCCCGTATGGCTCTCTTTGCGTTCGTGATCACACTTGTATCGTGGATGTTCTTGACCAGCTCCTTGTACTTTTTGTTTGCATCCTTCTCGCCTGGCGACACTTTCTTAACTGTGGCGAAGGCAGACTCGGCGTCTTCGGCATCGTCGGGCTGCTTCTCTGCTGTCATCTGTCGCACCATCGACACACGGCGAGGGTAAGTGCCGTCTAGGGCGACAGAGGCTGCCCTAAGAATGGCAGTGTCACTTGCGACGAAAGTGTCATCGTCGCTTGTTGGTTCTGGTTGTCCGTATGCGACGTTGCCAAAGGTTACCTCCCAATCGCCCCCTTTGACGTTGGCGTAAATATCGTCGACATGTATCTCACGAAATAGAGGTACAACAACTTTGTCGGTCTGAATTGCTAGCTCGATATCCTCGGACAGTTTGATGCCAGCTTCGACGCCATGCGCAACGAGAGTCATGGTGGACAGGGAAAGCGTAACGCCTCGAACGACAAACAGGCCTTTGACCTCAGTGTCGATCTCCAAAGCGGGGAGATCGAAGAAGGCGATTTGGTCATTGATGAAGTGCAGGTCGCGCAGAAATGTCCTTCGTAAGATGCGACGAGCAAGGCCACCAGGCGCATTGAATTGGAACAGACTGGCGATTAATATGGTAGGCCAGCAACAGGCGGCGAACACCCAGTATAGAAGCCATGAGGTCGCGCTCACTACGTACAAGAGGTTGACGGTAGCAAATATCGTCCATATGGGGACGAAGGGTAAGATGCGATGCCCGTAAGCTTCTCCGAGCAGGACGGTGTAGACCAAGATCGGCGCTCCGGAGAGGACCCATCGCAGAGGCCATGACAGGGATATGGCGCCGAGTATGGTGCACAGGAAGAAGATGTTGGGAACGACCTTGCTGGTCAAGCTACGTTCAGGCGCTGGAGTTGCTGTTGTAGTGGCCGTTTCTGGCACAGCTTTGCGCTTAGCCGCTCCCGCTAGATTGTGCGTGACAGGCGTGTCCATGCTTGCCTGGAGAAAAAAAATACTCGCAGGGAGCGGGGGAGAGTAGCAGTGGCAGATATGCCCACAGTGATCTAAAGGGTGTAGGTGTATGCTAGATTCCCATGGCGGATATCGAGGTTGTTCTGCAGTCGAGGTCTGGTGGTTGTTCCCTCGCAAGTGTTTGTCGGGCGGTGCTGTCATTACAGATTGCACTGCTGTGACGTCATTACGTCATTTACTCGAAGGAGACAATCACAACCATGGTCTGGAACCGCCTCTGGTAAACATGACAGGGAAAATATCATGACGAGTGAATACATGTCTAAGAGCAGCAGGGCTGTGCAATTCAGGCTATCCATGAGATGGTCTTCAGCTGGTCCATTTACAATGAGCACAGTACATTACCACCCCCCAAAGTTGCTCATAAAAGACGCGTGCGTACAAACAATCGCCCCTCGCGACCCAACAAAGCCTGGCGTGATTGTACCAAATACCGCCATGCAACTTCACAGGAGCATGAGCGCATGCTCATCAATCCTGCTCCCACCTTCAGCGCCAGTCTCCTCGTCAGAAGCGCCCCCGTCTTCCTTTTCAATTCGAAGCCTAAACTCCTCGACCAGCACGGCCTTCCTGAGCTCATACTCAATCGTTGCTTGCACGCTCATATACACGACTATGGCCTGTTTTTTCTCCATCGGAACGATTGACAAGTGCTGAAGGAGCTGTCCTAGCAAGCCGTCAGGCATGGCGGAGGTATACCCACGACTAACCATGCCACACAGAGATTCGCACAGCAGGCTGTACGCTTGTACCATGACAGTGCTCTCCATCGCGGCTCGCGCGTCATCGTAATTTGTGTTCGAGTACCAATAGTTCCGCCTCCAGTATTCGTCCAAGAAGAGAATGTAGCTAGCTTCGTCGCTAGTTGTAAGTTCCATTTCCCATACCCACACTGGAAGCGGCCTGAGTCGACGAATACGCAACTCAGCCTGGACCATGCGGACTGCAAGCTGCCACTTGATAGATGTAATCGTTTGTCGATCAAGCTTGATACTGGTAGGGTCGGGAACAGGATGTATCAACAACTCCCGTAGATTTGTATGCATCAGCATCTCACATCTGCGATCAAACTCTGCGTAAAGACACCATTCAGTCTCGCGGACACACAGTTCTCGGCGGCAAAGAGGACAGCTGTTGCCCTTGTCTTCGAGCCAGCGTTGGAGGCAGCATGATCCGATGATATGCGTGCAGGGTAAACGGACGGGCTCGTCACTTCCCAAGTCCTTGAGCTTTCGGAACGGCAGAATGTCGAAAACCAATAGCTTTTCCCGCTCTGATGTTGGCAAATCCAGGAACTGTAGCAATTCGCCAAAGTTTTCTTGGCATATACTGCAAGTCTTTTCGTCTTGTGTAAGAGAGAGCTCGTCCACCACGTCGATATCTTCGAGGAACTCCGGAGCTGACGGCAGTTTCGCTCCACAACGTCCCTGGCAGACCATTTTGGGCTTACTGTGTGAATATTCAAAGAAGTCCACGGATACCTCCGAATCCTAGGGTTGGTGTAGGCAAAGAAAATGTTTTAAGGGCCGTCGAAGTGGGAAATGGCAGATTTTGTAGGTGAGTGAATGCTCAGGAAAGAAAGTCGAACATATAGGATATTTATAGCTCATTGGTAGCCTGTTGTGCGCTGGCAAATTTTCGAAGCCGTTGAATTCTGGTTTCATGTACCTTATTTTGGGAGCTGGTCTTTCCGTTAACCATGAAACCAAAAGCCGCTAGCCTCACATCTACCGTACTCCACGCGCGATCATTTTTCGGGACGCCTACTGTAATTGAAGCTAACATACTGATCTGGTTTCTCTACGCAGCACACGTTAGAGTTGTGTAACCTTATTCGAAGGCGCCGAAGCCAGGTAGGTATGTAGTCTTGCGAAGAGGTCGCGAAGGACCTTCAGGCGAATAGTACTAATGGTAGCTTGCACGAGAGATATAACGTCATTTTTACCGTAACTGCTAGTTTGCGAGAAGCTTCCATGGCTTTTCTTTTGTCCTGCGCAATGTTAGCGCCAGTATACCCTTAATATTATTGGCATGTTTATCTTCTGGTGAGCTACATGAGCGAACACGGCTGTAGACATTGCGCATGATAAGACTGCGTCATGATCATATCCCCAGAGATTCTGTACAACGACGACTCAAACCTCAGATTTGTAAGCAGAATAATAGAATTAGATTGGAACGTGTTTCGCAGTCCAGGCACTGCGACTGGTGCATTGTCGAGTGGGAAATATGGAACGCTATAGCCATGCAAGAGCACACATTGCACAATGAGATGGAAGGATGAGTTATAGCATGTCAAGTTGCCAGTAAAGGTGGTATTCCCCAAGCACCACTATTGACATTGGTGAAATCGCTCGAGAAGTTGAGATGAAGCCTATTCTTCTGACCCTTAGCGCGCGCAAAGTTGTGTTCCTTCAGGTTTATGGAGAAGTTTGACAACATCATCTACCTAGGTACAACTGGAATACCTTCAAAGATGTTATTTTAATCGAAGAAACTACTCTCGCTATTACTACGTAGGCGATTTGATAGGTTAACATTGGATTTGTTGGGGGATTCCCCCAGCCGCGGATGTTGCGGCGTCTGCGGAGCGACTCCAATCCTTATGACACCGCGTTCGTCTGGGTCTCGACGAATGACAGCACCCCATAGCTCTCTTCAGAGACCCAATCTAAGGGGCGATCGTGTATGCGTTACCGTGTGAGTTGTTACCGTTTGCGTTCGCATATCCATTGGCCGCATGCCCATTCATGCCGGCTGCGCCGTTGAGACCGTTCATGACTGTCTCATCATCGTAGTGTAGTCTCAGACTCGTCGGGATAGGACTCTCCTTTGAATTCGAATCAAGATAGTGCCTCATCGAAACGCCGGCCAGCTTGTGTTCGGTAATGGTGAAGCGACCTTGTTTACCTGGCGCGCGCCGTACATTTTTTAGCTTGAAGACTTCGCGTAATGTAGCAGCGATCGAGGGTCCTACGAGACGAGCGCCGAAGCAAAAGTGCAGGCCATGGCCGAGGAGAGTATATTCCTTGAAAGGTCGATGTGGGTTCAGAATCTCGGGGTTTGGATACGCAACGGGATCCATAGCTGCCTTGGAGGTGGCGATGAGTACGGTATGGCCTTTCTTGATCTGAACAGGACCACGCACACCGTCATTAATTGTGGTATCTCTGGTAGCAATACGAGGAAGCCCAGGAACCACTCCGACATGTCTCATGCCTTCATACACAAAGCCTTGGAGTTCTCGATCTGATGTTGCGGGATCCATATGCGACAATTCGACAATGCGCTCCTTGTACTTTTCATAGCCAGGGCTGAGGAAAAGATCAATCAAAAGTGACGCTTGCTGTGTAAGATTACCGGCAACTGGTGCGCCCATTCCAATACAATCTCCAACCTGATCTCCAAGGGGCAATTTCGTATCCGCCAAGGCATGGTAGAGGCGGTCAGCTTGTGGGCCCACTTCGAATGCACTACCCTTAGCCATCCAGTCAACAAGGCCCTCCAGTCTACCTGTCTGTGTCTTCAAATGAGCCTCAAAGATGGATCGTAGAGGTGCTGCGGCTTTCAAGGCGCCTTCTCTTAGCTTCCACTCATTAGCTGACATGATGTTGAAGCTCTGGTACATGAATAGGACGAGAAACGCAGTAAAAGCTTCGTGCACCGACAGAACTCCGCGAGGCTGGTCCTGGGTCTTAAGTGGTAATGCAAAACGCTCGGCTAGCCACAGGATAGGCGCAATGTTGGTGACGTCGCGCACAATATCGATCGACATCCTGCCCTTGGCGCCCTTCAACGAGTTCTTCTGAATGAGTTGACTGACGTTTTTGCTGAAGAACTCGCTGACGTTCTTCTCGAACCCATCCTCGAAAAAAATCTTATGAAGGGCATTTGAGCGCTCGTCGTGCTTCTTTGCATCATCCCAACCAATCATGAAGTCGTGTCCGGCAGTGCAATGCCTAATGGCAGCCTGATACATGACAGCAAAACTGTCGCAGTCCTCAAATATCTTCTTGCAGCCCTCTTGCGTCTGCACGCTGACAATTTCGTAGTCATTTGGCGGTCGTTCGAGATCGTATTTCTCGAGAACATTATTCCCTTTGAGAATGCCCTTGGCAGCGTCGGGCGTGTAGAATGGCAACAGAACGTACGGTGACGTGCCTGTAAATCCGCTTGGGAGACCTTGGAAAAGTAGCTTTGGAAAGACGCCACCATAAGCTCCAGGAACGGTGTCTGATAGTAGAGCAGCGCCCCACTGCGTGAGAGTATTACTGTTGAAGTCGTAACTGAGGTAACGATCGCCACGAACAAGTGCAACTGCATCATCCAATATTCCTCGTCCTGTGGTCTGGCCGGGGCAAACCCCGGATCCTGGTATCGCTGGCTTGGTGCATTCGGCCATCAAACCGGGGTAGAGCTCCATATTCTCAATGTGTCCGTACAGAAGCTCCGCAGCCCTTGCAGTGTCTTTGTCTACACACCAGTCTTCGAAGGTCTCGTAAGGCTTCAGGTTGAGATACCTGCGGAACTCGTTCAAGGTGCAGACGTTGAACATATCACGTGCTTGCAACTGACCCATAAGGTCAACGACTTTCAGCGACGCGGGCGTGCCATGAGCACCAAATGCGTGGGCCGGTTCCTCGGTACAAGTTTTGATGAGCTCGGCCAGCTCAGAGTCTTTGAAGCGTCCATCGGGGCCTCGCTGGAGCCCACCAAACGTCCACTCCTTGGGCAGCTTCTTCATGAGATCGTGTCCGTGTACCTTCATGACTTCGTGAAACATTTCGACTGTAACGTCGTCGACAGACCGCATATTGGGATGAACAGAGCGAAGTATGTCTTCCATCCATTTGTCGTCTGCAGCGCTTAACGCAGCATGCCAATGGTAGAGGACTGCAAACTCCACAGAGACATGACTTCCAGTACCTCGTTCCACACGTGTCCCGCCCTGTTTGATCTCTTTGCCTAGATCGAGCGACCATTCGGAATTGGCACGGGGAGTATTTAGGATGGCTGCCACGTAATCGTGCAGAACGACCGCGGCGAAGAATCCGACATTGATGTTGCGCGTGAGTTGGAAGATGTCATTATCCTGCCTTTATTGAATGTTAGTGCGCAACCAGAAGCGAAGATTTGAAATGCCTACCATTTCTTTCCCGTGTCATCTAAACTATCCCATGCTTTGTATTTGCCATCCTCGTTGATTGACAACAAAGACTCTGCGATGTGATTGTGATTCCTTGAGAACATGAGGAGGACAGCAACAACTCCTGGTGGCATCATCATGATTCGTTCCGACGCAATGGAGTCTGCGTAGATCTGGCCATTGTGATAAGTCCGAACGCGAACTTGCTCTTTCTCGGTGTTGCCATATAGTGTGCTAAGATCCACGTAGCTCGAAGTTTCGTTGATCCAAGGGTCTGTCCTCGAGGTTTGGAAACACTCGTGAATGACGATGGTCGCGAAAGAGAAGAACAGGCGATTCAGCCCTGAGGGATGAGGACGAAAAGGGCCTTGGCGCTTTAGCAAGGCTTCGTAGACATCTTCGACGTCCGGAAGATTGGGACCTAGTGTACCATTAGCAATCTCCTACGATATAAGTGCAACGCAACGCTCACCTTTGGGCTTTGTAGGTGGTACGTTTCTTGCATATGGCGAACCCGCTTTTCCCATCTCCGGGTTGTGTGGGTTGTTGCCGCCACCATCGTGTCGGCGATAGCGTGTGGTAGGGCCGGCTTGTGTGGGTGATGGGTGTGGGAGGTCATTCCAGAGCATGGCAATAAAGCCGTCCGAGACTTTTGCACTCAGTCCGCTGTTGGCCGGTAGGCCTTGCAGCATCTGGACACCATTTTCAAGGAGGAGGTCTTTATCATCGAGGGGTTCGCCAGAGGCCAGCGTGGTGATAGCTTCGACTGCAAATCTAGCATTTTTAATGCCCAAATTCTTGAGATCGTGGCCGATGGTAGTCTTCTCGTTGTTCTTCAACCCACTCGAAGCCTCGGACGTCCTTCCGTCGCTGGCCTGGGTAGGCTTCCTCCTGATGGTCCCAAGCAATGAGCGCAACTGACTTGGCATGATTGTTAACGTTGTATTGGGGAAGGAATCAGGTTTGAGGGGGTAAATATTCAGATGCAGAAGGAAGGGAGTTGAAGTACCCTTGGTGCCGGTCTGAGCTACACGCGACTCGGAAAAGTCGCTGTGCAGGAGCTACATGGGGGGCCAATCCCTCGGTGCAGGAGCTGCGATGCACTGATCGACTCACCCCTCGGCGACGATCTCAAAGAAGAGTCGGGCATTCAGTGCTCACCATTACAGCGCCAAAAAAGGCCGATCTTGCAGCTGAGACGTACGAATGAGATGGGTCAAGTGGGTCAATCATGTTCGATGCCCAGGTTGCACTCCTATCTGGCTGCAACTCGGAATGATGTACGGTGAGCGGGATTGGATGAGCTTCTCCCCGCGAACAGCGCTCTGGATCTGACCAGGCGTACAATGGCAGGGAGTCACATGCCAGACATGATGGCAGTCGCACGATAATTCTGTTCGTACCAGGTGGTAGGTCGATGGCTTCGGAGCATTGTTCCTGGTGGTTGGGGCGCAGGCGAAGAGGGCCGGCACGCTATAGTTCTGTTCGGACCGCTTCGGAGCGAAGGCTGTTTCGAAAGCGGAAGTCGAAGACGAACTGGTAGTTAGCTGAGGTTAACGATTGGCGAGTAGTGTTGATCTATCATCTGCGGCAAGACGACGTAATTCGTGTTGAAGTTCGCGCTTGTGGCGTTCGCTGGGTCAACATGTCCATCTTGCACAAATGGTCCGCGCGGTCGCGCTAGGTATGTGGTGGACAATTGCCATGCAGGAGGCGTACTGCATATATTGAGGTCTCGTCGTACGGATGAGCCGGCAGAAGACAAACACGAAGCATGGTTGAACTCGCCATTGAACTGATCTCGGTGTGCCCAGGCGTCTGCTTGGCGATTGCATGAAGTACATGCACAGGCTTGTAGAGATGGAGTAAAGGCAATCATCTCGGAAGGGTTCAATAAATCGCGTTGCGGCCCGTAACTTAACGTGCCCGTGCGTCGTCTCTAGCGCACATCGACATCGCCGACCCTAATTTGTACACAACCGCTTAAACACCAGACACCTCATCGATCTGCATCGTTGCATTGACCAATGTCGAGGGCCAGTGGAGAGCCAGAGCAGCAATGTCGACTTCTGACGATAGTCTCCTATGCAAATCAGCACAAAGGGAACTTGATCCTGTGTCTGCACGCGCCGATCATGTGTCCCTTTTCTTTAGGTGTACGGCATTAGGCAGTTCGGGAGTCATATCGCAGTCGACTCTTCGCGAACATGGACCATCAGCTGTCGCAGAAACAGAGGCTTGTACCGTGCACAGCTGTAGTGCTTCCCAATTACGACACATCATTAAATGTCGCTTACTCACTGCACGTTGTGATTGGGAAGTCGTTTTCCAAAGCCTGTCCAAACGATTCTCTGATCTACGAATGGCATGTGACATCACAGAATTTTATTCTATGCCACCGTAGTGCGCTCGCATTAGTGCTGGCGCTCGCAGTGATAAGCCATGTGGCAGCTTGTCCGGAGGTTTATGCGATCTTCACTACCGCAAGCGGTCCGCGCCACTTACACACCACTGTGGCCGCTTGGGGTGTTGTTTCCGGGCTTATGAAGCAATCCATCAGCTCCTGCTCCAGCCACTGACTTCCTTCTCTTTGTTCCTAGAGCTAGTTACTGCCAACTTTCGAGATGGGTTCGAAAGACACGGAATTGTCGCGTCCACCTTCTACTACTTCGCCAATATTCCGCCACGATATGGATTACGGGGCAGTACCGAAAGCAACACATATGCGCAAGAAGTTCGTTTTGTGTTTCGATGGCACAGGCAACAAGTTCTCAGGAACCGATTCAGACTCCAACATTCTCAAAATCTATCGCATGCTCGATCGCAATGGCGACGACCAGTTCCACTACTACCAGCCAGGTAAGTCCCCGCTTTCTAAGGACGAGCGAGATATTGCTAACTTCATGCTCCTTGATTGATAGGCATTGGTACTTACGTGACCAAAGCCAATGGCTCTATGAGTCGCACGAGCCGATTGGATAAGTTCAGATCCTGGTATGCAAAGGCAAAAGATAGTGCAGTTGGCAGGTAGCATCTAAATTCATGCGAGTCTGAGCTAATGTACGATAGGCACATCATTTGACTTGCACGTAATGGCTGGATACAGGGTAAGCACTCTCCATATCTGCATGCCTGCATTGTCGAAGCCTCCATACCTTCTAAACAATCGGCGCGCTGGTGTATTCAGACTGATTGGCATAGTTCTTGATGCGTTACTATACACCAGGAGACGACATCTTCTTTTTTGGTTTCTCCAGAGGAGCGTACACGGCTCGCTTTCTTGCAGAAATGTTGGACCATGTCGGTCTCCTATCGGTAAGATCCTACATCGTCACACGTACCACAGACTGATGACAGTATGACAGGCTGGCAACGAGGAAATGTGTCAATTCGCTTGGAAGTGAGTAAAAAGTGATTTACACATGGTACAATGACTAACCGCTCTCCCAGGACCTTTCAGAAGTGGCAGTGTCGGTTACCGGAAGAGATCGATAGGAAAACTGCACCAGGCGAGAAAACCGAGAAGACCAGGCTTTTGGAGTTCATGTGCGCATTCCGAGAAACTTTCAGTCGCCCTGTTCGACCCATCAGATTTTTGGGGCTATTCGACACGGTCAACAGCGTTCCTGCATTCGAAAATGCATGGATGCAGCGCAGCAAATTCCCCTACACGGCCCGGAGTAGTGCGCGGGTCATCAGACATGCTGTCTCGATTGATGAACGTCGTGCAAAGTTTCGCCAAGACTTAATCTCGCAAGAGAAGCCGGACAAGTCTATGATTTATAAACGACACCATAAGCGCAAGCACGCCAAACAACTCTTACAGAGTGCAAGTCACATTGAGGCGAACGAAAAGGTTGAGGAGGAACGAGGACGGCGGGACACCCTTGCACCACCAGAGCGGTTTAGAGACCCGCACGAGACCTCAGGCATTCGTAGCCGCAGCGCAGACTATTCTCAATACGACGGCAGCAATCTCTCTCCCGCCGAGTCCATGATGTCGTTCGGGGCCCACGAAACGTGGGCATCTGAGGATGTAGAAGGCGAGCAGGACATCCAGGAGGTATGGTTCCCTGGGTGTCACGCGGACATTGGCGGAGGCTGGCCTCTTGATGCAGGTCATGATGCCGCTTTAAGTCATGTTCCGCTCGTATGGATGGTTCGTGAAGCTCAAAAAGCTGGTCTCGATTTTGACGAGGAGAAGTTGGAGGCGTTGCACTGCTGGTACGACGACGACGAGTACTTGGGTACCCAGCCTCAGACAGATGTTCCCACCATTGAGGTTGATCCTGGATCCCCACCTCCCACCGGCGACGTCAATGATGCCATTGGCTCGAACGGAAGTATGTTTGGTGCTGGTGCGAAGGATTTTATCGACGAGGAGACTTTCGCCAGCCACCATTCACCGCACGCTCCTCCAGCAGATACGGAGTTCCACAAGCACTTTCATTTTGCAGCTACGAAGGGACGCATTCATGATGTATTGCAATTCAAGAACGGTGCATCGGGTGCAAGTGTCATCTCCTGGAATATCATGGAATATATGCCGTTCAGGCGAATGGACCTCCGCGAAGATGGAACATGGAAGGCAATCATCTGGCCTCTTCCGAAGGGAGAAACACGCGACATACCTGCTAACGCAGTCATTCATTCAAGTGTTATCAAGCGCATGCTTGCAGATCCTCAGTATCGACCAGGTAATTTGTTGGTCAGATAGTAAAGTGTTAGGCTGATGATCTTTAGGCAATTTAATCGTAGGCGGAGGGGGAAGAGGTGTTCGACACGCGCCAAAGGATATGGGTATTGGCAGGTGGAAAATAAAGTGCGAAGATGGGCATCCTGTGGGAGAGTGTCTTGTGCGAAAAGAACCTCCGGTGAGAGCGAAAACAGAAGACAGCGCGACAATGCCTACTGGTGCCCTGGGTATGCAAGGTAAGTCTCAGCACAAGCCTTAAAGTATCACATGAAGGAGCTGACCTTACACAAAGGCAACTATTTTGCGGGACGCAAGGCCTCTCGAGTCCTGTGAAGAACGTCTCGTTGCGCTCCGCTGTGTCGTGAACTCGTGGGCGACGTCTACCTACAGAACACATCCCTGCGTATCTATCGGTTCATCCCTTCTCATCTCACGTCGTGCTCGTTGGATGTGGTAATGAATCCTGTAGGATGCAAGGACGTAGTGTTGAGCTTACAGAAATCCGCTTTCGGTATGTCCGTATGCAAGTCGAGCTGACATAGCAAACGTTTGAAGTATCAGAAAAAAGACATCTGGATTGCTTACGGTTGCCCGCAGTCATGCATACCGAGTTTTTGCCCAACCGAGGAATGCATGGGTTGTAGAGTAATTAAAGGCTGTATGTCAAGAATCCTCAGAGCCCCTTGATTCTGGTTCAGAGTAACTCCTATGCCGCGAATTCTTCAGATTCATCTACACTGGAAACATGCAGACACAGCTAGCTAAAGTTCAATTTCTGAGATGTGCAAGAACCCGTAACCGTAGAATTTCAGGATGAAGTGGTGCTGCCGTGCATGAGAGTAAATACCTAGGTACAGCCTGATTGGCTTGACCAAAATTGCCTTTGAAGCAGGTTCACGTGTTACACACACATACGCTCTTCTTCACATATCCCCTGGGCATATCCATGAATATCGATGCGGATCGCACACATTGGGCCGCTCGTCACCTGTACACCACAGACAATGAGAGACAACAATGTATCCAAGTTCAGTAATTCCTTAGTCAATGGTCAATGAAGCTCCTTTGCTCCTTTGAGAAGCAGTCCGAAATACCCTCAAAAGGTGGGGCGGTCAAGGCGAACAGAACTTAGCGTAACGCTAGCTGCGAGGCTGCAAATGGACCTTCTGCTTTCCTACCCAGCATAATTCCCATCCCTTGCTCACACGTACCCAGTCATTACTAACAGAGAGCTTGTGCAACCCTGTATCATCTTCTCATAAAAACCACGCTCCCAGATCAAGATAGGTATTCCGATATGAATTGGACGCCATAAAAGCTACTCTTGGCAACGCGGCATGCATCTCCCCCGAGGTCGCCCCACTGTGCTAGGCAACCTTTTCTCTGGCAAATAGTACTTCGGTGCTTCGAAATTCCCTGGCACTTGCATGCAGCAAAGCTCCGCTACTTTGGGCATCACCTCAGCTCTATTGTACTCACGACGATGCCAAACGTCGGAAGACCTTCCAAAGGTTGTAAACATTGTAGGGATCGAAAGGTCAAGGTAATGAAATTACAAGTCAATTCGGGAATTCCAGTTGACGCTTTTAGTGCGACCAGAAGCGACCATCCTGCTCGCAATGTATTCGGGCCGGGAAGGAATGCTTCGGTTACCGCGATCCTCTGTCGATGATGTTCAAGAATGAGAGTGATGTCGTTGCGAAGAAGGCAGAAAAGCGCTATGAGGTGTTGGCGAAGCAACATGCCCCTCCATCTTCGACCAAGAAAGAACCTTTATCGCCAGAGCATACCATTACAGAGACCTGGGAATCCGATTTCGGCTGGGTTCATCAGAACGGCAGCACGCATGTTGTGCATACGCGCTACCATACGCCGGAAAGTATGACCCGCGAAATTGTGCCCTCTATTGAGGACCAGGCACTGGGATTTTTCATTGGCAATTACGTTGCGCAACCAACTTTTGTTCCTAGAGGCCAATTCGAATGGGTGACAGAACTTCTCGCTCAACCCGTCACCGAAGATATATTGCGCCACAGCGTGAATGCTGCTACTTTAGCTGGCTTTGCTAATGCTGCGAAGAGTCCGGGTATCATGAAACAAGCACAGTCAGCTTACGTGTCGGCGCTTCGTTTGACTAACAGTGCTCTACGTGCTAAAGAATCGGCTGTCAGAGATAGCACTCTTATATCCGTAATCATGCTTGGTGCGTTTCGTAGCATGAATCCTAGCTCAGATCAATGCTAACTTCACATACTGAACTCTAGGCATGTATGAAAACTTTGTGTTTCAAGACCGACGGTCCATATCAGCCTGGGCCAAACATGTAGATGGCGCATCTGCACTGTTAAATCTTCGAGGCAAAGAACAGTTCCGAGGCAATCTTGGCAGACGCCTTTTTCATCAGTTCTATGGTGTTATCATGTTGGTCGCTCTTGAGACAGGTAGACCCGTGCATCAAGGCATACACGACCTCTATCAGATCATGACGCCCATGTCCGACTACAGCATCCACGGTCGAGCATGGACAACCCGATTGGTCGATGTCATGCACGCTGGCATTAATCTGAACAGAGACAATAATGCAGATCCAAAAACTATGGTCACTGCCGCCATGAACCTCGACCGTGAGATGGATGAGATCAACGCACTCATGCCTAGCGTGTGGGACTTTGAAGTTGTCCATCTTGAGCAACCGTCAGAGCACCTGCACGGGAATGTTTATCACATATATTTGGACCCTTGGATCGCCCAGATGTGGAACAACGTCAAGTCTTGTCGATTGTGTCTTTTCAAAATCATCCGCGAAAACCTAAACAAAGGCTGGGCACAACATGATCCGCCCTTGTTTACACAAAATGAATACGAAGCGGTCAAAAGCACTGCTGAGGACATCTCGCGGTCTACAGTGGCAGACATTGTAGCTTCGGTACCTCAAATCACAGGCATGGTTCCGTTTCCGGACGTCGATATAGTCAGACGACGCGCATCGGACCCAAACACTGACGTAACAAGCACTGCGTACAAGATCAGCCTGCCGGGTACATTCATCGATGCGACACGGTCGACCCATATGCTACATCTGATATGGCCTCTATATGCTGCTGCAGGTTTGGATCTGGTGACGAGCGAAATGCGGCAGTGGTCTATTGAAATATTATACTACATCGCTTTGCGGCTAGGAAACCGACAAGCTGTTGTTTTGGCAGATGAACTCAAAGAAGTGCAGCGCACTGGTATATTCACTACGCCTTATGCCGATCGCACGTCTGTGCCTACATCTCCGTACAACCAACTCGGCAGGATAATTACATAAAAAGCTCGAAATCAGATAGATGCTGTCTCAAGGGCTTTGCTTTTGTTGCTATTCAATCTCCAATCATGCTCCATGCCGACACGTAACATGTACAATACATGAGTCTTACTGTGTACGCTAAAGGGGCCTCGGAGGATTTGGATATCTTCTTGGAAATTGGATCATACGGGCAATATTGAGCGAGCACGACTTCCCACGGCGCCTGGAGTCGGGAATACGAAGAAGATCTAAGAATGGTCCCCGCACTAATGCGGACTTAAGAGCGAGGACGTCACTATGTCGCCGACAAAAGCGCCATGGCCATTCAGCCAAATCTTTGGACATATTATACGTATCACCGTTTCGAAGGGGTTGGACACATGTTCAAGATCTTCGTACGTTGCAACCGAGCATTGCAACGGTAGTTGAGGTATGTCTCGCTGCTGTGTATTCACGTCGATTTCTAAAGCAGCGTGTAGTTCAACAAACCGTATAGCATCCATGAAGTGCCTGTTCCGACAGAGCTTGCACCAAATGATTTGATCATCAAGGTCGCTGTTGCATCACTTTGCCACACCGACTCCATGGTGCAGTCTGGCACAATGGGCACCTCGCTTCCATGCATCGGCTCGCATGAGGGCGCTGGAACAGTCGTCGCCCTGGGGTCACGTGTCCAAAATTTCAGCCTTGGTGACCGTGTCATGGCAGCCATCATCTACCGTCCCTGTGGCGTTTGTGCAGATTGCCTAGGACGCGAAAACTATTCACAGTACTGCCAATTTAGCGGCGGATACTGTGGTATCACTACCAATGGATTCTTTGCAGAATATGCGCGCATCGACGCAACGCAGGCTGCAAAATTACCAGACAAGGTCACTTTTGAGATGGCAGCTCCACTAGCCTGTGCAGGTTGCACTGTGTACCGTGGCGTTATACTTTCGGGCGTCAAGAAGGGCGAGTGGCTTGCCATCGTGGGCAATGGAGGCGGGCTAGGTCATCTGGGAGTGCAATTCGGCAAAGCATTGGGCATGAATGTTATTGGCATCGATGCAAGAGACGAGGGTCTTGAATTGACGAAAAAAGGCGGCGCAAACATGGTGGTGGATGCGCGAAAAGGCCACGAAGATGTGGTCAAGGAAGTTCACAAAGTCACCAACAACGAAGGCGTCACCTGTACGCTCAACATCAGCGATGCAGAAAAGGCCATGGCGACAGCTTGTGCAATTACGAAGATGCATGGAACTGTTATTCAAATTGCACAACCAGACAATGTCACCATTCCCTTCCGCGAACTCATCTTCCGCGACATTCGTGTTATTGGCGCGGCGTTGTGATGAGAAATGGAGCATGGAGCATGGAGCATACAGGGTTTCAGCCGACACGTGAAACGCCCGGCGCTTGGACGATGTCATAGCCCAAAGCTTGGCTCCTCCTGAACATGGACAAAAAAGCTTGGAACCTGTGTTTGCTCAAATCAGATGAAAATGTTGCATGCAGATGACGAGCAGGGGTCAAATTTGCATTGGTGATGTCAAAGTCGTTCGATCAACGCGTGTGCACGACAGGGGGGCTTCTCTGAACGTCATGGTGATTGCATTTCATTTCGTACGTGCAGCGCAGCGCAGTGGTATACAGTCTTTCGCGAAGGTGGTATCTATAGCAACGGGAAGATAGCAGATGGCGAAGGATAATAATACAAGTACAAGTAACAAAGAGACTCGGGTACGATTATGCCTTGAAGTTGGCTGTAGTCCACTCTTCATACTCTTTGGCGAGCTGCCTTTGCACCCAAGGGATGGTGATGGCGGCCCATACACCAGCCCAGAGGAAGGGAAGGACCCAGCCGACCTAGGAACTGTTAGCACAGGACGGGGTGATGTGGAGACCAAAGTACGTACGACGTAGGCGGCGTCGCGCTGAATGGTGAAAATAATAGCGGTGCAGACGGCGGAGCACACAATGGCGCCAATGGCCCAGAACAGCGTCATGCGGTGCAGCATCTCGCGGAAGGCCTTGCTCGCCTGGTAGCGCAGGTTCAGGCGCTGGCGGAACTGGGTGCCTCCGGAACCGTCGACAGCGCAAATGTCCTCGATGTATGCGTAGATGCCGGGGCGGAGAGGGGCGCCCTGGGGCAGGGACGAGATGCGGCAGGGCGCGGGGACCTTCATGATGCGGAGGATGTCGACGATGATGAGCTCGACGCCGATGGCGAACAGCATGGTGGGGGCGGGCATGGCGAGGACGCGGATGGGCGGGTCGTGGGGGCATGTGCCGCTGTGGGGTGTCAGTCTCGTGGTCCTTCAGAACTAGAATAGACGTACGCAATCAGCTCAATCATGACAAAGAACCATCCGACGGAGAGATTCCAGTGGAACCAGTCGAGCTGGCGAGTGTTAGCGTGTGGGTGATGGTGTGTTGGTGCTGTACCGACATAATGTCTCTGGGCGCCAATGACCCTGCAGTTCGAGTTCTTCCGCCACAGGCGGGCAAAGCGCACAAAGTACTCGACGATGGAGACGGTGCCCAGCAGGGCGGTGCTAATGCTGAAGACGGCGTTGGCCGATAGCTGGTCGCGCGTCAGGCCATACCACATGCCAAAGTACATGCCAATGGGCATGAGGATGCAGTCGACGAAGATGAGGAACCAGAACCAGAAGATGGCCTTGCGGCGGGTGCGCAGCGAGTAGTTGAGCGGCGGCGGGCGCCTGAAGTCGGGGTCGTCGTACGTGACCTGCGTATGGGGGTAGATGGCGTGCGCATTGGGGGACGCGGTGCGGCTCGCGTTGGTACTGGGGATGGCGGCGAGCGTGTGTGCGTCTGCGTGTGCGTTGCCCGCCGGGGGTGATTCTGGCCGCAGCGGCTCTGTGGACGTCTGCTGCGTGGCCATGGCTGCGCGAGTCGTCGTCTGCACCGGAAGGGGTGGACAAGTGGACAGCAATGAATGGGGTGCGTGTCGTGGGGAAGAATTCGGGCGGGAGTGGTGGTGAAGGGTCAGTCTCGTGAGCCGGCTGCTTCCAGCCATGATGTAATGCATGGTAGCAATGCGGCATGCCCATGGCGCCAAGCAGCCTAGCGCATCCCTGGCTCCACCGCTCCAGACATGATGCATCAGTCAAAGACGTCGGCAGCCCAGTGACCTCACCAGTCTGTCCTGAATATGTCATAGACACGCCTCATGGCCGCTGCTATCGGCCTCCTCCTGCTCGCCGCTGCAGCTGCGGTCCGCGGCCATGCGACCCGCCCGCCCAACGCCTCGCTCATCTCCCAGTCGCTCTTCTGGGAGCTTGAGGAACTCGCCCGCGTCGTCGACATCTCGTACTGCGTAGGCACCGCCGGCCTGGGCATCCAGAAGCCGTTCCGCTGCGCGAGCCGCTGTGCGGACCGCGACTTCGACACGTTCGAGCTGGTGACGGTGAGCCGCATCTGGCCCCGTGTGTCGCGTACCGTGCTGACAAACACAGGCCTGGAACACGGGGCCCTTCCTGTCTGACTCCTGCGGCTACATTGCCCTCTCCCACTCTCCCACCAACCCGCGCCTCATCCTCGCTTTCCGCGGTACCTACTCCGTCGCCAACACCATCGCCGACCTCTCCACTATCCCCCAGCACTATGTGCCCTATCCCGGCGACGACGACCAGGAGACACCCTCTGCCTTCCGAACCCCCAGACAGAACGACCAAGACCCGCCGCCTGCGGACCCCCCAAAGTGCGAGAACTGCACTGTCCACACGGGTTTCTACTCGTCCTGGCTCAACACGCGCAATGTCATTCTACCCCACGTGACCGACGCGTTGGAAAAGTTTCCAAACTACAAGCTGGTCTTGGTGGGACACTCGCTGGGCGGAGCCGTGGCAACACTGGCAGCCCTCGACTTCAAGGCCCGTGCATGGGATGCCCATGTGACCACCTTTGGCGAACCCAGACTCGGCAACAACGAGTTCAATAACTACATCGATGAGCGCTTCAACATCACCCCGCACCACGAGTCCAACAAGTTCCATCGTGTCACGCACGCTGGCGATCCAGTACCCCTACTTCCACTCGCCGAATGGGGCTACAGCATGCATAGCGAGGAGATCTTCATCTCCCACGCAGACTTGCCCTTTTCCATTGCCGACGTGCAGTACTGCGACGGTGACGAAGACGCCCACTGCATTGCTGGCAGCGACCACGACCGCCCCTCCTGGCCTGTACCCGCCCGCTTCAAGTTTTGGCAGCTGTTCTTTGCACATAGGGATTATTTCTGGCGTCTTGGTCTTTGCCTGCCTGGTGCAAGCACCGATCCCGCCGAGTGGTATCCGAGGAACCCCGCGGACGATCAAGTCCCCGAGCTTGAAGAACTATAATACCCGGGCCATCGTCTTGCTTAATACGACTATGGCCACATATCTTCTCTGGTTTTCAACGCTCTAGCCCTTTTTTGATAGTCTGCTTCGATTGCGCATATATGTATATTCATGAGTACAATTATTCAAAACACAGAATGCCACTTCTTCGCACTCTGTCTGTACAATGTATCGCCCAGGCCATAGCACCCCATATTTAGATCTAGAATACATGTAAATGAACACAATGCATCCCAATCAAAATGGATTTATTCTTGTCTCAAAAGGTACCTTTACTCGACTAAGTATATCCGTCCCTCAAACGCCTTCAGCTCCCCTTCAACATGCTCGTCTACACTACTGACTAACATATCCTTCTTGTTGTTTGAGACGCTTGCGGGAAACTCTAGCTTTTGGGCCCGGTCGGTGAAATTGCAGATTGCAAGTGCCTTCTTGCCTTGCCAACTCTTGGTAAAGCAATACATGTCCGGATGCTCAACATCCAGGTCGTCGTACTCGCCATGCACAAGCAAATCATCCCATTCCTTGCGCACTTTCAAAATGCGCTTCCAAAACGCTAGAACCGACGTCTTGTCAGATTTCTGCTGCTCAGCGTTGCAGACTGCAACGTCTTCGAGGGGTCGCATCCAAGGCGCGGCGTTTGAGCCTGGTAGGCTGAAGCCATTGTGAGGCGCCGTAGACCAGCTCATTGGTACTCGAGCGTGGTCTCTGGCAAGGTGCTGAAGAGATGCCTTCGCAGCTGCCAGAGCTGTTGGGTCATTGTTTGTTCGTTGCGCCACCATTTTGTAGTAGTTGGACGAATCAACATCCTTGTACTCGCTCATATCCCAAGTCTCTGGAAAGTTCGTCATGCCGATTTCCTGCCCTTGGTAGATGAAGAGCGTTCCCGAGAGGGCAGCCATCATTAGGGCGAGCATTTTGCCACCAGCCACGCGATGCTGAGGCGCATCGGATGTGAAGCGGGTGATACTACGGGATTGGTCATGGTTCTCGAGAAAGACGGTGGTCCAGCCATCGGAAGGTTGACGAATAAGATCTTGAGTTCGTGC
>Ga0265780_10003254_pt1 | contig 21462 bp, 24 predicted proteins | sample P1T30metagenome_FD_192432 | JGI IMG/M metagenome (GOLD analysis project Ga0265780, IMG submission 192432) | Plant litter microbial communities from East Loma Ridge, Irvine, California - P1 T30 | ecosystem: Environmental > Terrestrial > Plant litter > Unclassified | place: USA: California...
TCGAGGAAATGGATCGCAGTCCCGACGCTCTGAGATTACTGCTCAAGGAAGTGGAAAGATTGGCGTTCGACAGTACCGAGATCATTCAGCTTCGACAAGTCTTGCATGATATCGAAAGCTTCAGACAGCAAGCGGAAATGATACTTTCGACACCCGATGATGATCTGGATCTCGAGCAATGTCGGACCGCACTCATACTTGGCAAAAGTCTGAACATCGATATGCCTCAGATTGCTGCCTTGGAGACTGTCGTCAACCGGCTTGAATGGTTCATCAAGGTTGATGAGGAAGTGGACGATCGAACTTTAACGCTTGCGAATGTTTACGATCTTATCGCCGAGGCAGAGGCATGTGGTGTCCCCTCAACTCACCAGACTATGATCGACCTCCACAACTTCAAGGCCAAAGGACAAGCCTGGGCCGATTCGGTCAGCAATTTGTTCAAGCAGGGAAGCATCACAGTAGACGAAATCACCGCGCTTGTCGAAGGACAAGAATTCGTTCCAACAGATGTCGACCTTATGCGACACCTCGAAACGATGAAAAAGACTGCTCAAACCTGGCAAACATCCGCCATCGCTCAGCTTAGCGGTAGTGGAAGTGCAACTGTCGCGCATAGATTATTGAAGCAGATCAAGACTGCTACCGGTCCTGTTGGTCGAGTTCATGTCCCCGAGATTGGTCAATTGGTGACTGAGATGGATTTCCACAACAAATGGGCGAGTCAGGTCGCCGCCACACTATCATGTCGAGAGACGCAGATCGGGACCCAACTCAAACTTTTCCTTCAACTTGCCGAAAACGGTCTCGACCCCGAAGATGATACTGTCAAAGACGACTATGCGACTTGTTTTTGCCGAGGACCACCAACGGATACCATGGTTACGTGCGACGACTGTGCTGGATCATATCACCCGAAATGTGTCGGCTTGACCATTAAGCAAGTCGATAAACCATTCACTTGCGAAATGTGTGATCAACCTTACGACATCAATCGACCAAGTCTTCATACCTTGAGTGGATTCGCCGATGATCACAAGTGGAATTTCATCATCATGCCAGCAGAGATTGAAGTGATCAGATCGATAAACAGGTTGTTCGTCCGATATGCCACAGTCATCCTGGATATCGCCAATACCGCAAACAAGGTGGAACCATGTCGGGATGTCCGTCTGATCACTCATCATTTACGAAAGATTTACAATATCCCTCTACTGTTCGACGCGCACGATTACGAGACCAACACCATCGTCGTTTTCGAACACTGGCTCAAGAGGCGTTGGCGAGAAGCAGTCGAACACGCTACAGTCGTCAAATCACGTCCATCCGCGGCTTCGCATGCTGGGCTTAATCAACGTCGCACTGGGGATCAGAAATATACTCGATCTAGAAAACCTAAATTCGTACTCAAGGAAAGTCGAGAAGGGGAATTTGCTTGTCTGTGTACGACACCGCCCTTCGATCACTTGTTGGTGATTACTTGTTCAAAGTGCAAACAGGGATATCATGCCAGTTGTGTCCATTGCCCGCCGGAGATGATCTCAGCGGAAAACAAGTGGAAATGTCCTTGCTGTACCATCCGGGCTGGACAGCATTATTCTCGTAATGTCGAGCTACGTGTCCAGATGACTGGTAAGTACCCTATCAAGCATTGAAGGAGAGGAGCTTATCAGTAGCCGACAAGGGAACCGATAAATATGTCGATTACCGAATGACACTAAAGTACTTTGCCGAGAAACCGATCATGCTAGAATTGCCGCCGACCCCTGTCACAGCCCTGACATTGATCGTACTGGAATGTACAGAGTTTGTCGAGCCTTACATCCCAGAAGATCAAGAGAGGGACGAAGCGACTGGCCAACCGAAGAAAAAGGCTAGATTGGATGACTCGACAAATGGTGGAAGTCCCGCATCTCAGCATGCTGTGATATCGACCCCTGTTACCGCTCCGGCACCATTCGCACATTCCAACGGTACTGGGATCCCGCGATCCGACGCTCAAGATCCAAATCGTCGTCAAGTCCCAAGTTACCCCAGTGTGCTCGATTCCCATCGGACACATCCATACGCTCCCCGCCCTCCTACGGCTTATGTACCTCCACCTCGACCATTTGTCAATGCGTACTCTCCGAGTCCGTGGTCGCCTATCGGGTCTCTCTTCAATAAACCCTCCACCCCGACTTTGCCCCCAGTCTCCAAACCCCACCCATATACGCCCACATCCCATGCCTTACCTCAAGGTCCTCACTCCTACTCCAACGGATCAACTCCCACTCTTTCCAATGTCCCTTCACCTGTAACCGCCCGTGCCCCTCCGGCCACCGCCTCGACACCGATGCCAAGCGCCAGTCGACCTGATCCTTCGAACTTCACTGCTCAACCCGTAAGCACTCACGAAGTGCAATTGGCAATGCAAGCCTCTCTAGACCGGCGACAAGAAGAAGAGAAGGAGAAGAGACTACAGACTGAAGAAAACGAGAGGATAAGGGCAGAATTGAGGGCTAAAGCCGCTAGTATTGTTGAGACGGTTAGGAAAGAGGGGATGAGTGGTGGTGGTTTTGTGTAATTGTTTGCCTCTTTTGTAAATTGATGCCCAAATCGCAGTTGTTTGTATAGCATCAGTCACCATTATAATCCGTCGCTTAGCAAGATGTATTATACCATGATCAATTCCACTCTTTCACGGAAATATGGCTAAATCCGAAAAGTAGTCGAATCAATCGTCACTCGACACACACATACACACAGTGGATTCCCCAAAGTACTAGAAACCGCTTTCGTGCAGAAGAAGAGCACATATGTCGACCCAAAGGTATACCCCCAACGTGTTTTCGTCGGGGTCTTTTGGCTTCTGCCCAGCAAGCTGGCTTATGGGATGGGGCGAGAAGGATGATCCACATCCTACTTGCTCGCAGTCACCTCTCACAAACGGTGCTTCCCGACTCGACCAGCAGCTCAAAACAGCATCCAAGCGGGAAGGTTGATTGAAGTTCTACCACCTCCTTCACTTCTTTCTGACGGATCCGGTCGCTTTTAGCATATCACTTTGAAGGACACTTGAACGACTATCGCCTATATATCAAATATCAATTCTTCGCTCTTCACCCCTCTATAACCCCCCGCCCACTCCATTGTCTTTCCCCTTGAAATGGCCAAGAAGAAGAACAAGAGTAAACCTGTCATCGATATCGATGTGGAAGTCGATAATGAAGGTGGACCTCCTGCCGATCCTAATGTACCGGATTTACCTACTCCCAAAATCGCCGTTCATGTTAGTAATGCCAACAATAATCATAACGCCAATAATAACGCCAATGCGAATGCAAATGTGAACGGAGGAGCAGCGGATAAATCGATTCATCTACATCACGATCATAATCACCATCATTCGCATTACGCCAGGTCTGTTGGACAAGATTCGAAAGGTGGAGAAAAAGTTACGGAAACGAAGGAAGTTGTGGATGTAGATGAAGACGAGGGTACTACGACCAAGACAAAGACTGTGAAAGAGACCACCAACACTGTCGCTGGCGGTGGTACTATTAAGGTTCACAGTTCGAAGGCTGGATCCACACACCACCCTTCAAGTCCGGTTGGATCTGTTAAATCACTATCTCACAAAAACTCTCGACCACCCGATATAGTTGTCAATATCGCTTTACCACCCGCTGCAATTGCTGCTCCTGCTCTCGCTCCTGCTCTCGCTCCTGCTCCCGCTGTTGCTATCACACCTCCCACCCCCATCCCTCGACCACCTTCAATCGCACCTGCCGCTATACCATTACCAGCGTCCGTCCCACCCTCACCTGCTACCAGTGTCAGAAGTCTAGCGCCATCGAGAAGTATGCATGCGAAAGCACCACGAACGGTATTTGCCGTACCTATCAAGGAGGATGATGAAGACATAGGAGAAACCACGGTTGTCACGACAACTCGCAAGATCAAGCGATCACCTTCTCCGACACCGCCCGTTCCTCTACCCCTTCCACCCACTTACGCTCCACCCGGTACTCCCTTGGTAGTTTCAGATCCGACTTGGAAACCGGTACCCGGACCCAGACCGGTCACGTCCCTGCCTCCTTCACGACCGGCTTCGTTTAGTAGGGATGATGGATTTGTGGAAACGACGACCGTCAAGACAGTCACAACTTCCCCTAAACAGAAGGAAAAGAGTTCGTTTCTTGATAAACTAGTCCCCAAGTTTCTCAAGCCAACTAATACAGATCCTCCCCCTGCGGAAAATCAAACTATTCAAGTTCGTGTACATCCTGGTGGAGATGTGGATGTAGATGTAGGCACAGGGGTCGCTACTGCCGGGAACGCTACTACTGTCGGTGGCGATGGGGCTAGGACTGTAGCTTTGGGCAGAGTCCCGTCAGAACCTAGTGGTAGAAAGGCAGGGATCAGGCCTATTCCAATCAGTGAGTCATTATTTCTCTCTCATGGTTGCTGATCTGGGTGACTGCTAATGATATAGTCGACTATAAAGCCCTAATTACTCAATCACCTCCACGTCGACACCGTCCACCTCCGCCTACCACTGTCTATCATTCCCCAGCTGCTCCAAAGACGATCCTCACTATGTCTGCCGACCTCGTGCCCGATTCCAATGGGAACCCACACTACCATGCTCGAGTACGAGATCACACCGGTGTTCGCAAAGCCGACAAGACTGTTGGTGCAAAGACGGCCAAGACCCACCATGGCGGAGCTGGGGGTTTGGATGTTCATGCCGAAGGAGTCGATGTCCACATTGACAAAAGGGGGGATGTTGATATTGAGATTGATGAAGTCGAGACAAAGCGTGAGAGGAAAGATAGAGAGAGAAGGGAAAGGCGAGAGAGGAGGGAACCATTATACAAGTCTCTGAAAGGTGCCTATCCTGCTCCGATGTCTGAGAGGTAAGCACTGCTCCTTTTGTTGTTGTTGTTCGATGCTGATATCAGATATGCAATGCCACCGCCCCTGGAGGATATCCAGAATGCAGCCCGGGAACGGTACGAGAGACGAGCTGGATTCCCGCCTCAGATGGGCTATGGAATGGGAGGTATGGGTAGTATGCCTGGTATCAGCAGGATGGGGGGAATAGGAAGAATGGGAATGGGTGGAATGCCCGGCATGCCAGGGATGGGTATGGGTATGGGGTGAGTATGCCCATGCAATGTTCTGAAGAGGCTGCTCACATACAGTCCCCCATATCCACCTCCAGGACCGATGACAATGCCTCGACCGCCACCCTTCATGGGTCAGAGACCACCAATGTTCGCTGGCAATTTCCCACCATATCCAACCTCAGGAATGGGTATGCCAATGAATAACTCGGTCATGGGTATGGGAATGGGTCAAATGGGTTACGGACAAGGCATGCCAGGCTGGCAAGGACAGGGTTATGGATGGCAGGGTAATCCAAGATTCCCGGGTCGATCGGGTATGTAGGTTCGTGAATCATTGTCTATGCATATGCCTATATCCGACATGGACAAGATGCAGAGCCTGTCCGTGAATCGTCAATACAAGGTTGACACCCCTCCAGAGCTCCCACTATAAATATCTGCAACACGGGTTTTGTGTACGGCGGAATGACCGAGGGTTCTTGATCGTCATTAAAACACACACAGATCAACACAATCAGCAATGAAAAGATGAAACGTTTTTCGAGTACCCCCGGAATATGAACCCAATGCGTCATATGTTGTACTTATTCAAGGAGGCTTAGGCTCGTATCAAAACCCATGCCCCGTTATTGGAAAGGAGGGGTTTCGTCCACCTGAACGACCGACTTCGGAAATCAAGCTCGCTTTGGTCATTCCTTTGTCTTTAAGAAGAACTTACTAGCTATCTACCATATACTTGTCCACTTTTATCATACCCATACCGCCCCTTCCCACTACTATAAATCGATATTTGACAACCGAGACCCTGCTGGGGTAAGGGCAAGATGAACCCCATGATGATGATGAACCCGATGATGAACCCTATGATGGGTATGGGTATGGGAATGATGGGAATGGGAATGCCAATGATGGGCATGGGGATGGTACCTGGAGTAATGCCAGGAATGCCTGGGATGGGAATGTATAATGCTATGCCAGGTCGATTTGGAAGGGATATGCTCGGAAGGGGTTTGTGCAACCCGTCATCTATCGAGCTGACGAATAGATTTCGCGGGACCGGGTGGAGTCGGCTCCAGGTTAGTCTATTCTAGCAGGAAGGGGAAATGCTCATTGATAGTCAACCTTATCGCCCTCCCGACCCTAGTGCTTTGCCACCCATGCCTTTTGGACTCCCTTTTATCGCTCGACCTGGTCAGGAAGGATTCGATCAGTACGGTCGCATGAGTGAGTTCTCCTAGCGCTGTGTGATCGAGTCTAGCTAATTCTCAGTTCCTCCTGAATTGCCAGAAGGTATAGTGTCTCGACCACAAATCGAACAGCGCTGACTCCAGGGTTTGACGGATGGGGAAGACCTATCGTGTCAACTGGCGCTCAAGCTCAAGCCGCACAACAACCTCCAATGCCCCTCGCTCCCGAAGTCGCACCTACAATGGCCCAAAATACCCGCGATATGCCACTCACCGCCTCAGGAAGTGGATCGAGTAGTAGAGGGAGAGTCCCCACATTGACAGGAGGTACGGGGACAAATTCAACAGGAAGACCGGAACAGTACGTCTATAAAGGCTGGAGATCTTATTACCCTTAATCATACTCAAAGAATATGTATTGATTGATAGACCTGCTTGTTTTGAACGACCTCCTGCTAGGCCTGATTCTTATTTTCGATATGAGGAATTTGGGGGGTTTTGTCTACCTGCGAAAAGTCTGAATAGGCCAAAGGAATTGCATTTGCCACCGGAACTCGTAGGGCATGATGTTTCTGAGGTCGATTGGTGAGTTTCCAGCTACGATCCGTCAGGGTAGGACTGACGAACAGGGAGAGGTTTATCCAAGATCTCTGCTCTGAAGCTGTTCGAAGCGGCCACCACGATCCAAGGCATGGGGTGAATGCACCTCAATTCGGACGTGGTCCAAGACCCTTGCTGTCCGATACCGTCCACACTCTACTAGCTTCATGGGCAGTTGCATTCTTCAACCCACGCGGTATCCGAATTTACGCAGCTCAAGATGGTAGAAAAGCATTTCCACCACCCATAGAACCCCCTTCACTACGACATCAGTACGCGGCGGCATCCGATTATTCTACCGATACGGAAAGTAGTGAGGCCGATCCAGATGAATGGGTTGAAGAATACGAGCGTAAAAGGAGGGATATGTATTTACCTAGACTCGAGCGGGACTTGCGACAGAGGGAAAGAGCCAGGGAGAGGAGAAGGGGCAAAAGGTCCAGGAGAAAGGGCGAGGTCATGAGGGAACGTGAAGGTGATTGGGAGGTCCATTTCACTTGTATGACTCCTACCATCTGGCAGCCTGGAGCCAGGCCTAGGACTTATGGGGAACCAATGATGAGGCTCAAGAGGTAGTGGTATTGTCTACACATACATGGTCACACGATAATCAGGGTCAAGAGGTAGTTCAATAGTCTGTCTATGCAACTAAAGCGAGTACTTGTGATATAAGAATTCCGATGCATGAGAATGGGAACTACAACAGATGAAAATGAGGAATAGAAAGCAAGAGCAGAGAAAGCCTGATTAGATTATCTACTCTACCACACGGATAACTGTGATGATTACAAATATTGTGATTCTTACAAAATAGCCATCTACTGGTTGCTAGCTCTCCTCGCATAGTTATCCTGCTGCATGAGTCGGATGACAGTAGCCATATCATCCGAAATAGACCCTTGTTCTCTCCACCAAGCCTCGCTGTGCTGCGCTAAGACCGGCTTAGGCCGTTCGATGGTAGTTTGGTTTCGGGAGAAAGACGATGAGGGTTTGTAGGCTGATTCGTATTGATGTCTGTCCCTATCAGAGGAGTAGGCGAGTGTGAACGATGAAGGTTCGCTAGACCTGAGAGATTGGCCTTTCTCGAGATCGTGCTTGTTCCGTTTTCGTTGTTCTCGTTTCTCCTTGATGTGCTCACGCGCCCTTCGATAGAGTGCGCAGGGAGTAAGCTTGCGCAAGATTTTGAGGACTTCGACTATTTCGTCAACATGTAGTCTACATCTCGAGCGGTGCGAGACATGAAACTTACCGTGAATGGGGGAAAAATGGCATCCGAATACGTTGTTCGCAATCCACTTGCAACACCATATGAGAATAAACCCAAAGGCAATACTACCAACGAGGAAGCCGACAAGCCAGGCGATGAGGCCATACATTGCCGCTTTGTCGTTGGAGTCGTGAAGTTGTTGTGGGGTCATATTGAGTGGCATGGTGAAAGATGGTGGGAAGAATTGATGGGATGTAGATAGGTGTGATGGTTTGTAATGAGGTTGGTGATGGTTATGATACGTGATACGTGAGTATATAGATATTGAAGTGAGATGTTCAGTTGAGAGAAGAGTTACGATGGCGAGTCGATATTTAAGCAGACGGTGACGGTGAGAAACACGGGACGGAGATGGATTATCGGATAGGACCATGATCAAGCGGTGAATAAGTAAACAAGTCAAGACGCGAGATAGATGAGTTAGAAGCTTAATTGGTTTCATGCGGGAACGAAATGATAAATGTGGGGTTGTGACTGGGGCAGTAGAAGTTGTCTCAACGCCTACGCCTATTCCCGGTTGGATCTTCCGTGAAGTAAGTTACTCCCTGCTAGATTAGCGCGATTCAACAGATTTGTCGGAGGATTAGATGTGATCTCGGAATTGAGAACTGTAGATTTACCTGAAGGTCCAAGAAACGCTTCAACTTGATTCTCCAACCCTTTTCATCAATGCCTGATGCAATACCTTTACTGATGAGCTCGTCAAAGTTGATCGGCTGTAGTCAGTCACCATTGCCAACGCTGAAATCATGACAACTCACCTCGTATCGCAAAATACGCAACCAAAGCGCCGAATCACCCCGGATCATGCCGAGAAATCGATCGTTCAACTCTTCAGCCACAGGAGCGATCGGACCTGACTCCACACTCGCGCGGACAGGGGCTGTTCGCTTCTGTCTCCCATTTTGTACAACCTTACCCTTCGACTTAGAGTTTCGTATCTTGGAGAGGGGCATATCGGCCGAAGAGATGGAACTCGAACGCGTCGGCGCCATGCTTCGGGACCGCACTTCATCCCCACCTGGCGGAGGGTGCATAGCCCGCCAGCATTCGATTGCTAAGTCGACAAGGGCGTCGTGCTTACTGATCGGTCGATATCCGTACCCAGTGCACAATTTCTGCATGTCAGTTGTCATCATTCTCGTGTACGAGTATCCTTACCTGTAAGTCCTTGACTGTCCAGTCGCAGTATGTAGGCATACCTCGCGCATGCATGTCGTCCGCGGTTTCCTCGGGTATCGCATTGTCGGTAGCATCGTCAGACTCCTCGTCTACTTGATGCATGATCTCGAAGCCATTACCAGCTTCGCCATTGTCATTTCCGTTGCCACTGTCATTATCGTGATTGTCGTCGTCGTCATCGTCATCGTCGTCCTCCCATGCCAAAAGAGCATCTCTACCCCAAGCATCATCCGAAAGCCCAGCTTCCTCTCGGTCCACTGAGGAAACATCATCGTCCCGTGCAGAAGTAGCATCCCATTCCATCATGGCGTCGTCTCCCCACCCTTGGTCGTTTGGCCATTCATCTGCGTAATCGTTATAATCGTAATCATCGCAAATATTCTCCTTCTCGAGGTGAGAGTCGCGAGTATCGTGGACAGTCGTGTCGACCTGATCGCGAGTCAGGAAAGGGGTAGGTGTGGGCGACGCGGACTCTCTTGCCCTATCTATTGCACGCGGGGTGATTGACATGGCTGTATATGCAGGTGATGGGTCGTGTAACCGTAATGCCCAAGCAGATCCATCAGTCCGCCTTGGGGTATCCGTGCTGGCCATTGTCGTGTCTCTATCCGCGACCTCATCGGGCATATCCAACTCCATCCCCTCTGTACCGCTTGCATCCCCAATCTTGCCAGAAAGCCGATCTACTACTGGGGAGGTCCCCTTCAGCTCGCGAACCTCCCCACTGTCGAAAGGGCTTCTCCTCTTCACGTTCTGCTATTGTCCGCTTTTGACTAGAAGGAGGCATTGGTGTTTCCATTTCTTCATCCTTTTCGGGTGTTTGTGGTCGGTCTTCTACAGGCGTGGTTTGTCGAACGTAATCGTTGGCAAGATCCGACTGTCCAAGTGGCTGAGTCGAAGGGAATGTCGTTTGGGGTGAGGAGAATGGCGAGCGCGCAATTGCAGCGGATCGTGATGGTGATGGCGTACGTGGTCGTGATGATCCTAATACCGTGGCCACAGCCTCATCGACCTGCCCCTCCCATTTATCTCCTCTCTCATCCGCCGCTCTGACAGTGACCATTCTAGACAAGCCTTTCAATTTTGATGCTTTCTTTCCACCATCCGGCTTGATGTCTTCGCGATTATCCACAGGATCTCCCACTGTTGCTAGATGAAGTTCAAGGAGGGAGGGGGTACTGTGCCCCGAGGTCTCTAGTAATGCTTCATGGACTAGGCGAGGTAAGTCGGGTGGTGGATTAGGAGGTCTGAATAAGGGAGGAAGACATGTAGAGATATGTCGCTGAAACGTCAGCTCCAAGCTTTGATCCCGAGACATTACCGCCTAGATGAAACTCACCCATCTTGCGGCTCCATTTTCCTTTTTCCAACGTAATTTACATACTACACAATATGGTATTTGGAGCAGGATTGAAGATTTGCCTAACCATGCTGGGATCGTAGGAGGTTTACCTTGTGGTGAGAGGGGTGGGTGAAGGACGAGGGGAGGAGGTTTAGGTTTATCAAGCTCTATCTGGCCAGTATCTGGCACAAAGATGATACCGGTGGAAGTTGATGATATGGATGATGCCGATTTAAAGTTATATTTCTTTGCGAGTTGATTAGCTACTCCCACGAACACAGGTTCATCCTCATCCGTACTCTCATCGACCAGCACGACATCTACCTCCTTCTCCTTTTCCTTGCCCTTTCCTTTTACTTTTGCTTTTGCTTTTTCCGACGCAGGCTTTCTCGATGCTCTAGGCTTTACCGGAGGTGCGGAACGACTAGACACCTTCCGTGGTATTCGTTGAGGTCTACGGGATGTAGTAATGGCCTCTATGATTTGGGGTTCGTCGGAGGAGTTACGTTGGAGTCGGGCCGGAGATGGGCGTGATGGACCAGGTTCTGATTGTTCCATTTTTTGAGACGTGAGGAGTGTGCATTGAACGTGGGCACCTAGCGAGTACGTGAAGATAGCATGCGATTGACCGTGTTGCTGTTACGTATGTCTAGAGTATGCTGTAGGTAGCTGGTGCAAGTGTGAGTTGATGGTCAAGGGCGTTCACTTCTCCATCGTTGCTCAATCACTAGACCTGTTGATCGACCGGAATCAAATATTATCGATAAGGATAGATGGTAGAGGTCCTCACATCTACGCACATGACGTTTGCATGAATGATGACAGTCCAAGCTGGGGAGGTACATGCTAGATTGCTAAGAGAATGGAGACGAATCATCATGCATCAGCTTCGAGGGGTGAGAGGTGGATCTTCCTTTGCTAGAGTTGAAGAAGTGAGAAATGAGTTTAGCCGTTTAGGCGGGTCAGCGCCGAGCGTCATAGCCCATAGCCGCCCAGACCACCTCTCATGTTCATATCATACATCCATGACCATGTCGAACGTTCCACCTCCATACGCACCAAGGGATCATGCTCAAGGTCAGTATATCCCACTGATTGGATGGAGAATAGTAGCTGATGCTTAAGTACCTCCGGCACCCTCAGGTGGAGCAGGCCCTAGCGCCTTCAGCAATACGCCCCTCGAGTTTGCGGAGAGTACAGCCGTCAATCTTGAGTGGAGGCTGAATGGGTTGAAGGAGATGTACAATGTCACTAAAGGAGAAGCCAAGTCGTGAGTCTCTTGACAGGGGCACCTAGCTGATATATAGGAAATGCTTCAAGTCTGCAATCTTTGGTGATTCCGATAACCTATGGGAGGTATTGTGGTACCCCAACTCAGGAGTTGGTGGTGGTGAGACTGCATCTCTCTACCTCTCTAGTGTAGTAAGCTATCCCAAATCGAACAATGTCGTAGCTGACCCTAGCCCACGGCTCAAGAACGAGATTCCGCAATCAATGGTAAATGGACACGAAAGGGATTATGGTGGTTCCGATTCGAAGTTCGTGCCAATCTCCCCGATAGCCCTCGTGGAAAAGTGATAGCTTCGAAAGACGCATCCGACCATACATTCGCCATCAAGACCGCCAACTGGGGCTGGCAGCAATTCGCCAAGCGAGAACAACTATTCTCTGACCCGCTGGTCCTACAAGCCGACTCGTTTGTTATATCATGTACTATCCAGGCTCAACCTCAGCCACCTGCTGGTTACTGGCTTGGAATGGGATTACCGCCTAGTGTACCTTTCGTCAGTGCGAATGCTGTTGTTGGTAATAAAACTGTTGGGAGTGGTGGTGGATTGAGTGCTTGGGCTGGAGGAGAAGGGGCTAGTGGAGGTGTCGCTGGGGGAACTACTGCTGCGGGTGGACCTAAGAAGGTTGTTCCCAGAGATCTGATCAGCTCCGTTGGGGCTTTGCTAGATGACCCTCGTGAGTACTAGATGGATGATAAGGCTGATAGGCAGTATACTCCGACATCGAATTCGTGATACCACCAAAGAGGACGCGAAAGTCAAAGCTGAACGGGGACCAGGAGAGGGGTGCAACGAGGAAGATCTATGCCGCCAAGAAGCTATTGACTCGATGCGAATACTTTCACGCAATGTTCAATGGGGGATTCAGAGAAGTCGAGGGTGTCATTGAAGAGGTGAGCCATCAGACCAGGACTCTGGCTGATCAGCAGGAAGAAGATGAGGAGGAGTTTGATGTCCTATCTGACTCGGACGTCGAGGACGAGGCATCCGATCAATCAGGCTCGACTCAACCTATCTCACTCGCCAGGGCACCTAGTCGGTCTTCAACCCTAGCTCCTAGGCGATCATCTACCTCTCGAGACGGATCACCAATCCCAAATGAGGAAGAGGGACAATCGGTAGCTGAGAGTAACGACGAAGCCACCTCCACGCCAGGTGAAGTCCATGCTGAGGAACGATCAGAGTTCCCAGTAGAGACGGTACAAGCCAAAAAGGACACTGTGCCCACTACTCCCGGGCGACATCCGCGAGAAGTGGGTGGACCAAAGAAGACTAGAGTCATGATCCGCGATGCGGCTTGGTCGACTTGGTGGGCTGTACTTTATTGGGTAAGTCAGCTTGCGCCTGTTGAACACAGCTAACAGTCCAGTTATACACCGATACGATATTCTTTGCACCCCTTTCCTCATCCTTCGACCCCACTTCCACCTCTTCCTCATCCCGCTCAACGTCAACGCCAGGAAGCACCGAAATCAAGACCCGAGCAGACTGGATCAGAGTATGGATGCACGAACATGGAATTGATGGTTCCACCAGCGATGATGATTCTCCACTTGGTCCGAGGCCCGTCAGTGCCAAAGCAGTCTACAGGCTGGCCGACAAGTTAGATCTACCAGCTCTAAAATTAAGGGCATTCCAACATATCTCGAGTCAGTTGACTTCTCAGAATATCCCTGCAGAGGTATTCTCGAGATTCAGCTCTACGTTCGAGGATGTCCGAAAGGTGTGTTTCCATCTCATCACAGTTCGACCGAGGCTGACAAACGTAGGTCCAGGTAGCATTCTTCTTGAAGCACTGGACCGAGATCAAGAAATCCGACAATATGACTCAAATCTGGCAACAGATCCGATTGGGACGGCATGTCGGATTCGAAGAGGGTGAGTCCAATTGCATCTCACCGAATCGTACTGATGATTAGTTTGGCCTCTTATCGTTGGACAGCTGGATTTCAAGCCTTCGTAGATCACATGAGGCCTGGAGTGGAGTTAGTTGTTTTATAGCTGTACATAATTGTAATCATTGGAGACTACATGCTTATGCAAAATTTGTATACAGACTCTGCATGCTTACAATATGAAACGTCGTGTAACACTACCAGATGCTCTTATCACCCAATTAACTAGATTCAGGTTCAATGACCTCGGCCAAAGTACCTCCACTCTTGACTTTACCCCATCCAATAAGACGCCAATGACCATCAATACGTCGACTGATGGCAATCTTTTCTCCCTTGTCGGTACAGGCCGGTGTCGTTAATGTGATTGTGACTTCTCCACCCTTGAGTGCTGCGACTCGTCCACCACATTGAGAGGCTCCGATATTGATAAATAGTGTTTCTCCAACTGCCAGTTTCGAAACCTTTGCTTTCTTGGAGTCATCCGTCTTGACACCGAGCAATCTACGGAGTAGGAACACTGTTCATTAGCATCACAACCAATATGGCCAAATGGGAGACATACCCTCTGCTTTGACTTCGGTGAAGATTGACGGCCCCTTGCCGACTTCGGACATGATCATTCCCATAAGACGATCTGCTCGACAAAGAGCAGGATCGACGAGAGTACCAACACCAATCAAACCTCCTGGGACAGCGAATTGAAGTTCGTTCTGCTCGGCTAGGAGCGTAACGATACGTGATCGAAGGGGTCGACAAGTGTGTGCTCCATTGGTATCACGTGTGATCAATCCCGGTCGGATCTCGACTTCCTGGCCGACCTGACTGTCAGCTAGACTTCCTACGCCGATGTCATGTAGCTTACCTTGAAGACACCCTGCAAGATACTTCCACCAGCGACACCTCCTCGGAGCTCCTCGACAGTTGCACCAGGCTTGTTGACATCGAAAGATCGAATGACGACCATTCGTGGGTCGGCAGAGAAATCGTATTTTGGGGGAGTGATGTTGGCGATAGCCTCAACAACAGCATCAATGTTGAATTTCAGCTGAGCAGAGACGGGGATGATGGGTGCGATTCCAGCGGTGGTTCCTGCGTCATTAGCCTATTATGCGAGGTATACTGAACCAACTTACCCTGGACGAATTTCTTGATGGACTCGCAGTGCTCGACAGCCTCGCTTTCACGGACCAGATCCATCTTGTTTTGCAGAATGACGATGTTCTTGGGGTCGACTCCGATAATTTCCAATGCGGCGAGATGTTCACCGGTCTGGGGTTGAGGACAAGATTCGTTTCCGGCAATGAGCAAGAGAGCACCGTTCACTATTTGTCAGCTTGTCACAAAATACTGGGATGGGATGACATACTGACGGCGGCACCGGTCAACATGGTAGCCATGAGAATATCGTGACCTGGACAATCGACGAAGGAGACGTGTCTATCATTAGCTCACTTCCACACGCCGCTCTGTAATGACTCACCTGATGAGGTCCATAGTTCCTCCACATCCAGGTCGCTGACAAGGTGGGTGGATCTCGGTACTGGAAGGGTATGATCGGTAGTTGGATGGAGGGGGACATTTGGGGTTCTGGCACTTGTAGATCTGTCTACATCAGCATTGCTACCTTGATCGCAATGAGTTGACTAACCTTGGCATTTGCGTAACCAAGCTTGATGGTGATATTTCGTTCTAACTCGTTCTTGAATCGAATAGTGGTGACTCCAGAAACGGCTCGGACTGTGGACGACTTTCCGTGGGCGACATGACCAATGGTACCGATGTTGATCTACGCCATCAGCTTTGTCCAATAGTGCGACCGCGAGCTTACGGTAGCTTGACGGGCGATAACCTCTGGGCTCAAGGCGTTGAGCTTGCTACAGTCGACATCAGCGACCTGCTCGGGGATGCCTCCAGTGGTTTTGGCCGCAGCAGATGCGGGATCGTTTACTGCTCCTGACATGCCTGTGGATATGTTGTCGTTTGATTTGTTGTATTGAACCAATTAAGTCGTGTACTTATTTGTTGGTTGGGTGAATCTTGTTGATTTGAGCGGGATGTTGTATAGATAATATATGGATGATTGTAGATTGATGAAGTTGATGTGTCGGAATACAGGCTATGAGACTACCTGTATATATAGTGTGTAATAAGAATGAGTCGTGTAGACAGAGTGTAGTAGTTGTAACTCGAGTCATTCATTATCCATTAGATACTTTTGTCCTCCACTTGATACTATAATACAAAGTGCCACATTCTCGGTGTTATTGCATTACAGCATGTATCTACTTGGCTATCTTGTCATTGAATCAACTGTAACCTATATACATACATAGACTCAATAACAATGGCAGGACCAGGTATGTAGACTCAGCAGTCAGCTAGAGTATACAGCCGAAGGAACTGACAAAATAGGATTTAACCCTCACCCACCATCATTTCTCCATAGGGGATTGGCAAAGACGTTAGGCGCAGGGATGTGGTTCTTCATCTTTTACAGAGCGAGGTGAGTACAGCACAATCACCACCAAGGAGCTAAGCTGAAGTAACAGGCAAGACGGCCCAGCATTAATAGTACGGTCTAAATACACGGAAATGTACCGCAGACTGACAATTACAGGGACTAAGACATCCTTGGGACGGACATGGACATGGAGAACATCACTAGTTGGACAGATTGGGCATGGATCAGGAGAGGAGGATAGGTGTATTGTTTTGGATTCAGGATTGTACGATTGGCATGAAGCTCGACATATCGCATTACGCAAGACGGGAATTGGAAGGCCTGCATAATGCTCGACAAATGATAATACAACAAAATAACGCTACACTAACCCTCGCCGGCCCAACCTTTCCATACGCCAGCCAGAGGCTTGGAGAATAGCCCCGTTCGAACATCATTCGCAGGACCCCCACTTGCGGTATTAGCGATAGTCGGTGTCCGATCGCCTCCTGTGCCGGTATCAAGCCCAAGACCTGAGTTGTTTGAGTCGGATGATCGGGATAATTGACTTTGCCCTGGTCTTGTGTATGTCGAGTACGCCTTGAGGTGTTCTGCCAGAGACTGTGTCGTCTTGGAGCTGATCGGAGCCGTGTGAGCTGTGGCGGGGACGTTGAGTCTGTTGAGAGTCCCTCTGAGTGCTTGTCGTGAGGGCAGGGGAACGGCAATGATTGGATATGTGAATCCGTGAGCTTCGAGGCAATGGCAAGGGCACGCAGGGCATGTGGGTGAGAAAGGCGAAAAGTGCTCTTTGAAGCATTTCGAGTGGGTACGGTGATTGCATACCCCACATGCCATTGAGAGCCCTATGTATTAGCGTCATTGAGGTTCCCAGTACGATCACTCACCTTTAATCGGTAGACGGCACAGAGAACAGCAAGGAGGTGCAGGCATCTTGTCACACCTCGGACACGTCTTAGTCCGATCGGCAGCACAGCCAATACAAACTACTCCTTCCCGTTTGACTTCGCCTCTGGATGGTTTGGCGGGTTGCTGGACTGTAATTTCGCCATAAGAAGCGCCTTCTCGGAGCGGATGGGATTCATCGGTGAATGAGTATTGCAATATGACTGCTCGATGGCCTAGCAGTTCCATTCGGAGGAGGTAGTCTGCATAAGCGAACTTCCAGGATTCGCATAATGGTAATAGTTCCGGCGTGAGAAGTGTGGGCGATGGACTACTATCAGCATCGCGTTCGGTAACATGACTCACTCATCATCCTGTGGTAGCTCTATACGAACACTGCATGTTTGCACCTTTTTGATTTCCTGCCCCGGCGTTGAGGCCGACCAAGCAGTAATCCTTGAAGCGTTTCTTCTCATTGGCGAATTTCCACCAAATGACACTCGGTGCTTATCACCCGAACTGACATTTGTAATTGATCGTTCTGCAATACCACTTCTCATCTTATCAACACTTCCCAAACTCCTCTGCACTCCCGATGATCCAGTTCCTGCGCCTGACCCCACGAACCCACTGGTACCGCTTTTGCCGGGTGATCTGTCTGTACCTGTACTTCTCGCTCCAGGGGTCAAGGGGACTGTCTGTTGTCGGGGTGGTGATTGCGATTGAAGCTGCGTGAGAGATGGTCGATTACGGCCTTCCAGCCTCACTCTGGGTGATTGCCGGCGGATGGGCATAGGCATTGACAGGCCCGGAGAGTCTCCTTCGTAGCTTGTCCCCAAGGGCGTACTGACGATTGGGTTATCCAGTGTTGGCCTTCCTGGAGTCCGAAGGGAGAGACTGGAAGGATTTAGGATCTGTGACCACCCAGAAGTCCTATATGAGATCTGGCTGATATTGTGGTCAATTGGCGTTATGCTGAATCGTTTACGGACTGGCGTGACTGAAGTATGAGCCTGGCGAGGGGTATGGCGTGGGAGCGTGAAATAATCTTGCTCGGGTGAATGGGCGATGGATGTCTTGGGCTGAGGTGGTACTTCTGCCTTCTGCGTATAGTCGAGTACAATGCACGATATCAATGCTAGCATCTGTACATCTCGTGCTGCCAGTAAAGTGATAAATCTGCCGTCAGTCCGACCCTGTGAATGTTGACTCACATCTGATTGAGGATCGTCCTCCTCTGCAGCAATCCCCTTTCCCAGTTATGTCTAGCTCGCCGCTGATCAACCTCGCGCTTAATATCTGGATGTCTCGAATAAGGAGGCGGCGGATCGTTCAATAGACCTCTCAATGTAGCCCAAACAGCAGCGTGATCCAGTCTCTTGGCTTCTATCGCACGTTCATAATTATTCTCCGTTGATAGACTGTACACTTTTGCGAGCTGATAATCAGGATGACCGAGGTATGATACATCGTGAATAGTGGTCGTCGATCCCGCTTGGACTGGGGCGGGAACATTCTCGAGTTTTCGTAGACCGCCATTACCTCTTGCGTTTCTTGGTTGGAACGTGCGTTGGTTTGGGTTTCCCATGAGTGTGAGAGCAGACATTGCTTTCATGAGTGCGTTATTTGGTTTCAGGTCGCGGGGGGTGGAAGGAGAATTGGAAGGAATTCTGGTACGGGGCAACACAGTCTGTTTTGGGAAGAAGCAGACGAGCTGACCTGTTCATTAGCAGCGTCACGTTGTATGGGCTTACCGTTCGGACCAAAGGTGGCTCCACAAGTTCTAATGAGCATAGGTACATTGACCATATGCCCATCCGCCTCATCTTCAGAATCACTCTCCTCCTCGATCCTCATCCGTCCTTGGCGCTCATGTGCGCCGAGCAGATACGAAGTAGTCGAGAGGAGACATTGTCGACTAGCAGCCCGAAGCTGCTTAATGGTTGTCACCATCTTTTGACGTGTGATTGGTGATACAGTGGGATTTCGCTCCATCTCGAAAGTAGGGTATTCGCTGGCGTAAGGGTAATTTATGGGGAAAGACCAATGGATCCGGATGAAAGCCATTCGATCTCCATTTGCCCATGGGCCATTCATCGACATCGTAAGTCGGCGGTGATGCATATCAATCTACCGTTAGCTCATCAAATGATCGGAAGCTTACCTTTTCAAAGTTGATCCTGGGTCTTGGGAACATTCGGTTGACCAACACGACCTCATCCTTCAGACTGATCCAATCTCCTTTACCTTCTGATGAAGGCGCACGAGCATCATGCCGATTCAGAGAACCCACGCGACTCTGCAAAGCACTGGAATCCGGACTCGATTTACTCTTGACCACTTTGGTCAACCAATCAAGCTGCTCCATTCCCTTTGACTTTGTCTTGCCTCCTCCCCTCGTCATCCCCACCTCGGTTCTCGCAGATTTGAGCCTGGCAATACCGGACGGCGCGACTAGTGGAGGGGGTAGGAGTTGTTTCTCATCCACATCTGGGGCTCGAGTGTAAGTGATATCCGCCGCTCCCTTCCTGGAGAGAAGGACTCGGATGGGTGCACCGCGTTTGTATCCGACCCTTTCCGTGACTTCCTCACTGACTGGCCAAATCCGTAATGTCCTATCTTTGGACCAGGTAATCAATTGGAATTCCCGATCTTCGAACCCTTGATCATGCCCTCCCTTGTTCCGCCAAACAAACTCCTTGACCACATCATCGTGCCCTTCAAATACTTCGACTGGATTGTCTGATTTGAGACCGTACATTTCCAGATCCTTGAATCCTCGTTGGGGAAGCGCTAAAATACCCTCACCGAATGGGAGATTACGAGCTCGCCAGACTGGGTAGGATGTTGAGATAGTACGTGAAGGTTCGGTGGGTGCTTCCAGGGAAGGGTAAAATTCGTTGCGGGAGTCGGTGAATGCTGTAGCCTGTTCTGCTAATTCGGGAACTGTCCATGTTTTGATCGTTTTGTCTGAATGTCAGTTTGTACCACGACGGCCAGAGTAGGACATACCTAGAGAGCAGGTGACGAGCTTATGCCTGTACTGCCTATCCCAGTCCAGACCGTAGATCTTGGCATCATGCGCTTGGATAGTCGTGACGGGCACCGAGCCTTTCCTGTTATCCCAGATGACCACATCCTTCCCATGGGCAGTAGCCACAATATGGTCATGCTGCCTATTCCATTTCACCTGGGTTCCAGCAGATCCCCAAGCGCATAATCGCATAAATGGCCTATCCCCCATTCTCAGATCCCAACCCCTGATCCCACAATCCATACTAACAGTAGCCATGAGGTTTGGATCTCTCGCATTCCAGTTGATATCGGTGATCGCTCTTGCATGAGCATCAATCGATTTCGTAAGAACTCTGGAGATTTGGGCATTCAGATCCCATATTAGGAGTTTCTGGGATGAAGTCGAGAGGATATAATTCGAAGTAGCGGGGTGAGGTGACCATTGACAGCTATCTTTTCAGCTCTTGCACATACACAGTTATAGGACCAGCTGACTTACTCTGCGATCTGCCATGTCCCTCCTTGGGGTATGAATCTAGGCGCGTTATTCAGATTGGCCAGATCCAAAATATAAAGCCCCTTCCGACTAGCCAAGCATACATCCCTACTACTCGGTGATATAGACAGACTCCCGACAGGCTGATTGACAGAAATAGTAGCTCCTTCCTTGAATGGATCAGGTGGGCTGGCGTCATGTCGACTATTCGCCGTTATAGTATTTGAAGTCCCATTACGGTCAAGTCTCGGTCGAAAGAGTGACCGAGGTGAAAGCTCTGGCGGGGGTAGAGCGTGGAAGCTTGACGATATCGAGGTTGCTGAAGATGACCGCCGACTCCCGGGAGATAGTGGGGAGCTGGGAAGTGGGATTTCCCGCGGCGAGAACATTATGACATGCTGGTTTTGAGTATAAAGATTGGGTGCTGGATGTTACTTTGGTACTGGGCGACGATAAGGTGTTCGGGCCGTGCCTGGATCCAGCAATCAACTGTTGATGGATGTCCGTCGTCTCTGTACTTGCATTCCGTGTTATTGGTTCACGACACTTATACAGGAGACTTGACACCGTGCATGAGGGAGGGATACTGCTTGAATCTAGATTAAAGCCTGCCGAACGCTCGAGACACCGATAGAACATGTCGAGGGACCCATATAACGATGTCAAGCGGTCAGTCCTCCCCCACCTTCCCTTCAATTGCTAACAATTATCAGTGACGTCGAATCCAAC
>Ga0265780_10003255_pt1 | contig 21459 bp, 19 predicted proteins | sample P1T30metagenome_FD_192432 | JGI IMG/M metagenome (GOLD analysis project Ga0265780, IMG submission 192432) | Plant litter microbial communities from East Loma Ridge, Irvine, California - P1 T30 | ecosystem: Environmental > Terrestrial > Plant litter > Unclassified | place: USA: California...
GAACTTGCCGTTGTCGAGGACGGCTTCGCCGAACTTGATCTCTGGACCCTCCATGTGGGGGCTACTCCTCTTTGTTTTGCATCGAGGCCCCGTGTGGGCATCGATGTGCATCGGGAGCGGGCGGCGGGTCGGCACGTGGGCGTGCACGGGTCGCGGCGCGTCAGCACCGGTCGACCCGTCTGGTCAACAGTAGAAACGGTCGGACCTCGCTGCCCCGCCGCCGCGATCGCGACCCGGGCGCTGGTTCCGCCTGTCACCACCGGTGACCAGCAGCCGTGACCGGCCTGCTCCGTGCGCGAGCCTAGCACCGAGGCCCTCGAGCCCCGGGGAGGCGCGGGTCGGCTCCCGGAGACCGCCCCCGTTCCGGGGCGCCCGCGCCGGCCGGGGCCCGGGATAGGGTCGGGGCATGAGCGCGCGACGACGACCCGGCCGCCTGCGGTCAGCGGGGCTCGCGGTCGTGGCGACCGGCGCCTCCCTGGCTCTCGGGGCCGTCCTGCTCGTGCCGTCGACGTCGGCCGAGGCCGCCGGGTACCCGCGGTGGTCCGACGTCGAGGCCGCGAAGGGCGACGCCGCCGCCACCGCCGCGCAGGTCGAGGCCGTCACCGGGGCGCTCGACTCGCTCGAGGCGACCGCCGCGACCCGCGGCGACGAGGCCGTCGCCGCCGACGCCCTCGCGGCGCAGGCGCAGGACGCCCTCGACGCCGCCGACTCCCGCGCCGACCAGCTCGCGGCCGAAGCGGCCGCCGCCGCGGACGACGAGCAGGAGGCGCACCGCCAGGCCGGCCAGCTCGCCGCCCACCTCTCGCGCGCCGGCAGCCCGCAGTCGATGTCGGTCGAGCTCTTCTCGAGCGACGACGCCGACGAGCTGCTCTACCGCCTCGGCAGCCTCACCCAGCTCGGCGACCGGTGGCAGGGCGTCCTCGCCGACGCCACGACCGCGAGCAACACCGTCTCGTCGCTGACGGACCAGGCCGAGACGGCGCGTGCCGAGCGCGACCGGCTCGCGCGGGCCGCGGCCGACGACGCGGCGACGGCGGCCACGGCGCAGGCCGCCGCCGACGCCCAGGTCGCCGAGGTGACGACGCGGTCGGACGAGCTCTACGCGCAGCTCGCGACCCTCAACGCGACGACGGCCGACGTCGAGCGGCAGTACCGCGAGGGCGAGGCGGCCCAGGTGGCCGCCGTGGCGCAGGCCCGGGCGGCGGAGGCGGCCGCAGCGGCCGCCGCGGCCCGGCCGGCTCCGAGCACGGGCGGCGGATCGGTCGCGGCTCCCGCACCGGCGCCGGCGCCCGCGCCCGCCCCGGCGACGGGTGGCGGTCCCGCGCCGGCCCCGGCGCCCGCGCCCGCTCCCCCGGTGACGACCCCCGCGCCTCCCCCGGTCGTCGTGGCCCCGCCGTCGGCGGTCAACGACCCGGCCGGCGCGAAGGCCTACGCCGCGACGAAGGTCGGCGGCGGCGCCGAGTACACCTGCCTCGTGCAGCTCTGGAACAAGGAGTCGGGCTGGCGCACCAGCGCGACCAACCCGTACAGCGGCGCCTACGGCATCCCCCAGGCGCTGCTCGGCTCGAAGATGGCCTCGGCCGGCGCCGACTGGCGGACGAGCTACCGCACGCAGGTCGACTGGGGCGTGGGCTACATCCACGACCGCTACGGGACGATGTGCGCGGCCTGGGCCCACTCGGTCGAGAACGACTGGTACTGAGGCGCCCAGCCCCGCTCGCCGGCGGGGACGGTGTCGTCGCCGCCGGTGCGCGTCACCCTCGGGGACGGAGAACGGCCCCCGTCCTGCGGTGCAGGACGGGGGCCGTGGTCGAGACGCTCGGGGCGACGACTAGCGACGCAGGCCCAGGCGGCCGATGAGCGTGCGGTAGCGCTCGATGTCGACCTTGGACAGGTAGCCCAGGAGACGACGGCGCTGGCCGACCAGGAGGAGCAGGCCACGACGCGAGTGGTGGTCGTGCTTGTGCTCCTTCAGGTGCTCGGTCAGGTCGAGGATGCGCTGCGTCATGACAGCGATCTGGACCTCGGGGGATCCCGTGTCGCCGGGGTGGGTCGCGTACTCTTCGATGATCCGGGTCTTGACCTCAGGTGCAAGTGCCATGTGGATCCCCTTTCAGCTCGTTGCGCGGTGCTCGTCACAGGATGTGCGAGCTCTCTTGATCCGCGGCCGTTCAGACGGCAACCTGACGAGACTACCAGACGGGTGACTGGCGAGGGGCCCGGCGTCGGGTGCGCGACCCGCGCCTCCCCCCGGCCAGGGCGAGCCCGACGCCGGCCGCGCCGATGGCCGCCCCGAGGGTGTTCATGGCGATGTCCTGCGGGTCCGCGAAGCGCGTCGCCGAGAGCACCGTCGACTGGTACGACTCGATGAAGACGGTCGCGCCGAGGCCGACGACGATGCCGACCCACCAGAGCCGGCGCGGCAGGAGCAGGGCCGGGAACATGCCCATGGGCACGAACATCGCGACGTTCGCGGCGGCCTCGACCCGGGCGAAGGTGATCCACGCGGTCTCGTCGTGCCGGGAGAACAGGTCGAGGGCACGCCAGAGGAGCTCGGAGGTGCCGTCGCCGTAGACCGACGGACGCAGCGTCATCCACGCCACCCCCGCGAGGTAGAGGACGCTGAACAGGAGGAGGACGGCACGACGCATCCCTCGAGTGTGCGGCATATCGGCTGACCGCGGGCCTCGGGGGGCCGAGGACCATCCGCAGGGCGGAGGCGCGTCATCCGCGCGACGGCTCCTCCGCGGCGACCCGCCCTCGGCACCGGCCGCCCGGCACCGGGCGGGCGCCCCGGGTGCTGCTCGTAGGCTGGCCGGATGTCCCCGACCGCCGACGCCCTCGCCGACCTGTGGGCGCGCGTCGTCCTCCGCGCCGACCCGCTGCCGACCGGCTCGACCCTCGCGGCGGTCGCCGTGGGGCTCGCCCTCGTGCTGCTGCCCACGACCTGGCGCACCGTCCGGCACGCGGTCACCGTCGTGCACGAGGGCGGCCACGGCCTGGCCGCCGTGCTCACCGGGCGCCGGCTCACGGGCATCCGCCTGCACTCCGACACGTCGGGGCTGACCGTGTCGCGCGGGCCGGTGCGCGGCCCGGGGATGGTCGCCACCCTGCTCGCGGGCTACACCGCCCCGGCCCTCGCCGGCCTCGGCGCGGCCTGGCTGCTCGGCTCCGGCTTCGCCGCCGGGCTGCTCTGGGCCCTGCTCCTCTTCCTCGCGCTGATGCTCGTGCAGATCCGCAACTGGTTCGGCCTCTGGGTGGTGCTCGTGGGAGCCGCGGTGGTCGTGCCGCTGACCTGGTTCGCCCCGGTCGTCTGGCAGCAGGCCTTCGGCCTGGCGCTCACGAGCGTCCTGGCGGCGGGGGCGCTCCGGGCGGCGCTCGAGCTGCAGGGCAGCCGACGCCGCGCCTCGAGGCAGGGCCGGCCCGCCGGGTCGGACGCCGACCAGCTGGCGCGGCTGACGCACGTGCCCGGCCTGCTCTGGGTCGGCGTCTTCGTGCTCGTCGCGGCGGCCTGCTTGCTCGGCGGCGCGGCCCTGCTCTTCCCGGGGTGGCCGACGGCCTGACCGCGGCCCCGGGGCCGTCGCCCCGGCCGACGCGCGCTACGCCGGCGCCGTGGCCAGGGCGTGGACGGGGAGGCGCGACGCGAGCCGGTCGCGCCCGCCCAGCCCCTCGAGCTCGAGCAGCACCGCGACGCCGACGACCTCGTAGCCCGCGCGCTCGAGCAGGGTGACGGTGGCCTCGGCCGTGCCGCCGGTCGCGAGGACGTCGTCGACGACGAGCACGGCGGTGCCGGCGGGCAGCTGTGCGGGACGGAGCTCGAGGGTCGCCTCGCCGTACTCGAGCGAGTAGCTCTCGCTCAGGACCTCGCCCGGCAGCTTGCCGGCCTTGCGCACCGTGAGCACCCCGACGCCCTGCTCGATCGCGATGCCGCCGGCGAGCGCGAAGCCGCGCGCCTCGATGCCCGCGACCGCCGCGAACGCGCCGTCGAAGGGCTCGGACAGGGCCGCGGTCACCTGCGCGAAGGCGTCGCTGTCGGAGAAGAGCGGCGTGACGTCGCGGAAGAGGATGCCGGGCTTCGGGAAGTCGGGCACGACCGCGACGAGGCGGTCGACGAGGGCGGAGGCGTCGGTGACGGTCATCCGCACAACGCTACCGGCCTCGCCGACCGGCCCGATGACGGGGGTCGGTGCCAGAGTTCACGCATGACCCGGTCCATCGTCCCGCCGTACCTGCTCGCCCACCTCGCCGAGGCCGACGCCACGCGACTGACCCGCGCCCCCGAGGCCGCTCGCCACCTGCTCGCCCAGCTCGACGAGGTGCACTCCGCCCGCTCGGCCGCTCCCCCGGTGCGGCAGGGCGCGATCGCGGCCGACCCGGTGCTCGAGCGCACGATCGCCGACGCCCACGGCACGGAGGAGCTGCCGGGCGACGTGGTCCGCCGCGAGGGCGACCCGGCGGGCGACGACCCCGCCGCCACCGAGGCCTACGACGCGCTCGGCGCCACCTACGCCCTCTTCGACGAGGTCTACGGCCGCTCGTCGATCGACGGCGCGGGCCTCCCCCTCGACGCCACCGTGCACTACGGCCTCGACTACGACAACGCGTTCTGGAACGGCGAGCGCATGGTCTTCGGCGACGGCGACGGCGAGGTGTTCCGGCGCTTCACCTCCTCGGTCAGCGTCGTCGGCCACGAGCTCACGCACGGCGTCACGCAGTACACGGCGAACCTCGAGTACCAGGGGCAGTCCGGCGCCCTCAACGAGTCGGTGAGTGACGTCTTCGGCGCGCTCGTCGAGCAGTACCTCCACCGCCACGACACCGCCGAGGCCACGTGGCTCATCGGTGAGGGCCTGTTCACCGACGAGGTGCAGGGACGGGCGCTGCGCTCGATGAAGGCGCCCGGCACGGCGTACGACGACGACGTGCTCGGGGTCGACCCCCAGCCGGCCGACATGTCCGGCTACGTCGAGACGACCGACGACAACGGCGGCGTGCACCTCAACTCGGGCATCCCCAACCGCGCCTTCTACCTCGTCGCCGAGGTGCTCGGCGGCGCCGCGTGGGAGCGTGCGGGGCAGATCTGGTACGACACCATCACGAACGGCTCGCTCTCGACGACGGCCGACTTCGCCGAGTTCGCGGCGGCCACGATCGCCGCGGCGACCGAGCGCTACGGCGACCGGTCGGACGAGGTGCGGGCGACGGTCGCCGGGTGGCGCGGCGTCGGCGTGACCGTCGCGGTCGAGGGCGGCATGTCCCACTGACGCGCCTGGGCTCCGCGCCTCCGGCCCGCCCGGGGGCGCGGAGTAGCATCACCGCCATGATGGTCACCGTGCAGCGCACCGGCGGGTTCGCGGGCCTCACCCGCACCTGGCAGGTCGACGTCGACGCCGAGCCCGACGCCGAGTCGTGGCTGGTGCTCATCGACGAGCTGCCCTGGGGCCAGGCCGACGACGCCCCGTCGACGCAGCGCGACCGCTTCATCTGGCTGATCTCGGCCGGGACGCGGCCCGCCAAGGAGGCCACGCTGCCCGAGCAGCAGGTGACCGGGCCCTGGCGCGAGCTCGTCGACCGCGTCCGACGCACGAGCGAGGCCGAGGCCGGCGACGGGTCGCCCCGCGACGACCCGCACGGTCGGGCCTGACCGTGGTGCGCTCGCGGCGCTGGCTGTTCCCCGTGGCCGCCGTCGCGGTCGTCGCGGCCGGAGGCGTCGCCGTCGGCGTGGCCCAGGCGTCGAACCCGATCACGGTCTCGGGTGCCGAGACCGCGCCTCCCTGGCCCGTCCCCGCCGTCGCCGACCGGCCCGAGCGGGCGCGGCTCGCCGGGCTGACGAACGTCTGGGGCGAGGACCTCGCGATGCACGTCCACGCGCACCTGTCGATCACCGTCGACGGCGAGGCGGTGACGCTGCCCGGCGACATCGGCCACGATTCGGGCACGAAGTTCGCCGCGCCCCTGCACACCCACGACACCTCGGGCATCGTCCACGTCGAGTCGCCCCGGAGGGAGGTGTTCGTCCTCGGGCAGCTCTTCACCGAGTGGGACGTGCACCTCGACGCCACGAGCGTCGGCGACCTCGGCGACGGGGACGGCCGGCGGCTGACGGCGTTCGTGGACGGGTCCCGCTGGGCGGGCGACCCGGCGGACATCCGGCTCCGCGACTTCGAGGACGTGGCGCTCGTGATCGGGCCGGCCGACGAGGCGGCCACCGCGCCTCCGGCCTTCCGGTGGCCCGACGACTACCGCTGATCGTCGGTCGAGGGTGGCGCGCGACGCACCCTCGGGGCACCCTGGTCGGATGAGCGACGTCGAGAGCCCGGAGAAGGACCATCTGCACCTGTACCTCCGTCGGCGGAGGGAGGAGCTGCTCGGGACGCTCGACGGCCTCGACGAGTACGACGTGCGGCGACCGCTCGTGCCGAGCGGCACGAACCTCCTCGGGCTCGTCAAGCATGTCGCGAGCGTCGAGCTGGGCTACTTCGGCGAGGTGTTCGGCCGACCCGCCGAGCTCGAGGCGCCGTGGCTGACGGAGGGAGCGGAGCCCGACGCCGACCTCTGGGCGACGGCGGACGAGAGCCGGGAGGCGATCGTCGACTTCGCACGACGGGCCGGCGAGCACGTGGACGCGACGATCCGCGCGCTGCCGCTCGACGCCCCGGGCAGCGTGCCGTGGTGGCCGGCCGACCGTCGCGAGGTGACGCTGCACCAGGTGCTCGTGCACATGCTCTCGGAGGCCGCTCGGCACGCGGGGCACGCCGACATCGTCCGCGAGCTCGTCGACGGCCGGCTCGGGACGGGGCCCGGCGACCCGAACGTCGTGCCGCACGACGAGGCGGGGTGGCGGGCGCACCGCGACCGCGTCGAGGCCGCGGCCCGGGAGGCCGCCGACCGAGAGGCCGGCGACCGAGAGGCCGGCGACCGGGAGGCCGGCGGCAGCACCGCGTGAGGCCGTCGGACAGCGCGCTGCGGGTCAGCCGACGACGGTGAGGCGCTGCGTCGGGCGGGTCATCGCCACGTAGAGGCTGGCGGCGCCGCGGGCCGAGGAGTCCTTGACGCCCTCGGGGTCGACGAGCACCACCGCATCGAACTCCAGGCCCTTGGCCGTGGCGGGGCTGAGCACGGAGATCGGCTTCGTCAGCGACGCCGTTCCGGGCGCCACGTCGCCGGGGAACAGGGCGAGGAGGCGCTCGACGAGCGGGTCGACGAGGCCGACGGGGGCGATGACGGCCATCGTGCCCTCGGCGTCGACGGCCCGGTCGGAGGCGACCGCCTCGACGGCCGCGGCGAGGAGGGCGTCGCGGGACGCGCCTCCCCCGCTGGTCGACGTCGGCACGGCCACCTCGCGGACGGGCCACTCGCTCGACCGGACCGATCGGCTGGGCGTGACGCGGAGCCCGCTGGCCCGCGCGGCGGTCTCGGCGTGCTCGACGATCTGGCTCGGGGTGCGGTAGTTGACGGTCAGCTCTTCGAGGCGGTGCGGCGCGGTGCCCGCGACCGACGAGCCGCGACGGCGTCCGAGGAGCCCCTGAAGGGCGCCCTGCCACGACGACGCCGAGGCCGGGCTCGACGCCTGGGCGATGTCGCCGACGACCGTGAACGACCGGAGGGGGCAGCGCCGGGCGAGCAGGCGCCACTGCATCGGCGAGAGCTCTTGCGCCTCGTCGACGACGACGTGCCCGAAGGCCCAGGTGCGGTCGCCGGCGGCGCGCTCGGCGGTCGTCAGCGAGGCGGCGCGCTCGGCGAAGCCGCCGGCGATCTGCTCGGCCGAGACCATGCCCTCGACGCCCATGTTCTCGATCGCACGCTCGGCGTTCTCGATGTCGCGCTTGCGCTGGGCCTTGCGGGCCAGCTTCTCGGGGTCGACGCCCGCCTGGAACTCGCCCAACAGCTCGGCCGCCTCGTCGAGGAGCGGCACGTCGGAGATCGTGAAGCCCGAGCCGCGCGGGCGCTGCAGGAGGGCGCGCTGCTGCGGCGTCCACCGGGGCGTGATCGAGGCGAGCCAGCCCGGGCGGGCGTAGAGGTCTTCGACGAGCTTCTCGGCGGAGAGCGGCAGCCACGCCGTGTTGAGCAGCACGCGGACGTCGTGCGACTGGCGGATGTCCTCGCGCAGCACCGCCTCGTCGGACTCGTCGACCGTCGTGCCGTGGTCGCGCATCTGCGCGATGAGCTGGCGGGTGAGCGCCGTGAGCGCGGACTTGTTGAAGCCGACGCGGGCGAGGTTGTGGGGCTTGCCCCTCTCCTGCGCGCGGCGCATGGCGTCGACCACGAGCTCGGGCTGCACGACGAGCCGCTCGCCGTTGACGTCGATCGTCGTCGGCTCGGTCGGGCGGATCTGCCGCGAGCGCACCGCCCGCTTGATGAGGTCGGCCATCTCGGCCGAGCCCTTGAGCGCGGCGACGTCGGGGGCGTCGTCGACCTGGGTCTCGAGGTCGGGGTAGAGGCCGCCGAGGCTCGAGAGCACGACGCCGCTCTCGCCGAGGGAGGGCAGCACCTGCTCGATGTAGCGGAGGAACGACCGTGACGGGCCGACGACGAGCACGCCCGAGCCGCGGAGGCGCTCGCGGTGCGAGTAGAGGAGGTACGCCGCGCGGTGCAGGGCGACGGCGGTCTTGCCGGTGCCGGGCCCGCCCTGCACGACGAGCACCCCGTCGAGCTCGGAGCGGATGATGCGGTCTTGCTCGGCCTGGATCGTCGCGACGATGTCGGTCATGCGTCCGGTGCGCTGAGCGGTGAGCGCCGCCATGAGGGCGCCCTCGCCCTGCAGCTGCACGTCGTCACGCTCGAGGAGGTCGGGGTCGAAGACCTCGTCCTCGAGGCGCGTGACGGTGCGCCCGGAGAGGGTCAGGTGGCGCCGGGCGCGGACGCCCATCGGCGTCGCGGCGGTCGCCTGGTAGAACGCGCTGGCGCCGGGGACGCGCCAGTCGAGGAGGATCGGGTGGTGCTGCTCGTCGCGGAGCCCGATGCGCCCGATGTAGCGGTGGCGGCCGCCGTCGGCGGAGGCGCCGGGGCCGCCGGCCCTCGACAGCTCGCCGGGCTCGTCGGGCTCGTCGGGCCGCTCGAGCTCGAGGCGGCCGAAGGCGAGGCGCTCGTCGACGGCGCCGAGCTGGGTGATCGTGTCTTCGTAGAGCCGGGCGAACGCGTCGCGCTCGCTGCGGCTCTGGTGGTTGCCCCCGACGGCCTCCCGCCGGGTGCTCTCGAGGCGGACGCGGGCGTCGGCCTTCACCTCGTCCAGGCGCGCGTAGAGCGTCGCCACGTAGGCGCGTTCGCGCTCGAGCTCAGATGACACCAGGCACTCCACCCCTCGGGAAAAGACGGCACGCCAGTCTACCTGCGGCCGGCGGGCCGCCCGCTCCACGCGTGACGACGCCCGCCCCCTCCGAGGAGGGGACGGGCGCGTCGTGACGAGCGGGGGTCGAGGCCTAGAACTCCTCGTGCGTCTCGGGGTCGCCGTCCCAGAGCCGACCGCGCTCGAGGCCGCTGATGCGTTGCACCTCGTCGTCGGAGAGCTCGAAGTCGAAGACGTCGAGGTTCTCCCGCTGGCGACCGGGGTCGGCCGACTTCGGGACGGGCACGGCGCCGAGCTGGACGTGCCAGCGGAGCACGACCTGGGTGGGCGTCTTGCCGTGGGCGCGCGCGATCTCGGTGACCACGGCCTCCTGCAGCAGCTCGCTCTGCTTGGCGAGCGGGCTCCAGCTCTCGGTGACGATGCCCATGCGCTCGTGCACCGCGCGCATCCCCGCCTGGGGGAAGTACGGGTGCAGCTCGATCTGGTTGACGACCGGCACGACGCCGGTCTCGTCGGCGACGCGCTGGAGGTGCTCCTCGGTGAAGTTCGAGACGCCGACGCTGCCGACGAGCCCGTCCTCCTGCAGCTTCACGAACGCGCGGAACGAGTCGACGTACTTGTCGACCCGCGGCAGCGGCCAGTGGATGAGGTACAGGTCGACGACGTCGAGGCCGAGGTTCTTGCGTGTCTCCTCGAAGCTCGCGAGGGTCTCCTCGTAGCCGTGGTGGCGACCGGGCAGCTTCGACGTGACGACGAGCTCGTCGCGCGGCACGTCGACGCGGCGGACCGCCTCGCCGACCGCGGCCTCGTTGCCGTAGTTGAGCGCCGTGTCGAGCAGGCGGTAGCCCGACTCGATCGCCGTGACGACCTGGGCGGTGCCCTCGTCGCCGTCCATGCCGTACGTGCCGAGCCCGAGGGCGGGGATGGTGCGGCCGTCGGCCAGCCCGATCGAGGGGGCCGTCATCAGCGGACGCCGAGCAGGTCGATCACGAAGATCAGGGTCTTGCCCGAGAGGCGGTGGCCGCCGCCGGCGGGGCCGTAGGCGAGGTGCGGCGGGACGACGAGCTCGCGGCGGCCGCCGACCTTCATGCCGGGGATGCCCTCCTGCCAGCCGCGGACGAGCGCCGCGAGGGGGAAGTCGATGGGCTCGCCGCGGCTCCACGAGGCGTCGAACTCCTCGCCGGAGTCGTGCTCGACGCCGACGTAGTGCACCTTGACGGTCGAGCCGGCGGTCGCCTCGTCGCCGTCGCCGACGGTGATGTCGGTGATCTGCAGCTCGTCGGGCGCGGGGCCGGTGGGGGCGTCGATCTCGGGCTTGGTCTGGGGGTCGTGAGTCATGGGGACCATCCAACCACCGGCTCCGGGCGGGGGCCGAGCCGCGCCTCCCCGGCTCGTCGGCGACCTCTCGGGCAGGAGGCGCGGAGCACCTCGCCGAGGGAGGGGCGACGGGCCGACCGCTCGCGTCCTCCCTGCGAGGCTCGAGTGGCCGACCCGTCGTCGACCCGCACCGAGATCAGTTCATCGATGCGGACGGATGGAGGCTATACCGGCGCCGAGGCGCGACAAAATCGGCGAGGATGGAGGCTTGTCCACTCCCCCAGGCACCCCCGGCGAGCCCCCGGTCGAACCCGTCACGCCCGTCCGCCGGCCCCTGTTCGTCGACCTCACGCCCCTGCGGCGGAGCCCCGCGTTCGCCCGGCTCTTCGTCGGCAACACGGTCAGCGGCATCGGGACGCAGCTGACCCTCGTGGCCGTCGGGCTCGAGGTGTACGAGATCACCCGGTCGACCTTCGCGGTGGCCCTCGTCGGCGTCGTCTCGCTGCTGCCGATGATCGTCGCCGGCCTCTGGGGCGGCATGCTCGCCGACGCCTTCGACCGGCGCAAGGTGGCCCTCGTCGCCGCCGTCTTCGCCTGGCTCTCGACGGGCGCGATCGCCCTGCACGCCTGGCTCGGCCTGCGCGAGGTCGTGCTGCTCTACGCCCTCGCCACCGTCAACGCCGTCGCGGGCACGATGATCGCGACGTCGCGCGCGGCCATCGTGCCGCGCCTGCTGCCCGCCACCCTGCTGCCCGCCGCGTCGGCGCTCGGCGGCATCGGCACGGGGCTCATGCTCACCGTCGGCCCCGCCCTCGCCGGCGTGCTCGTCGCGGGCGTGGGGTTCCCGATCACCTACACGATCGACGTCGTGCTGTTCTCGGCCGCCTTCCTCGGCATCGTCACGCTGCCGCCGATCCGCCCCGAGGGCGAGACGCAGCGGCCCGGACTCCAGTCGCTCGCGGTGGGGCTGCGGTTCCTCCGCCGGTCGCCGAACATCCGCACGACGTTCGTCGTCGACCTGATCGCCATGACCTTCGGGCAGCCCAGGGTGCTGTTCCCCGTCGTCGGGGCGGTGGTGATCGGCGGAGGCGCGGTGACGGTCGGCGTGCTCACCGCCTCCTACGCCGTGGGCGCGCTGCTCAGCAGCGTCTTCTCCGGTCGGCTCGGCCACGTGCGGCTGCAGGGCCGCGCCGTGAACCGCTCGATCACGGTGTACGGCGTCGCGATCGCGGCGTTCGGCATCGTGCTGCTGCTCACCACGCCCCGCGGGTCGGGCGGCCTCACGGAGGGGCTCGGCCAGGCCGACCTCGTGGCCCTCGCGGGCGCCGCCGTCACGCTCGCCGCGGCCGGGGCGGCGGACAACGTGAGCTCGATCTTCCGCTCGACCATCCTCCAGGCGGCGGCTCCGGACTCGATGCGGGGGCGCCTCCAGGGCATCTTCATCGTCGTCGTCACGGGCGGGCCGCGCGTCGGCGACCTCTTCGTCGGGCTCGTCGCGGCGGTGGGCGTCGTCTGGCCTCCCCTGCTCGGCGGGGCGATGATCGTCGTGCTCGTCGCCGTCGTGGCGCGGCTGACGCCGTCGTTCCGCGCGTACGACGCGGCGGCGCCGACGCCGTAGCGGCCGCGGCCCGTGGGCCAGCCGGGCTGCCGCTACCAGCCGGGCGGCTGCAGCGGTCGGCCCCACTGGTCGTGGGTCGCGGCCCAAGGCGTCTGCCCGACCGGTGTGCTCGCCGGCAGGAGCGTGGGCGGCGGCGCCCATCCGTCGAACGCCGTCGGCGGGGCCTGGAGCGCCGCCCGGCTGCGCACGAGGGCCGCCAGCAGCTCGGCCTCGTCGCGCTGGGCCAGCTCGTCGCCGGTGCGGCTGCCCTTGACCATGCGCTGCCGGGTGAAGGCGAGCCGGGTGGCGTCGCTGACGAAGCGCTTCATGGCCGGCCCGACCCCGTTCGCGGTCGCCCACCGGCGAGCGCGGCGACGCCCCGACGCGGTCGACAGCATGCCGACCTCGTCGGCGCTGAACCAGCCGACCGCGGCGTACTCGGCCAGGCGGGCGTGGGTGACGCGGCGCTCGGCCCGGCGCAGGAAGACGACGAGCACGACCATCGCGACGAAGATCGGCACCTGCACGAGCAGGTAGTAGGCGAAGAACGAGTCGCCGACGACGACGAGGGCGCCGTTCCAGAGGGCGTGCAGCAGGACGGCCGGCACGAGGCCGACGACGAACCAGCCGATCGCGCCGACCGGGCCCGTCCGGCGTGCGGCCCAGCCGAGCGCGATGCCGGTGCAGGCCGTGTACATGACGTGGGCGAAGGGCGACATGAGCGCTCGCACGACGAAGACGAAGAGGAGCCCCTGGCTGCCCGAGAAGAGGTCGTCGGTGACCTGCACGGCGAAGTACTGGATGTTCTCGACGAAGGCGAAGCCCGCGGCGACCGTGGCCGCGTAGACCACGCCGTCGACCGGGCCGTCGAAGTGCCGGCGGAAGATCCAGAGCACGAGCAGCACGCCGAACCCCTTCGCGCCCTCCTCGACGAGCGGCGCCTGCACGACCGCGGCGAGCACGTCGGCGGTGTCGGTGGCCCCGATGCCCACGAGCGCCTGCACCTGGCCGACGAGGAGGTCGACGATGAGGGCCGTGCCGACGCTGACGACCGCCCCCCAGAGGAACGCGAACAGGAGGGCCACCCGGGGCTCGGGCTCCCACCGGTCGACGAGCCAGATGCCGGTCAGGACGATCGCGAGCGGGACGAAGGCGAGCAGGCTCGCGGCGAGGATGATCGCCGGCTGGAGGAAGAGCAGGAAGTACGCGACGACGGCGACCGCGAAGACCCCGATGACCGTGAAGCCGACCGCGAGCGACACCGCGCTCGCGACGCGGCGACGGGCGGGACCGGGACCGGGCGCGACCGGCGCCGGCGCCGCGAAGACCGGCTGCGCCGGGTACCAGACGGGCTCGACGGCGGCGGCCGGGGCCACGGCGTGACGCGCCCGGTCGGAGGGCGCGGAGGGGTCGTTCCAACTCATGCGACGACCCTACGGGCCGCGAGGCGCACGAGGCCGCCCGGGCAGCGCGACCGATCCCGGGCGGAGGTACCCTACGGGGATGCCCACGACGCGGTCCCTCCCCGACGACCCGTCGCCGACCCGCTACGTCGTCATGCGCGTGTGGCACGACTTCCTCCGCCACCGCACGATCGACGCGGCGGCCTCGCTGACCTTCTTCTCGATGCTCGCGATCCTGCCGACGGCCCTCGCTCTCGTGTCGGGCGTCGCGCTCTTCCAGGAGGGCGAGGAGGCGGTGGACGAGATCCTGCAGGTGGCCCGCTACGTGCTCACCCCGAACGCGATCGACACCCTCCGCGGCCCGCTCGAGCAGATGCTGAGCCTGTCGAACCCGGGCGTCGCCTTCGGCATCGGCCTCTGGCTCATGCTCTGGTCGCTCTCGTCGTACACGACCGCCTTCGGCCGGGCCATGAACACGGCCTACGACGTCGAGGAGGGACGGCGCATCTGGAAGTTCCGCGGCCACATGATGATCGTCACCCTCGTGCTGATGGTCTCGTTCGCCGTCATCGCGACGATATTGCTCGTGACGCCGACCCTCGCCGTCGGCATCGGCGACGCCCTGGGCGTCGGCGAGCCCTTCATCACCCTGTACAACGTGCTCAAGTGGCCCGTGCTCGTCGGCCTCGCGATCGCGAGCGTGGCGATGCTCTACTACTTCACGCCGAACGTGCGACCCCCGCGCCTGCGGTGGGTGTCGTACGGCGCGATGCTCGCGCTCGGCGTCTGGTCGCTCTGCACCGTCGGCTTCGCGGTCTACGTGACGACCGTCTCGAACTACGACCGGTTCTACGGCTGGCTCGGCGGCGTCGTGGTCGTGCTGCTCTACTCGTACATCAGCAACTTCGTGCTCGTCATCGGCGGCGAGCTAGACAGCGAGATCCTCCGCATGCGGCAGCTGCGCCGGGGCCTCCAGGCGGAGGAGATCATCCCCCTGCCGATGCGCGACACGGCCCGCAACCACATCCTGGCCCGCAACTCGGCCTGGGACGTCCGCGTCGGCCGTGCCATCCGCGAGCGGGCGCTGCGCGAGAACGGCGGCGTGCAGGACGCCGACGAGCTCCGCCACCTCATGCTGCACCGCGACGCGCCGGCGACCGCCGAGCACGACCGCGACCACCCGGCGCCCCGCGAGCTCGACCTCGACGGCGACGGGAACCGCGACCCCGCGGACGCCCCCGTGGACACCGCCGAGGCCCTCCGCGCCGGGCGGTCCGAGGTCGACGCCGAGCCGGACCGCGCCGCGGCGCCGTCGACGTCCTGACCCGTCAGCCGGCGGTCTCGTCGCCCGGGTTGCGCACGCCCGACTCGGCGACGGCCCGCGACACCGCCGCGACGGGGTCGTCGACCTCGACGTCGATCACGGGGATCGAGCTCGTCACGGCCTCGAGCCCGGAGAGGCGCGCGGGCGAGAGCACCTTGCGCACCTGCTCCTCGCTCATGAGGTCGGCGGCCACCACGAGGGTCGCGATCGAGGCGTTGGTCGTGAGCGCCGTGTGGGCGATGGCCGCGGCGGCGGCGTAGCCGATGTAGGGGGTCAGGGCGGTGACGCTGCCGACGTTCGTGTCGACCTGCTGGCTCAGGCGCGCGCGGTTCGCCTCGATGCCGTCGACGCAGTTCACGCGGAGGGTGCGGCAGGCGTTCGTCATCCACTGCAGGCTCTGCATGACGCTGTGGGCGATGACCGGCTCGAAGGCGTTGAGCTGGAGCTGGCCCGCCTCGGCCGCCATCGTCACCGTGACGTCGGCGCCCGCGACCGAGAAGGCGACCTGGTTGACCACCTCGGGGATGACCGGGTTGACCTTGCCGGGCATGATCGACGAGCCGGCCTGGCGCGGCGGCAGCGTGATCTCGCCGATGCCGGCCTGCGGCCCCGACGAGAGCAGGCGCAGGTCGTTGCAGATCTTCGAGAGCTTGATGGCGCTGCGCTTGAGCGCGCCGCTGAGGGTCATGAACACGCCGGTGTCGCTCGTGGCCTCGATGAGGTCGGGGGCGGTCACGAGCTCCATGCCCGACAGCTCGCCGAGGTGGCGGCGGACGGCGTCGGCGTACTGCGGGTCGGCGGTGATGCCCGTGCCGATGGCCGTGGCGCCGAGGTTGATCTCGCCGAGCAGCGGCACGACGTCGCGGAGGCGCTGGACGTCCTCGCCGAGGGTGTGGGCGAAGCCCACGAACTCCTGGCCGAGGGTCATCGGGACGGCGTCCTGCAGCTGCGTGCGCCCCACCTTCAGCACGTCGTGGAACTCGGCGCCCTTCGTCGCGAAGGCGGTCGCGAGCAGGTCGAGCTCGTCGAGCAGGCTGCGGAGCGTCAGCACCATCGCGATCTTGACGCTGGTCGGGTACGTGTCGTTCGTGCTCTGGCTGCGGTTGACGTCGTCGATCGGGTGCAGGTGCTCGTACTCGCCCTTGCCGTGTCCGAGGAGCTCGAGGGCGCGGTTGGCGATCACCTCGTTGCTGTTCATGTTCGTCGAGGTGCCGGCGCCGCCCTGGATGACCCCGACGCAGAACTGGTCGTGCAGGGCCCCGTCGCGGATCTCGACGCAGGCCCGCTCGATGGCCTCGGCCTTCGTTCGGTCGAGCACGCCGATCTCGACGTTGGCCCGGGCGGCGGCCTGCTTGACGAGCGCGAGCGCGGTGACGAGGTCGGGGTAGACGGAGATCGGCCGCTGGCTGATCGGGAAGTTCTCGAGCGCCCGGGCCGTGTGGATGCCCCAGTAGGCGTCGGCGGGCACCTCGCGGCTGCCGAGCGAGTCGGTCTCGACGCGCGTGGCGGCCCGGGCCGAGCGTCGGCCCCGAGGCGTGTCGTCGGGGGTGTCTGCGGTGCTCGGGTTCTCGGTCGTCACGGTCGTCGCGCCTCCGTCGTCATCGTCTGCCGGGTCGCCTCGTGAGCGTCGCCGGTGGGCCGCGTCGAGCCTACCGACGGCGGGCGGCGGTCGGGCGGCGCGCATGAGATCATCGACAGCCGTCGGCGATCTGGCCGCCGACGGGAATGCCCTCGTCGACGACGGACTTGCACGGTGTGCAGCGAGACGCTCGCGCGGACCTCCGCGCCCGGGACCGCGCCTGCACGAGACCACCGACGCCGAGCCGCCGAGCCCCCGGGCCGCCCCACCGAGAAGACGACATGACGACCACGCCCGACGCCCCGCGCGAGACCGCGCCCGCCCCCACCGCCGACGCGTCCGCGTCCGACCGTCGAGCCCGCGAGCGGCTCACCCGCACCCGCGACCCCCGCGTCGTCGTCGCGGTGCTCGCCTTCTCGGGCATGGTCGCCGCCCTGATGCAGATGCTCGTGATCCCGATCGTGCCGTCGTTCCCCGAGCTGCTCGACGCCGACCCGGCCGACACCGCCTGGATCATCACCGCGACCCTTCTCGCCGGCGCGATCGTCACCCCGATCGCGGGCCGCCTCGGCGACCTGCTCGGGAAGCGCCGGGTCGTGCTGGCGCTCGTCGTCGTGCTGGTCGTCGGCTCGGTGGTCTGCGCGTCGACCTCCGACCTGCTGCCGCTGATCGTCGGACGGGCCCTGCAGGGCACCGCCCTCGGCATCATCCCGCTGGCCATCAGCATCCTCCGCGACACGCTGCCCGCCGACCGCCTCGGCGGCGCCGTCGCCCTCGTCAGCGCCACGCTCGGCTTCGGCGGCGCGATCGGGCTCCCGCTCAGCGCGTGGATCTCGGTCACCTTCGACTGGCACGTGCTCTTCTGGACGGCCGCCCTGCTCGGCGTCGTGGTCTTCGCCCTCGTGGCCCTCCTCATCCCGGTCAGCACGCTCCGCACCGAGGGCCGCTTCGACCTGCCCGGCGCGATCGGGCTCGCCGTCGGGCTGACCGGCGTGCTGCTCGCCGTGTCGAAGGGCAACGACTGGGGCTGGCTCAGCGTCGGCACCCTCGCGTCGGGCCTCGCCGGCCTCGCCGTGCTCGCGACCTGGGGCGCCTACCAGCTGCGCGTGACGAGCCCGCTCGTCGACCTCCGCGTCGCGGTGCGGCCGGCCGTGCTGCTCACGAACCTCGCCTCCGTCGCCCTCGGCTTCGCCCTCTTCGGCAGCAACGTCTCGCTGCCCCAGCTGCTCGAGCTCCCCGCCGAGACGGGCGTCGGCCTCGGCCAGACCGTCATGGTGGCCTCGCTCTGCCTCGCTCCCTCCGGCGTCGTCATGATGCTCATGGCGCCCGTCGCCTCGCGCGCCACGGCCCGCTTCGGCGCCCGGGTCTGCCTCATCGCGTGCGGGCTCGTCATCGTGCTGAGCTACGCCGTGGCCGCCGTCGCCTTCAGCCAGGTGTGGCAGATCGTGCTCGTCTCGGTGCTCATCGGCATCGGCATCGGCCTCGCCTACGCGGCGATGCCCACCCTCATCATGCACGCCGTGCCGGCCACCGAGACGGCCGCCGCCAACGGCCTCAACACGCTGATGCGGTCGCTCGGCACCACGAGCGCCTCCGCGGTCGTCGGCGTGCTGCTGACCGCGAACTCGACGCCGTTCGCCGGCACCTCGGTGCCGACCGAGGCGGGCTTCCGCCTGACCTTCGTGATCGGCGGGGCCGTCGCGCTCGTCAGCGTGCTCATCGCGCTGGCCATCCCGCGGCGCGAGCCGCAGTACGAGGGGTCGTCGCTGCCGACCGGGTCGGTGCCGCTGCCGGTGCGCTGACCCGCGCCTCCGGCGGTCCGGGAACGGACGCCTCGCCGACCGGGGCGACGCCGGGACGCCGGCCCGCGCCTCCGGCGGTCAGGAGTGCAGCGCGGGGACGATCAGGTAGATGCCGAACAGCACGCCGAGCGCGCAGACGACGAAGCAGGCGTAGCCGGCGGCCGTGCGCACAGCGCTGCGGTCGTCGACCGTGAGCAGGCGCAGCCCCACCGAGTAGAGGCTCACGAGCGCGGCGGCCGAGAACAGCGACACGAGCGCCACGACCACGAACGCGGACCAGTCGATCATCGGTTCCCTCCCTCGGAGTCGTCGAGGCGGACGAAGGGCGCCTCGACGCCCCCCGCCGGCGTGTCGACGCGACCCTTGCGCTCGGCCCGGCGGGCCCGACGGCGCGACAGCACGCTCGTGGCGGCGACGTCGACCTCCATGGCCGACGACTGCTCGTGCGGACGCCGCCGCGAGAGCAGGAAGATGCCGGCGATCACCGCGACGCCCACGACGGCGTCGACGACGAGCCCCGCGGCGCCGGTCGAGGCGATGAGGGCCGCGACGGCGCCCACGGCGGCCGAGGCCGGGAGCGTGATGAACCAGGCCGCGACGATCTTGCCGGCCGTGCCCCACTGGATCTTCGCCCCGCGGCGGCCGAGGCCGGCGCCGATGATCGACCCGCTCGCGACCTGCGTCGTCGAGAGGGCGAAGCCGAGGTGGCTGGACGCGAGCACGGTGGCCGTCGTCGACGCCTCGGCCGAGAAGCCCTGCGTCGGCTTGACCTCGGTCAGGCCGCCGCCCATCGTCTGGATGATGCGCCAGCCGCCGGTGTACGTGCCGAGCGCGATCGCGAGGGCGCAGACGACGACGACCCAGAGCGGCGGGCCCGAGCCGGCCCCGAGGGCGCCCGACGCGATGAGGGTGAGCGTGATGACGCCCATCGTCTTCTGCGCGTCGTTCGTGCCGTGCGCGAGCGCGACCAGCGACGAGGTGAAGATCTGTCCGTAGCGGAAGCCGCCCCGCTCGCTCTTGTCGTCCCGGCGGCGGGTGATCGTGTAGGCGAGGCGCGTGGCGGTGTAGCCGACGAGCCCGGCGATCAGCGGCGCCAGGAGCGCCGGCAGCACGACCTTCGACAGCACGACCGAGAAGTCGACCGAGCCGACCCCGGCGCCCACGACGGCCGCGCCGATCAGCCCGCCGAAGAGGGCGTGCGACGAGCTCGACGGCAGGCCGCGCAGCCAGGTGAACATGTTCCAGACGACGGCGCCGATGAGGCCGGCGAAGATCATCTCGGGGGTGATCAGGACCCCGCCGTCGCCCTCGCGGATGATGCCGCCCGACACGGTCTTCGCCACCTCGGTGCTGAGGAAGGCCCCCACGAGGTTGAGGACCGCCGCCACCGTGACCGCGACCTTGGGCTTCATCGCCCCCGTCGCGATCGGCGTCGCCATGGCGTTGGCCGTGTCGTGGAAGCCGTTGGTGAAGTCGAAGAAGAGGGCCACGGCGATGACCAGGACGACGATGAGCGTGAGATCCACCGGGCAACACTCGCAGGATGGTGAACGGGGGTCAACTCGGAGGTGTCCGGCAGGTGGACGGCACGGCCCGGCCCGGCCCGGGTCAGATGTGTGGCACGAACTCCTGCCACGCCCGGCGGCGCTCGCCCCGCGGGTCGTGCTCGACCCGGTCGACCGTGTCGATGATGAGCGTGCGCCGCCGGTGCGGGTCGTAGGTCGGCCAGTCGGCGACCTCGCCGGTGCGGACGAACTCCACCCAGCGGGCGCGCATGCGGGAGGCGGTGCGGAGGAACGCGCGCCGCCCGCCCAGGGCGCTCATCGCCCACCCGAACGGCGTGTCCATCCGGTCGTAGAGCGCCCAGAGCTCCAGCCCGTGGAAGGCGTCGACCCCCGCGACCCGGAGGATGCGCGGGGCCGCGTCGAAGCGGTAGAACCGCGTCGGCTGGTGCACCGCGTGCCGCTCGGCGACCTTGACGGTCGGGAACCAGAACGTGTAGTCGCCGCCGAAGTCGAGCGCCGCGGGCCGCTCGGGCAGCCCCGGGTACTGCGCCTTGATGGCCTTCCGCGACTTCTTGCGGGTCGCCGCGAAGATCGCCCGGATGCGCTTCTTGTTCGTCGCGAGGATGTCGCGCCGCCCGGTGAACACCGAGCCCTCGCGGTCGTTCGTGCCGATGACGAGCGGCACCGGGTGCGCCCGGCCCGCCTTGAACGCGTCGAGCGGCCGCTCGGGCAGGAACTCGCCGTCGATCACCGGGCACAGGCTGATGGTGCCGGGCTCCTCGTCGGGCGTCCGCCGCTGCAGCTCGGCCGTGGCGCGGACGATCGCCGAGGCGGGCGCCCGCTCGAGCATGGCGGCGGCGCCGTCGAGCGAGGTCGACTCGAGGTCGTCGTCGCCGACGTGGCGGCTCAGCAGCTCGAGGAACTCCCCCGCCCACCGCCGGGTCACGTCGGGCGGGTAGACGGCGTTCGTCGGGGCGCTCTGCGCGATCGCCCGGTGGAAGAGCCCGTGGGCGGCGGGCACGGTCATCAGCGTCGTCACGGCCCCGCCGCCCGAGCTCTCGCCCGAGAGGGTCACCGCGTCGGGGTCGCCGCCGAACGCGTCGACGTTGGCGCGCACCCATCGGAGCGCGGCGACGAGGTCTCGCAGCCCGAGGTTCGACTCCAGCGGCCGCTCCGGCGTCGACCAGGCCGAGAGGTCGAGCCAGCCGAGGCCGCCCAGGCGGTAGTTGACGCTCACGTAGACGATGCCCGACTCGCGGACGAGGGTCTCGCCCTGCCGCGGGTGCTCCCGCGACGACCCGACGCTGTACGCGCCTCCGTGCACGTAGACGAGCACCGGCAGGCGCGAGCCGGCCGTCGCGCCCTCGGGCGCCACGACGTTGAGGGTGAGGCAGTCCTCGTCGGTCGGCGTCGACGCGTCGACCCCGACGAACTGTCCCCTGTCCTGCGGGGCCGCCGGCCCGAACCACGAGGCGTCGCGGACGTGCCGCCAGGGCCGCGGCGGCTCGGGCGCCCGGAACCGGCGGGCACCGGTCGGAGGCGCGGCGTACGGGACGCCGCGCCACGCGGCCACACCCCGCTCTCGGACGCCCCGCACGTCGCCGTGTGAGGTGCGGCGCACGAGGCCCGCGGGGTCGCTCGTCGGG
>Ga0265780_10003257_pt1 | contig 21447 bp, 21 predicted proteins | sample P1T30metagenome_FD_192432 | JGI IMG/M metagenome (GOLD analysis project Ga0265780, IMG submission 192432) | Plant litter microbial communities from East Loma Ridge, Irvine, California - P1 T30 | ecosystem: Environmental > Terrestrial > Plant litter > Unclassified | place: USA: California...
TAAAGACCGATTTTTCTAAACTAGAGCCTAAGAAAAACATACTTATAAAAGGTGCGCAGCTGCACAACCTCAAGAACCTGGATGTAGCCATTCCGCGTAATAAGCTGGTGGTAATTACCGGGCTTTCGGGTTCGGGTAAGTCGAGCCTTGCTTTTGACACCCTGTATGCCGAAGGCCAGCGCCGCTATGTAGAGAGCTTATCGAGCTACGCGCGCCAGTTTCTTGGCCGCCTTGACAAGCCAAAGGTGGAATACATTAAAGGTATTGCCCCTGCCATTGCTATTGAGCAAAAGGTAAACACGACCAATGCACGATCTACCGTGGGTACAAGCACCGAGATCTACGACTACATGAAATTGCTGTTTGCCCGTGTAGGCCATACCTACTCGCCTGTTTCGGGGCGCGAGGTTAAAAAGCACACCGTTACCGATGTTATGAACGAGATAAAAGCTTTTGAAGCCGACAGCCGTTGGTTACTGCTTGCTCCCGTACATATTGAGAAAGGCCGTACGCTCGACGAAAAGCTTGGTGTGTTGTTACAGCAGGGTTTTGCCCGTGTTTTAGTAAATAACGAAATGATGCGCCTCGATGAACTTCCCGGTGCCGACCTTACCAATAAAGAAGTGCTGCTGATCGTTGACCGTTTGGTTGTAAAGGACGAGGAGGAATTCTTTAACCGCCTTGCCGATGCCGTTCAGACTGCCTTTTACGAAGGTAAGGGCGAACTCTTCCTTCAGGATGTTGCAACCGCAAACCGACTGACTTTCAGTAATAATTTCGAACTGGATGGTATTACCTTCCCGGAGCCTAACGTTCACCTTTTCAGCTTTAATAATCCATATGGTGCCTGCCCTGCCTGTGAAGGCTACGGAAGCATAATCGGTATCGATGAAGAACTGGTTATCCCTAACACGGCACTTTCGGTTTTTGAAAATGCTATTTTCCCGTGGCGCGGCGAAAGCATGGGTGCCTACCGTGACCAGTTAGTGAATAGCGGACATAAATTTGACTTCCCTGTACACAAACCCTACTTTCAGCTTTCGGAAAAAGACAGGCAGCTGATATGGACAGGTAATAAATACTTTACCGGACTAAACGATTTCTTCGCCGAACTGGAAGAGAAAAACTATAAGATACAAAACCGTGTGATGCTGTCACGCTACCGCGGAAAAACCAAGTGTACTACCTGTAAAGGCAAGCGACTTAGGGTTGAAACCAATTATATTAAAGTAGGCAATCACACGATATCCGACCTCGTTGACCTGCCTATTAAAAACCTGGCGGAGTTCTTTAAGCAGCTTGAACTGTCAGAATACGACCTTACTGTAGCCAAACGCCTGTTGGTCGAGATCAACAACCGCCTTAGTTTCCTTCAGGAAGTAGGTCTTGACTACCTTACGCTTAACCGTCGCTCGTCTACCCTTTCGGGTGGTGAATCGCAGCGTATTAACCTTGCAACCTCTATGGGCAGCAGCCTTGTGGGTTCTATGTATATTCTGGATGAACCAAGCATCGGGCTTCACCCAAAAGATACCGAAAGGCTTATTGAGGTGCTGATCGGACTTCGTAACCTGGGGAATACCGTTATTGTCGTTGAGCATGACGAGGATATCATGAAAAAAGCCGACATGATCATTGACATTGGCCCTGAAGCGGGTACGCATGGCGGTGAGCTTGTAGCACAGGGTACCTATGACGAGATTCTTAAATCAGATTCACTTACCGCTAAATACCTTAACGGCGAACTTGAGATAAGCGTTCCTAAAAAACGCCGAAAATTCAAAAACCACATTGATGTTGTTGGCGCGCGCGAAAACAATCTCCAGAATATTGACGTTACTTTTCCGTTAGACTGCCTTACCGTGATTACGGGTGTTTCGGGTAGCGGCAAGAGTACATTGGTCAAAAAAATATTGTTCCCCGCCCTACAGAAAAAACTGGAAGGCGTGGGCGAAAAACCGGGACAGTTTACCGAACTGCAAGGGAGCTACGGACATATAAAACATATCGAATACGTAGATCAGAACCCTATTGGGCGCAGCTCGCGTTCGAATCCTGTGACGTATATCAAAGCGTATGACGACATCCGTGACCTGTTCTCGAAACAGAAATTGTCGCAGGTGCGTGGTTACCAAAGCAAACACTTCTCGTTTAACGTAGATGGCGGACGCTGCGAAACCTGTAAAGGTGAAGGCGAAGTTACTATAGAGATGCAGTTTATGGCCGATGTTCACTTAGAGTGTGAAACCTGCAACGGAAAACGCTTCAAAAAAGAAGTATTGGAAGTCACTTTTGAAGGCAGGAACATAGACGATATCCTTACCATGACCATCGACGATGCTGTGGCATTCTTTGGTGAACATAAGCAAACGAAGATCAGCACTAAACTACAGCCATTACAGGATGTTGGTTTAGGATATGTGCAGTTGGGTCAGTCCTCTTCTACCCTTTCCGGTGGTGAGGCACAACGTATAAAACTGGCGTCGTTCCTTGTAAAAGGAGCAACTAAAGACAAAGCCCTGTTTGTGTTTGATGAACCAACTACGGGTCTGCATTTCCACGATATAAAGAAACTGTTGGCTTCGTTTGAAGCACTTATCGAAAAAGGGCATTCTATCATTGTTATTGAACACAATCTTGACCTTATAAAATGTGCCGATTACATTATCGATATCGGCCCGGGTGGTGGTGAATACGGCGGTCATTTAGTGGCTTTTGGAACTCCTGAAGAAGTGGCTAAGAACCCAAAATCGGTTACCGGAGAGTATTTAAAGGAGAAGCTGTAAATGGTTATCAGTTGATGGTTGTCGGGAAGTCCGATGTCCGATGTCCGATGTCCGATGTCCGATGTCCAAAGCTGAATGTTACGCCTGAGTGAAGCTGTTCCCCTCTTGAGAGGGGTTAGGGGTGTGTTATAGCGTAACAGACTTACCACGCTACTGCCATGCTGACTAACGAAGCATCTCAAATAGCATTAAAACAAATTACCCAATAAAAACAAACCTATGGAAGTGAAGAAAAGCAAACTTTCTATTCTATTAGATGCCTACCAACAACAAAGCGGACAAGGCGAGACCTACAAAGACGTGCTGATGGAACTTATAACCGGCGAATCATTACTGTTCTTACCTTCTGTAAATGATGGTTCCGAAAATCAGGAAGCGAATAACCAAAGCGCAACTAAAACACTCAAAATAGCCAGTATCTTTACTGTTGACGGTATTAAGGTATTAGGTGCATTCTCTGATGAAGCGGCATTATTTATCTGGGCTAAGCAGCCGGTTCCCTACAAAATGCTTGAATCGAAAGATGTACTGCAGATTTGTGAAGAAAACGGAATTAAAAGAGTTGTGATCAATAGCAATCAGCCAACCATGTTTGTTTTGGAGCAGGGTTAATAGTTGATCTACAAAATAAAAAAAGCCTCATTCTTAGTTGAATGGGGCTCTTTTTTGTCGTTTTATTAAGTAGGTATAATTACCTGTTTTATCTTTAGGTGTTGTAGGAGAAGTTTTAAATGTTTTAATTTGAAAAACTATTACAATATGAGAACGATTCAGGGCAAACTCACTAAAGAATTATTAGCACACACTACTCCAAAATCTGTAGGTTCTGATATTGGATATCCTATAAAAACATTCCGTGAGTTAGTTGAACAGGTAGCTAAACTATCTTTCTTAAACAAGGATTATTTACTATTCTTCAGAGGACAAAAAAATGATTATAGAAATAAAGCCAATAATTCAACTTTTTATCCAACAATATACCGTGGAGAATATTTAACACAGTCTGAATTGGATTTCCGTTTTGATAAATTAGAAAGTGCTAGCAAGATTTTAATAAAGGAACTAGAATCACAAAAGATTGATGGAATTTCCGAAATAAAAAGAAAGAAATTAATTCAATGGAGTTTACTACAACACTATGAAGTAACAGAAACTCCTCTTTTAGATTTAACTCAATCTTTAAGGGTTGCATGTTCATTTGCACAACTGGACAATAACGAAAAAACAGCTTATATTTATGCATTTGGATTACCATATTTTACAAATAGAATATCTATTAATTCCGAACATGACTTAATAAATATAAGACTATTAAGTATATCTCCACCTCAAGCGTTAAGACCATATTTTCAAGAAGGTTATTTGATTGGAACCGAAGACGTCACTAACGATTACGCATACAAAAAAGAACTTGACTTAAATAATAGACTTATAGCAAAATTTGAAATACCAAATACAACCGGATTTTGGGGAAAAGATTTTGATGAAATTCCTAAAAGTGCGTTATATCCAAAAAATGATATAATTGAGAAAATTTGTAATGAAATTTCTGGGAAATTAGATTCAAATGCAGGATCCGCATCGATTGGAGAATTTTTGAAACTTTGGTCAATTGTTGAAAGTAAACTTATGGCAGAAGCACAAGAAGGAAATAGAAATATTCATAACTTACGGACTGCCATTTTATATCTATCTGAAGTAAAACAAGATCAATATGATTTATTAAAAGAGTTCGACTATTTAAGATCTTTTAGAAATAGATTGGTTCATAGTCCGACTGTGATATCAAACGGAGAATTATATAAAAGTACAGAGATATTGAGAAACCTTATCGCCGATTATAAATAATATTAGATATTTATAAATCTAGTCAAGAATCTAATCATTAAATCAACAAATAATTAGAGATTCCCGGTGGTGTGAGCGTCACGCTCGTACCCAACTTGAATAGTACACAAGCCAGAGCCTCGCGCAAGTCGTAACAAACAACTCTCTAACTAATCCTGATAATAAAATTATATAAAACCTCACATCTGCAAGTGAAAAATTCACCCAGCTGGTGCGATCGTCACGCTTGTACTAAGGAAGATATATAAGCCGAAGCGTTGAAGACCGAGATTCTTCGACTTCGCTGCGCTACGCTCAGAATGACAGCTTCACGCCTACTCAAAACCCACACCCCCACGCTGGTGCGAGCGTCTCGCTCGTACCCAACTTTATTAGGACACGAGCCTGGGCCTCGCGCCAGCACCCCCCCCCGCAACACAATAACCCGTAACCCGCAGCACAATAACCCACAACCCTAAACCCGATAACTTAAAAATTTCCCTTATTTTTACACCTACAACGGTTGCCTAAATGACGGACTATTATAAAATACTTGGCGTTGCGCGCGGTTCTTCTCAGGAAGAGATAAAAAAGGTCTACAGAGCACTGGCGCTGGAGCATCATCCTGATAAGAACAATGGCGACCTTGCCAGTGAGGAGCGTTTTAAAGCTATATCGGAAGCGTATATTGTTCTGGGCGATGTTCCTAAGCGAAACGCGTACGACTACACCCTCGACAATAAAAGCCATCATAGCGGCAGGAGTACCGCAGAACCCGGACAGGCAACTCCTGTTACCTTTCTGACCTTATTTAAAAGGATCAAGACAAAAGTTCTTAATGCCGGTGGGCACATTAATGAATTTAGGCTTTTTACTGTTATAAACGACCTGCTGTCTGATGAAACGATAAGGCTTCTAGTTAAAGCAAATGATATTGTGACCAATAACATGATACTGGACGAAATATTGGTTTCCTCTATATTCTTAACGGATGAATCCCGACTCGCCATTCACGAAAAACTCCTGAAACTCGCCAATAATGACGACAGGTTTATAAAAAAAATAGCTATCCTTACCAAACCCGGTGGTAAACGCATCAGCCAGAAAACAGCAGCAAGCAATGCCGATAGCGAAAGTAAACAACCAATCTTCTTTCTGATCCTACTGCTTATTACCCTCATAGCGCTTGCACTATTGTAATGCATCTTTACCACTACACTATGAAATACATTTGTTCTATAATTTTGGTTTTATTGCTCTCCTCCTGCTCCACTTCAGACAAAAACCGCATTAAGACAGTGGAAAATGCAATACAGACACCCATCTTACATTATAAAACCGTTGATTATAAAGATAGTGGTAGCATTGGCTATCCTGTAAAAGTTATTGATGTTACTTTTTCGGAAGCCGATTTTAATACCATCGTGAAGAAGATTGACCTTAAAGGCTTCACTAAGGAAAATGGGGACTATTTCAAGGATTTTGTTTCCGATAGTATTAAATGGCATATTGCAGTTTTTAGCAGGGAAAATAAGATCAGATATGCCGAATTAGATTAAATTTATAATTCAGAACTATACAATGAAGAAAATATATTTCATACTAATTTCCGCCTTTATGCTATCGTGTTCAAAGCCGGATAGCTTCTATATAGAAAAGGTGGAAAAGGCAGTTAATACCCCTATTGAGTATTATACATCAGTAAAGCACCAAAAGCTAGGGCGAGCGGGAGAACAGCTGCTTATCATCAATGTCACACTCGATAACGAGGGTATGACCGAACTCCTGAAAAAGATTGACACCACAGTTATTAAGCGGTCAAACAACGATTATTACAGCAGCATAAGAACAGAACCCGACTTTCATTCGATAAGGATCTCAAAATTGGACAATACCGTAACCTGCACGGTACATGAGCAGTAGATATAATGAGATTCTGAACATTGAACAACTTATAACAGACCTAAAAATAAGATAATGAATCACAACGCTAAATCAATACGCGCTTTTATTGGGGCGAAAGACTTTGAAATTTCACGTGCTTTTTACCGCGACATGGGTTTTGAAGAAACTACTTTAGGTGCTGACATGTCGGTTTTTAAATCGGGCGATCATGCTTTTTACCTCCAGAAAGCCTACGTGAAAGACTGGATAGACAACACCATGCTCTTTATGGAAGTAGATGATGTGGAGCGTTTCTGGAATGATCTCACTGCATTAAACCTTACCCAAAAATACGACACCGTTAAGCTCGTTCCTGTACGAACATTAGACTGGGGCAAAGAATGTTTTGTGCATGATCCATCGGGGGTGCTGTGGCATTTTGGAGAGTTTAACAATGCATAGCGATGAGTAGAAAGCAATGGACAGACAAGAAACTATTAGATAGGCTTTTACATAACCTATCTAATAAAACGTATTGGGACAACGTAGGAGAACTGCGCAGCCGACCATCACAAAATTTATATGAAAAATGCGTGCAGCTCGCCTATTCTGGAAATCCAAAAGAGAGAAGAATAGCGATAGATGTATTGGCACAACTCGGAACTACTCCAAGGCCACACATTATTGAGAGTATTATGTTGTTTTTCAAAATTTTAAAACAGGAAAAAGAGCCGGAAGTGCTCCAGTCCTTACTTTTCGCCATTGGGCATAATAACGCCGAACTGACAGTTAATCAGGTAAAACAACTTTGCACATTTAAAAACACCGAAGATGCTACCATAAAAAATGCGTTAGTATTCTCTTTATTAGGGGTTAGTAGTGAAACTGCTGTCGACACGCTTATCCACTTTTCAAAAGATAGATCATCGCACATCAGGAACTGGGCTACCTTTGGCTTAGGCACACAAATAGACAGCGACACTCCAGTCATTCGGGAAGCACTTTGGGATAGGGTTACCGATAAGAGTGTAGATGCAAAATTTGAAGCCATTACCGGGCTTGCACAGCGCAAAGATGAGCGGATTATCGAAGTTATACATAAGGAACTAAACAAGGAATCGTATCCGGGTTTATTATTCGAGGCTATTGTTAATCTTGCCGATAAGCAGTTCTTACCCACTCTAAAAAAGCAATATGCAAAATATAGATCTGATAATTCGATAAATCCAGATTGGCTCGAAAATATGAAAAACTGTATTGCTAATGTTGAATAATAATGGCATCTTTATTGTAAGATAGTTTTTACATCAATACAATAACCTATGCATAAAATATTCTACATGCTATTAGTTGCTTTCGGGGCAATAACGGCTAATGCCCAGGCAACAGTCACTTTACGCAACACTACCGGCGACAGGCTCATTTCAGTGATCGTGAATGGAAAATCGATAGGCAGCATTGAGAATAATGCAGTCCATACAATTGAATTCAATGCTTCAGAAGCAAAAAATGGCCTATCTAAGGTGGTTGTCTCGGCTATACGAAGAGGTGAAAAACTACAAGCCAGCACCCATTCTATGGTTTGCCGTAGCGGAGGCCACATCCCTGTTACCGAAAAACATTATGCAAAATCAATTTTATTAAGCGTTGACAACGTTACCGGAAGGAATACATTACAGCTTGAATAGCTGTTTTGGAACACAAACTAGAAAAATAAGCACCACTAATAATTTTTCTACAAAATATTTATTGCTTAAAAACGAGGCAATACAAGGGTTTGCATGTTATCTTAACGTAAAATCTACATCTTCCATCCTTAAAAAAGCTAAAAATAATTGTCGTACTTTGTTAGTTTGGCACATTAATTGTATCTTTGTCCAATAGATTTCGAAATCTGATTTTGGAATCTGTTAATAATTGGTTGGTTGGTTTGTTAAGTCCCGTTACTTTTTTAAAGGTAGCGGGATTTACTTTTTATAACATTTCAGATTGAAAAAATTTAAAGATTGAAAGTTGAAAAATTTACATGTAAAATTCTTCAAATCATCGATTTTTTAAAAAACCAAAAGTGTAACATTGTTTCAATTACAATTGATTATCAGAAGATTACAGCAATTAATATTACGCAGCAAAAGTGCGTTTTGAAAGCAGAAAGTGCAATAATTATCTCTTTAAAATTTGGACTAATTGGCCTGTAAGATTCTTTCTTGAGTACTGTTGCAATCCTATAGCATTCGACTTTAAATTACCCTGCTGATATTGGTTAAACCACTGTAGCAAAGCATTTTTTAGCTTTTCTTTTTCGCTATATGTAACAAATATACCGGTGTTTGTAGTTTGTACTATTGACGCAAAATCGGCACCAGGTGGACCAATTGCTAAAATTGGCCGTTCAGAGACCATATATTCAAATAATTTTCCGGGAATGATACATTTGGTTTCTTCCGAATCGATCTCCACCATCAATAACACCTGCGACTTTCTTTGCTGTGCTACAGCCTCTGCATGGGGTACATAACCAAGGTTATTTACGTAAGATGAAAGTCCGTTAACTTCAACAGCATCAAGCACTTCACGGCTTACCGCACCAATAAGCTTCAGTTCAAAATTTGCCTTAAACTGCTCATTTTCAGCTATAAGCTCAGACAATGCCTCCCATAGTATCTTAGGATTACGCTCAGACAGAAAAGATCCAATATGTGCCAGCGTAAACTTCTCATCCACAGGCTGTTTCGCTATGGTCTCGGTATCATATCCGTTAGTGATCACGGTAATGGGCTTGGTGGTAAGCGCCTCAAATTCGATTTTGGTAGTAGGACTGGTAACCAATACATTATCAGCAGTATTCAGAACTTTTCTTTCCAGGTCTTTATGCCTTTTAGCCGATGACACTGTAAGTTTTAGCGCCTTATGATAGCCAATAGTAGTCCAGGGATCACGGAAGTCGGCTATCCATTTTATAGTATGCAGTTCTTTGATTCTCAAACCTATAAGATGCAGGCTGTGTGGTGGGCCGGTAGTGATAATGGTGTCTATCCCCTGCTCTTTTATGTATTTAGAAAGATAATTAACTGAAGGTTTTACCCACAGTACCCTTGCATCGGGAATAAACAGGTTACCTCTGACCCACAGCATAATATGTTGTAAAAAAGACTGCTTTTTCTTGTGCGGAATAATACCGGAGCTTATCTTTTTAGTATTGTTCTTAGAGAATGCCGAAGCCCATACATAGGGCTCTGTTATTCTTTGTTTAATAATCGTGACATTAGGATTTACCTCTTTTAAAAGTCCCTCATCCACAAGAGGATAGGTAGGATTTTCAGGAATATAAACTATAGGCTCAACGCCAAAATCAGGCAGGTATTTAACGAATTTCAGCCAGCGCTGCACACCGGGACCACCCGCAGGCGGCCAGTAATACGTTATAATTAATACCTTCATTATCTGGCTATTGATTTTATATTATGCTATGTGCTTTACACCTTGTTTCTTTTTCCATTCGCTATAAATACCTGCTCCAAGCAATACCAGCATCAGTAAGAAACTAACAAGTGCTATAGTGCTACCAGTCTTAACCACTTGTGGTTCAAACTTAAAATCTATAGTATGCTTGCCTGCCGGTACTTTAAGCCCCCTAAGTGTGTAGTTTACTTCGAAATGAGGCACCAACTTACCATCTATATAAGCGTTCCAACCCGGAGTATAGTAGATCTCAGAGAATACTGCCAGACCTTCGTTAGTGTTACTGGACAAGTACTTAAGTTCGTTAGGCTCATATGATTTTAGCCTGATCGTAGCTGTGCTGTCAACCGTAAATAGTGTTTTGGTAACCGCCTCAGGGAAACGTGTTTTATTTATAACCGCCGATGTTTTCGTATTCATCCTATCAAGCGATTTCATTTCTTCATCAGGTGTGTTTACAATCCTTACTTTGCTTACAAACCATGCATTGCCATTGGCCTGTCCGTTAAGTGAAGGTACCTCTAACCCTTTTTCATCGGTCTGGATAACATACTTAACGTTAAGCATATTTAGTACTGACATATTATTCTTAGCTAGCTGATATTCAAATATCTGCTGTAATTTTCTTGGCTTCGCAGCGTGATATCCGCCCAATGATTTATGGAAGTAAGATGCACGCGCGCTGTTAAGACTGCCCCCTACATCAAAAACCCTGTAGTTTGAAGTATCCTGCATAATCTGCTGGTCTGCAACTGTAGGCTGGAACGGAATATCAATTTTACTTGCGCTCTGGAAACTATCGCCATCTACATAGCGTTTATCTACAAAGAAAAGATCACCTATCATAAACAGGCCTACAAGCACTACAGCCATAGTTTGCGATAGTTTTTGCTTATTATACAACCAAAGTGTTCCTGCCGATATCAGGATAAGAAACCCTGAACGAAGCAAATCTGCACTGTACATTACTTTTCTGTCTGCCTTAAGAGCATCTAAAAACTCCTGTCCATAAGCCTGTAAGACAGCATCATCGTTTAGTCCTGCAAAATTGAACATGCCTTTGCAAAGGAAAAGAAGCACAATAAGCCCTAAAGCTACTGCACCGGACTGCCAAAGCGATTTCCATTGCCTTTCTTTTTCCAGTTTAAAGAATGAATAGAGCCCCATTACAGCAAGTATAGGTATACATACCTCCAGTAGTACCTGTATCGATGCTACGGCCCTAAACTTATTGTACATAGGGAAATAGTCTATAAAGAAGTTAGTAAGGACAGGGAAATGCTTGCCCCACGACAGCAGCAATGACATTATGGCACCTGCTAAGAATGCATATTTAATCTTTCTTTCTTCAGAAAACATTGCAAGCACGAAAAGGAAAAACACAATAGCACCTATGTATGCCGGAGCTGCAACGCTATACTGGTCGCCCCAATAGGTTGGAATACCCGAACCTGCAATTTCCATTGCCTGTTGTTTCGATATATATTCTCCTTCAGAAATTTGCTGTGTCTGAAGGAATTCAACTATGTGAGAATCTTCAGGAACTTTGTCATGCCCTGATGATCCACCAAATAATCTTGGCGATATAAGGTCAAGGCTTTCTGCAATTCCGTAGCTATAGTCGGTAATATATTCATACGACATAGCGTTGGTATTTGCTTTAGGATGACCATCAGGATCTACAGTAAGTTCACTATTGCTTCGTGTGCTGTATTTGGCATATTCTACTGTAGCCATTAAATTGGTTGCATTGGTTCCTACGGCCAGTAAACCGGCTATTAAAAAGATACCCAATGAAATACCTAAATGCTTATACTCTTTATTTTTAATGATGCCGATAAGAAACCAAATTCCCATAACCAATAATAAAAGGAAAAGGTAATATGTCATCTGTATGTGATTGGCATTAAGCTCTAGGGCAGCCGCAGCCATCATTAGAAGTCCTCCCTTGATATATCGTTTCTGGAAAACCATTACAAAACCGGCTATAACGAGTGGCATATAGGCAATAGCATGGGCTTTAGCATTATGCCCAACCCCAAGTATTACAATAAGATACGTTGAAAAGCCAAACGCCAATGCCCCAAAAAAGGCCTTTAGCGGATCTATTTTAAGCGTGCATAACAACACATAAAACCCTAAAAAATAGATAAAGAGGTAATCGGCAGGTCGCGGTAAAAAACGAAGTGCCTCATCAATTTGCTTTACGTAATTGTGCGGATATTTAGCCCCTAACTGGTAGGTTGGCATACCACCAAATGCACTATTTGTCCAATAAGGCTCCTGCCCGGTTTCTTTTCTGAAATCATTTTGCTCCTTAGCCATTCCCGTATACTGGGCAATGTCTGACTGGTATATCTTTTTACCTTCCAGTACAGGGTAAAAGTAGATTAACGAAATGACTACAAAGCCTAAAACAGCCAGAAAATGTGGATAAAACTTATTGAGATTCTTCATAAAGTATTTTTGTAAAAAACGCCGTGAAGATACTTAATTTTCTACAAATGCCCTGTAAGCAGGCTGTAATTAATAACGCACAGGCATAAAAAAACCTTTCTTTTCAGAAAGGTTCCTTATAGTATTATTCAATATCCTCGTAATCAATATATTCACCCACTTTTTTCTTTTCATGGGGCTTATCCTGCTTAGAGGCAGTATTGGTTTGCTGCTCGTATTGCTGGTTTTGCTGTTGCTGCTGATTTTGGTACTGCTGGTAAATATTCTGCTCTGCCCTTTTTACGGCACTCTGAAAAATTGCCGGCCCAAAAAGCTTAAAAAATATCTTGAATGCATAATATATAAACAGTATCCAGAGTAATGTCTTTATAAAGCCTGTAAAAGATGCGGTTTCCATTGTCAATAAATTTTGTCAAAAATACGTAATCTGTTATTTAAAATTAAATCATGGCCCTTAAATTAATAATAAATTATACTACTTTTGGGAAACCATACGTTTAATGTATAACCAATAAACGCGCCAAACATGACCGTTTTCAAGAAAATTTTTCCGCTTGCCTTACTTTTAAGTACCGGTATTGCCGCTGCCCAATACACTGACCAAATCAATTCTAACCGTCCCGGTGAGTCTATGGGGGGCTTCTCTGTAGGTAAAACTGTAATGCAGGTAGAAACCGGTATTTATGGTATTAAAGAAAAGCACGACGTACTTAATAATGAGACTAAAGGCATTGGTTTAGACCTTCAGTTACGCTACGGGGCTTTCCTGGAACAGCTTGAATTTATTGCTGATGTACAGTACCAGTTCGACCAGTTTGAAGATGCTATTTATGTTACTAACCGTAACGATTTCAGGCAGTTTACCCTGGGTGCCAAGTACCTGATTTATGACCCGATGAAAAATTATAATCCTGAGGTAAACATATACAGCTGGAAAGAAAACCATAAGTTTAGATGGCACACCCTTATACCGGCAGTATCAGTATATGCAGGTGTTAACCTTATAGGCAAAAACAACCCTTATACTTTCCCTGACGATGGTTTTAGCCCTAAGATCATGGCTATTACACAAAACCGTTTTGGTAATGTTATATGGGTAAACAACTTTATTGCTGACAAAATTACAACTGACTATCCAAGCTATGGCATAATTTCTACACTGACAAGGGCGTTTGCTGCCAAATGGTCGGGTTTTGTGGAACTTCAGGGCTACAAGAGCGACTTCTATGGAGACGTTATTGGCAGGCTTGGCGCAGCTTACTTACTAAACGACAGTATGCAGCTGGATGCTTCTATAAGCAAAAACTTTAAAAACACACCTTCTATTTTATACGGAGGCGTAGGCTTCTCATGGCGTTTTGATGCCGATTACAGGGATATACTGCTGCCGGGTTCGTCTGATGCTGAGAAAGACCAGAGCGACATGGATAAGAAGATGAAGAAGCAAAAAGAGAAACAGGAAAAAGAAAGACTTGATAACGTACCATCTGAAGGAGAATAAATATAATGATAACGATTAAAGAAGCTAAGACTCAGAAAGAACTGAAAGATTTTGTAAAATTCTCTTTTGAACTGTATAAAGATAACCCGTACTGGGTACCACCAATTATAAGCGAAGAGCTTGCCGGGTTTGATAAAACCAAAAATCCCGCTTTTGAGCATGCCGAGGCTAAATTTTACCTTGCCTATAAAAATGGTAAGATTGTTGGAAAAACCGCTGCCATTGTTAATTGGCAGGAAATAAACGAGCAGCAGAAAAAGAAAGTGCGTTTTGGCTGGTTTGATGTTATTGACGATATTGAAGTTACAAAAGCCCTCCTTGAAAAAGTATATGAGCTTGGCCGCGAACACAACCTTGAATATGCAGAAGGACCAATGGGCTTCTCTAACCTGGATAAAGTAGGTGTACTTACCTATGGCTTTAACGATGTGGGTAACATGATAACATGGTACAACTACCCTTATTACAAAGAGCATTTCGAGCAGTTGGGCTATGTGCAGGAAAAGGAATACCTTGAAAACAGGTTCCCTTTTAGTAATGTAAACCCAGAATTGTTTGTTAAGCCTGCCGCCCTTATAAAAAGGCGTTACGGACTTAAAGAGCTTTCTTTTAATTCTACTAAAGACGTTTTACCTTATGTAGATAAAATGTTCGATTTGTTTAATGATTCTTATAAAGAACTATCTTCTTTTGTAGCGATTACAAATGTTCAGAAGGAATATTTTAAAAAGAAATACATAAGCTTCATCAATCCGGAATATATAAAATTCGTAGAAGATAAAGACCATAACCTGGTAGCCTTTAGCATTGTTATGCCATCGTTTACAGAGGCATTAAAAAAAGCCAATGGTAAACTATTCCCTTTTGGGTTTTTACATTTCTTAAAAGCAAGAAAAACCAGTAAAGATGTTGTGTTTTATCTTATCGGAGTACATCCTGAATACCAGAACAGGGGCGTTACTGCAATAATTTTTGAAGAATACTACAACACCTTCAAGGCTAATGATATTCAATACTGTTTTCGCACACCGGAACTGGCAGATAACCATGCCATACACAATATGTGGAAGCATTTTGACCCTGAAATTTATAAGAGAAGAAGCACTTATAGAAAAGATCTTTAAATCTTTTTACACACATAATAAAAGCGCCGTAACTTTAAAAGTTACGGCGCTTTTTACTTTATACAGACAGATTTATAGATGTACAGCAGTTTCGTTTTTCTTTCGGAATGCTCCCGGAGACACGCCAACAACTTTCCTGAACAAGCGATTAAAGTATTTATCATCTTCAAATCCTAAGGTATCGGCAATTTCCTTTACCGAAAGGGCTGAATAATATAATAACCGTTGTGCTTCCCGCATTAGCTCCTGCTGGATGTAATAGGTAACTGAAAATCCTGTAACAGACCTGACCGTATCGTTAAGGTAGCTTACAGTAATATTCATTTTCATAGCATATTCCGATGGCTTTTTCATTACTCTGAAATTATGACGCAACAGCCGCCTGAATGTTTTTGTAATTTCAATACTACGGGCAGAATACCTCACCAGCGCGTTTTTCTCGGTTGACAGGTAAAGTGATGCCAATTGATAAACAAATGCCGTAACCATAGCCTTTACAACGGTTTGTCGAAACATTTGTGACTGATCATTATAAACCATATACAAATGATTGATGAACAGGTAAAAAGCTGCGGATTGTTCTGATGATAAAGACATAAGGATAACTTCTGACAGGCATTGGTCGAGGATATTTTTAAGGTTATCATCCAGGGTAGCCGGATCGAAAGCCAGATACCATCCCCGTTCCATCCGGGTAGCATTTACCTGATGAATTTGCCCCGGATAAGAAAGAAAAAGCGTTTGGCCTGATAAACGGACTTTTTCAAAGTCAACCTCAAGCTCCATAGTACCTTTATCCAACAGCACGCAATAATAAAAATCATGACGGTGCGGCGTAGCTATTTCGTAGCCAGCTTCAGAGGACTTTTTAGTAGCAAAAGGCTTTATATATACACCTGCAAACCAATCATCCATCCGGTATACCGGTATTTTATCAATCTTACGCATCGGCTCGGTTTTACTATTACATTACTATGCAACAAAGGTCAGCACAAAAAATAAGATTTTGTATTTCATATCGCGTTATAAGCCTAACATCAATACAATTATTACCCTTTTAATTCATTCCACGCTGGTATTCGCTATGCATACGCCCTGCCGTTGGCGAATTAAATAAATTATCAAGACGCGCACGGGCTGTCATCTGGCGAAACGTACCATGTTGCGTTGGGTCGCCTGCATCATGCATTGTGTCTGTCATCCAGACTGCAAAATCCTGGTAATTCCAGATATGAGGAAGCACCGTATCCGAATAGTTTTTAATTGCCGTTGTATCATTATACTTTACAGCATTGAGGAGTGCCTGCGCAAGAATATCTACATCATACAACGCAAGATTCATCCCCTTAGCGCTTGCAGGCGGTACAAGATGGGCGGCATCGCCACAAAGAAAGAGATTATTGTATTGCATTGGCGAATGCACTACAGAGCGTAAAGGAACGAATAGCTTATCATGAACTATTGCACTGGCAATAGTTACATCGCCAAGGCGCAACCTTATTTCATCCCATAATCGCTCATCAGACCAGTCCTGAGGGCGATCACTAAGGGAACACTGCAAATAAAACCTACTTCTCTGCGGTCCACGCGGAAGCTGCGCTGCAAAACCGTGATCGCTAACAGCCATTATAGCATCTCCTTTTAAAGGCGTTTCTACAAGTGCTGCAAGCCAAGCATAGCCAAATTCATAGCTATAAGTAGTAAGGATACCGTGCGGAATTGATGCACGGCTTATACCAAGATCACCATCACAGCCAATGATATAATCACAAACATATTCATACGAACCATCCGCATCGGAATAACTTACTTTCGGAAGGTGGCTATCTTCGTTTTGAATATGTACATCGGTTACATTAAAATGGACATCCCCATCCATAACATCAATAAATTCTCGCATTAGGTTTGTAACAAGCATTTGTTGCGTACAAAACCTGCCTACACTGCCATCATCTCCAATGGTTTCAAAAACGCGGCTTACACCATTCACACGATAATCTATTATTTGAGCAACAGGTCCAAACAATAGTTTGTCTGCCAAGCCCCATTGTTCGAACATGCGCACAGCACGCGCATCAACAACGCCGGCACGCTGGCGCATTTCGATGTAAGCACGATCCCGGCGCTCCAGCACTACACATGCAATACCTGATTTTTGGAGAAAAGTCGCTAACGTAAGCCCCGAAACTCCTGCCCCAATAATAACAACTTTAGTTTCTTTACCTGTATTTTCCTGATTTGTATTCATATTTTTTCTTTAAGTATTTAATCGACATTGCTACTGACCTTTGTTTTAGAATATGACAAAGGTCGCCGAATGGCTCATCCGACAGGTTAACGTGTCACGGTTTTACGTGGACGATTCACGGTTTTTGATAAGCTACCGATAAATACTAAAATGAAATTCAACTATTTCAGGATGCGACTACAAACAAAAAGCCCATGCAATGCATGGGCTTTGAATATTATAAAGTGACTGCTTATTATTGAGCAGACATATCTACTTTAGTTTGTGCAGCGATTTCTCTGTACGTTCCGTTCTCTAGTTTAGTACGGATAGCTTCGTAAGCAGAAAGTGTTTCGTCGATATCAGCAATTGTATGCGTAGCAGTAGGTATCATTCTTAAAAGTATAATTCCTTTAGGTATTACCGGGTACACAACGATAGAAAGAAATATACTGTAGTTCTCTCTAAGATCGTTAACCATTACCATTGCTTCGGGAATACTTCCTTCAAGGTAAACCGGTGTGACACATGTATTAGTGTCACCAATATTGAAACCTTTAGTTTTAAGTCCGTTTTGCAGGTAATCTACATTCTCCCAAAGCTTATCTTTAAGTTCCGGTGTAGTTTTAAGTAGTTCAAGACGTTTAAGGGCTCCTTTAACCAATAGCATCGGAAGCGACTTAGCAAACATCTGAGAACGAAGATTATATTTAAGAAAGTCGATAATATCTTTATCAGCAGCTACAAATGCACCTATACTAGCCATAGATTTTGCGAAAGTAGAAAAGTAAACATCAATACCATCCTGGCATTCCTGCTCCTCACCTGCTCCTGCTCCTGTTTTACCAAGTGTACCAAAACCATGTGCATCATCAACAAGTAACCTGAAGTTATATTTTTCTTTAAGAGCAACGATCTCTTTAAGTTTACCCTGCTGGCCTCTCATACCAAAAACACCTTCGGTAATAACAAGAATACCACCACCGGTAGTTTCGGCCATATTAGTAGCGCGCTCAAGGTTTTTCTCAAGGCTTTCAACATCATTGTGTTTGTATGTAAAACGTTTACCCATGTGAAGGCGCACACCATCTATAATACAAGCGTGAGAATCTACATCGTAAACAATTACGTCATTTTTAGAAACAAGGGCATCAATAGTAGATACCATTCCCTGGTAACCGAAGTTTAACAGGTAAGCCGACTCTTTTTGTACAAAAGAAGCCAATTCCTGCTCCAGTTTTTCGTGCCAGGAAGTATGGCCGCTCATCATCCTTGCTCCCATTGGGTAAGCAGCACCATATTCGGCAGCTGCCTCAGCATCAACTTTACGAACTTCAGGGTGGTTAGCCAGTCCTAAATAATCGTTTATACTCCAGTTAATAACTTCTTTTCCGTGAAACTGCATTCTGTTAGCCAGAGGGCCTTCCAATTTAGGAAATACGAAATAGCCTTCAGCCTGTGAAGCCCACATTCCTAAAGGGCCTTTATTCTTCTGTATCCTTTCAAAAAGATCTTTTACCATAATTCAAGTTTTGTGCTTTTAAAAAACGCACCAAAAGTAATTATTATATCGGTCACATCATAATAATTTTTGACAATCAATATAATAATTACAGATGTGCGAAAACTATTCTAAAAATTAAATATATATTTGAAAATTGTGACAAAAATTAAACCGGAGAAAAAGTTGAGTACAGCAAAAATTTTATGGATAACAGGTTCGCTATTAGGTATTTTAATACTGTCTACCAGCCTTTTTATTCCTTATAAAACCGCTCTTGCCATCACTCCCGCGTGCTACAGCGTAAAGCAATTTGGGCGCGAATGCTTTATGTGTGGCTCTACCCGAAGTTTTTTACAGCTATCGGCAGGTAATTTTAAAAAAGCAGTAACACTTAACCGGCTTGCAGTAGTTCTTTACATTGCTGCAGTAATCAACACTATTACATTTATACTTTATTTTACAATCATCAATCTAAAAAAACAAATAAAATGAAACAGGCAAACCTTGTTATTGGAATTATCGCTATTGTTGGAATGTTTATAGGCTTTATACCCTGCCTTGGTTGGTTTAACTGGTTTAACATACCACTGGCAATCGTAGGAATTATTCTTGGCGCGTTAGCTTACAATGACGAAAGAAACGATTACTATAACAACCCTATATCAATGTCCGGCAAAAGCCCCGAAACACCTATAGGCCTAATACTTTGTTGTGTTGCCTTTGTTTTGGGTGGCATAAGGCTTATAGTAGGCTTTGGTATATTTTAATATAATTTGCAGCAGTAATAGGTGTGACTTTCAAAAACATAAGGAATAGTATACTAATGAAAACACACTTATTAACATAAGAATTAAAAAAAAAGTATAGTTTTACGAAATAATAACCAAACATCAATTACAAAATGGATTCACAAAAAGTAGACATGTACCTAATGGCAAATGCCAAGTTTTTTCAGCCAGCTCAAATTCCTTACATCCGTGAAAGACTGCTTGCAATGGAAGATTCTAAATGGGGACTTATCCAGTCTGTAGACCTTAAAGACCCAACAACAATCATCATTGTATCAGTACTTGCAGGAGGATTAGGTATAGACCGTTTCCTTATTGGAGATACAGGTCTTGGAGTAGCCAAACTTCTTACATGTGGTGGACTTGGTATATGGACAATCGTTGACTGGTTCCTTATCATGGACATTACAAAACAAAAAAACATGGAGAAACTACAGGTTTTCCTATAATATTGTTTTATGACAAGAAACAGGCTATACCTTTTGCTGGGCGTTGGCTTACTTGCCGGATATTGCTGGACACTATGGTTTACATACCACGAGCCTGCCTTACACAGCACGTTTACACCCTGCCTGTTTAAAAACGCAACCGGTATAGCCTGCCCTTCTTGTGGCAGTACACGATCTGTTTTATTACTTTCTAAAGGCGATATAACAGGTGCTGCATTACTAAATCCTCTAGGCCTTATTATGGCCGCCATAATGCTTATTGCTCCTTTTTGGCTTTTGTATGATATTGCATTAAAAAAAAACACCCTTTATAAAGGTTACCAAAAAGCAGAAACCGTAATTAAAACCAAACGGATAGCTCTTATCCTAATTATTTTACTTTTAATAAACTGGGCATGGAATATACAGAAGGGACTATAAAAGAAACAGCAAACCACATGACCGCTCCTCTGCATTCGCAGGAATATGAGCAGGCAGGAAACAGCTACCTGATGGCTATTGTAGCTATTATAATGGGGTTACCCTTACCAATACTTAATCTTATTGCAGCAGGAGGCTATTACCTGGCACACCGTAAATCGGCCTATTTTGTTCGCTGGCATTGTATACAGTCAGCTATTGGCCAGGCAACACTTATACCTTTTAATAGTATAGCAGTAGCATGGACGCTAGGCTTATTTATGAGGTTCAACACCTTTAACATAGAAGATATTGAAAACCATACGCATGTAGCTTCTACAACGTTACGTGGATTTTTGGACGCAGGAACAGGCTACTGGCTGTACATTATATTTATAGTAGTATTAAATATTTCGGAATTTATAGTTGTTATAAGCACCGCATCAAGAGTAAAGAACGGCCACAATGTACGCTGGTGGATAATTGCGCCAATCGTAGACAGGTTATGCAGTAAAGAAGACCGTAATCCTTATAAAGTTAAAGCCCAATAAATGAAACTCGTTTTTGCATCTAATAACAAGAATAAGATACAGGAGATAAAACACCAGCTTCCACCGGAAATACAACTCCTGAGCCTGGAAGACATTGGCTGCTACGAAGAAATACCGGAAACCGCCGATACCATTGAAGGCAATGCTATTCTTAAAGCCGACTATGTTACAAAAAACTATGGCTACGATTGCTTTGCCGATGATACCGGCCTTGAAGTAGATGCGCTTAATGGTGCACCGGGTGTATTCTCTGCACGTTATGCCGGAGAACAGAAAGATGCTAACGATAACATGGACAAACTTTTGGCAGAACTTAATAATAAAACCAGCCGTGAAGCCCACTTTAAGACTGTTATTGCGCTAAACCTTAACGGAGAACAGCATCTATTTATGGGAATTGTAAACGGAAACATTACTACAGAGAAGATAGGAAACGAAGGTTTTGGTTACGATCCGGTGTTTAAACCGGAAGGTTTGGAGGTTACTTT
>Ga0265780_10003258_pt1 | contig 21441 bp, 27 predicted proteins | sample P1T30metagenome_FD_192432 | JGI IMG/M metagenome (GOLD analysis project Ga0265780, IMG submission 192432) | Plant litter microbial communities from East Loma Ridge, Irvine, California - P1 T30 | ecosystem: Environmental > Terrestrial > Plant litter > Unclassified | place: USA: California...
GTTCTGCGTTCTGCGTTCTGCGTTCTGCGTTCTGCGTTCTGCGTTCTGCGTTCTGCGTTCTGCGTTCTGCGTTTCTGCATTTCTGGATGGATGGATGGACGAATTGCATGCGAAGATATTGGATGTCAGGCGTTGGGATTTCCGCGCTGTGGGTTGTGATAGACGCAAGGGAAGTTGGCCACGTTTTGTACGATTTGTTGATTTTAGGATTGGGCAAGATGAGAAAGAAATACCCGTTTTGTTCAGGGAGTATGAGTTACATGATTTTCCAACTCTTTTTTTTTGGCTCTTCTTGTGTGTTGTTACAGCGTTTCATTAGGTCATTTTTATGATATGAAAAGGTTTCGAGGCTGTTGGAACGATCCCCTCCTTCAGGGATTCTGGTTCGAGGTAGAAGGGAAAGAAGCTCGGTGCAGAATGTGATGAGCAATCGATCACTGCAGGCCGCAATGCGTTCGGGCCTTAACAAGATGATAACCTTCTAGTCACATATACAGGCGCAAAGTAGACGCCACAAGAGCAACGCAATGTCTAGACCAGTTAGAAGAGATAGATAGTCTAGCAATGTAACTAGGGTTAGAAGGTTACGAAATGTAGGTTATTCTGTATGGCTGGATGCTCAAGATTGTTGGATGAGGGAAGTGGGTTGCGATGCCGATGTAGATTCACATGTGTGGAAGACGATTGCTGTCGAAATCTTGGCTGGACTGCTGAGCGAATTCCTACCGGACTTTTGTGTGCCATGGGTTTATAGTCTTGTTATTTTGTTACTCTGCTGAGTTGTTGTAAGGCTTGCTGCGGTGGGTTTGTAATGTCCTTCTGTTACTCCATATTACTCTCCTGCGTTGTATGTAACTGCTGCTTGTGACATGATTCCACTTGTTTCCAGGCTGAATTTTGAATGACGAAGTCATTGGGTGAATAGTTGGATGAAAGAGAAATCTATCAGAATTGCAGAAGAGACAGTACATGTTCAAGTCAACTGGTGGTTGCAATGGTCATGTAATCTCCCATTCAAACAATAAAAGAGCGCGTGCAAATGATCGTGGGACAGGCTTACGTACGGGTGGGTAAGGGTGATGGAAGTCTGAGGTTTGATCAAACGGCGGGTGCCTGAGGACGCGTCGCGTGTGGTTGTCATAGCGTAACACGGGCCGAATGAACACCCCTTTTCCTTCCATTCGCGTCCTGACGTCGTTGCCATAAACTTTGTATTCTTTTGAGCAGTTCGCGTTCTCCTCTTCACACACATGGCTTCCCCAACCCCTCATGCTAACGCTAAGCGCATGCGAAGTGACTCGTCGGACGGAGATGGAGAGAAACGACCGCGCGTAGACGAGTCCATGCACGACGATGAGAACCATGAGCCGAACATTGACATCTTGAACTACCAAGGACTGGAAATTATATGTCAGCAAGCCAGATTCTCCTTGGAAATGCTCGAAGAGGTCAACCCACTCTCTGATTTCCTGGAAGCTGGGTTAGAACAGGGCGTGTCTGCTTTCGGCGAAAAGTATAATGAGTTCCATCAGAAACGGAAAGAGCTTAATCAAATTTTCGTCAAGTTCAATAGAGATCTCAACAACAAGTATCAGGAGATTGAAAACTCAATGGAAACTGTGGCAGATGTGGTTGGTAAACATGAGCGATGGTGGGAGCTCATGAATATATTCTCGCCCTGTATGTCTAACGCAATGAACCACGAGATGTGACAGTGATGATGTTAGACTTAGGACGCAATCTACTCCGCGCGCTACAGAAGCAAAGCGTCCCAACTACAGTCGACTATGCCAACTACATCCGAAAGCACATGGACATCATCTGGGATGCCGACATTAGCTTCAACAACATGCAGGAGGACTGGTTCTTCCAACTAATCGAGGAAGAAATCCGCAGAGTTTTTGACATGAGCAATGGGGCAGAGACGTGGATAGCCGCCGCTCAACTCACCATCAAGGCAAAAACGGACATTATCCAATCGCCAACGCAAACAATCCTTGACAACAATCCCACATTGCTGCGTCATCACTCCAAATACACCCAGACCCTGGAACAAATGATGGCGGAACGCTTTGATGAGCTCCGCTACATCAACGCCGCGGACGCGTGTCGAAAAGTGCGCGAGCGCATGAATAGACACAAATGCGCAGCACGCGGAGAACAGAAATGCGTCTTCAACACTCTCCTACGCACCTTGGAGATCCTGCAGAAACGCGCCGAGTACGAAGTCCGCCATACTGCCATGCTCGCCGTAGGCACCCTTTTGCCTGTTGAGCTCACGAACCTAGTCTTGGAGTACACTTTACTGGCCGAGGAAGTCCCATCAGATCCCCGCATCTTTGTTCCAGCTAGGAATAATGTCACTGGCCAGATAGGTCAAAAATTGCCGCAGGTCTGGTATTTTGGACCGGATTGGGTTGAGATTAGGCCGGACTATGTGCCTGGTGAGGACGGCAGCGATTGGTAGATATTGCCGATATGTATGCTTTACTACAGTTCTCGTGATGAGGGTCTAATACTGAAAATGATGGTCCTCTTTATTCGAGCACGATTTGACTACCTAACATGATCAACAATAGATCCCGAAACACTTCTTCAGGTAGCCACGTCAATACGCAAAGAGAAGAGAGTGAATGTCCGATGTTCAAAGGGATGAATATTGATCATCTAGTAACCCAGCTCGCCAAGAGCGTGATCTATCCCGATAAACTACCCACACAAAGTATTATCATATCCGGAATTCATCTCAGTCTAAACATCGCGCCACGATCCAGGAGGTGGAAACCACTCTTCATCACCCGCTTCCCTTGCTGCCGACAGTTCAGGCAATGTAAGTCCTTCAAATGACACATGATGAACATCCGAATGACAGCACATCTTTGATGGACTGGGAGTTCTTGTGTTCTGATTGGGAACCCCTGTTTTCGGGCTGGGAGTCCTCGATCTCGGCCTGGAAACCCTTGCTTCTGGGCTGGGCGTCTTTGCTTCGAACAAATCCACTCGTCCTTTCACCTTTCCTGATATCTTTCTCGGCGTGGCCGTTTGACCTGACACGCCTGGAGGCAGCTGTGGTGTTGCAGCAGCATGTGCTTGTTCGACCTCAGGCTCCGTAACCTCGACCCTTTCCACCAAAGGGGTGAGCTTGGGAAGTTTAGAGGCAGTACAGCCGCCGCTCGGCTTTGATCCACTGTCGATCTTACGCTCGAGCTTGAGCCCATCATCTCGTGTGGAACTCCTTCCTTTCTCAGGGGAGGTGCGAGGCTCAGCCATTTGACTGTGTCCTGGGGGTGGAGACGATCGTTCCTTAATTGCCTTTGCACGCTCTCCTTTGACAAATTCGACCAGCAACACAGCATATTCCAAGTCGCTATGAGTATGGCCTAGCTTCTGTTCTATGCCGACGAGCTCCTTGGCTAGTTCTCTCATAAGCCATTTCGTGGGGGTGTGATCCAAGACCGGAGCGGTATGATTGTGCTACAAGTCTCCTCGTTCAGCCTCCGGTGCAGGCGGCGCTACGACATTGGTCGCGTCATGGCGTGGTTGTTCAGGCGAGATAGCGGAGCCAGAGTCTCTCCTCCGTATGATCGGGACCGCAAAGTGAGAGTCTGTACTAGACGGCAGTGAATACGGATCCTCTAAAGGCTCTTCTGCGACTGTAACTCTATCTCTAAAAGCAACCCAATGTCTGCGTGCATCAGATTCAGGATCTTCCGACGGATTTGGTCCGATTACATATCTTCCTATCGAGGCATTCCAATGTATGCTTACATCAGCAGCGTAGGGATTGGTAACGAATGAAGGATGGGACTTTGTCGGGCGCAGGGGTGCCTTGGCTGAGGAGTCGTGGGATTCTTCGGGAAGCCTCGAGAGGTCCGGCTTCATTTTCACCATCGGCTGTGGAACTCCTGGCCTGGTTCGCATCAGCATTAGGGTCCAATCGGCGCACCACGCAACATGAGACTTGAGTTCTTACCTTGCCACGTTCTCTTGACCCAACTCAGCTGCTGGATGACGCACCAAAGGCACTTGTTGTTTTGTTTGGACTCCTTGCTCACGAGTTCTTGACTCGGCAATTTGGTCATTCAAGACTGCGGAGGGCTCCTTGTTGAGTTGGTCCGTATCCAGCAAGACTTTGGCGAAGGGCTCACCGTCCTTTGTCCCGGCGGACAGCACCCTTAAACGCGGATGTTGAGGGTGGTGAGCTTCGTTTGGAAGCTGCATAACGCTGACTATGATGGGCTTGTCCTCTGGCGCAAACGTCCTCTCGTGATCCATCCAGCACCTTGGGTTGTGTGGTCCCTTCTCAGGGCCTTCCCAAGTTGCAGAGCGTGGTTCAGGCCGGACTAAATTTGTTGCTTGGGAACACGAAACATATGTAGGTATTATAGGTTCCTGAATGGAATGTGCGCGGGTTGGCGAAGGAAACATGGGCTCGCAGATCTTCTCGGAAGACCTGCGAAACTTGAAGATTCTCCTCCACCAAGGCTTCGGATATCCTGGCGCACTAGGTTCGCTTGTGGACTTTGCGTTCAACGACGTCACGAAAGAGAAGTTCGGATCTGCGTCTGGATCCGTGTCTGGTGGAAGAGGAGGCGTTGTGGTTTTGTCTGAAATCGCTCGCCAATGCATCCACTTCGACCTTCGTTCCAAAGAGCGAGCTCCCCTTGCTCTCATGATCCGATCCGCCGTAGCTGCTGCTTTTAGGGCTTCTTTGTGGACTTTCCGGACATGCGCTTCGGTGTAATTGATGTCCACCTGATCTAGAGGTCGGCACAGAGGCTTTTTCGGCGCCTTTTTGCGCAACATGCCCATCTTGATTCTGAAACAAAAAGTCAATAAGTGGTAAGAGGCGGGTCGAGTATGACTCACATATCCGCCGAGGATCGGGGATTCGTGTGCGATGTAGTGAGCGTGCTCGTAATAAGTTGTTAAAGACTGATCTAGCAGTACAGCGAGAGACTGAGGATGTATGTAGTGTCGTTTGGTACTGCTTAGTGATGACGTGAAATGTAAGTGAGAATTGTATGTGGGTGTACAAAGCCAGATTGAGGTGTCGAAGATATTTTGGCTTGATCGCACACGAAGCGGCAAGGACTTTGGTGAGGAGTGCTTACCTCAACAGGCCAGTGCCACTGCTCGAAGAAAGATGCGTACCTCACAAAATTAAACGCAAATGAAGCGCTTGCTCGAATGAAATTAAAAGGGTTTTCTAAACAGCCAATTCGCAGAACGCGCAGCAGTTTCAATCTTGCGAACGATGTTCAATATAACTATGCATCGTCGAAAACTATACCACCGAGTTCTAGCATACCACACGCATCCCCTGCACCTTCAATCCCCCTCTCAGCTCCCGTAACTATTGGCCAAACAATCACCAAATTCGCTTCTTCACTCATCTGCAAGATCACAACATCAGCATTGATTGACCAGACGCACTGCCAATACAGACAACACTCCCATGCCTCATTCCCTCTTTCCCTTCCCAAACCACCTCCCAAACACCCCTTTCAACCCTCTCTTCTCATCAGCTGTAACCCGCCCTATCCGCTCACGATCAATGAATCCGCTGAACGTGCGCCCGCGATCACAATCCCGACTCTTACCATCGTCGGCATTGCTGACCTGTTTCGATACGACCGTGCGATTTGGGTTGTCAGATATGCTCGACGTTGTCGGTCTGGTGCTCGAAGTAGCGGGTCTTGAGCTTCCCGAAGTGTGTGAGCTTTTGGGGGGCTTCGGGACTTTGGGTGTGGATGGGGTCTTGGAGCGGCGGCGTTGCTCGCGCGCTTCGAGTTCGCGGAGGAACCAGAGGGGTGGCATGATGGTGGTTGGCTAGCGAGTGCTTTTGATTGGATGAGGATGGTATGTGAATGTGGATGTAATGTATATGAAGTGGTTTGAATGCGCAGTGAAGCATGTTCATAGGTGCAACTGGTGTTGATAGTAGTTGCTAGTAATCCTTGAACGTAATGGACGCATTGTTGTGAAGTCTCAAGGGGGAAGGAAGTTATTAAATGTTCACAATGCGTGGCTCCCGCATGGATTAGTTTCTCATGTCAGTCCAAGGTCCACTTCACCAATGTGATCATGATCGTGCATGTATATATGTATGTATATATTTATTCTCAATTCGAAAGCTGCGCTTATCGCTACTATCATTTAACGTCCTATGCCTTCTAGCCTCACGCCAGACAGCCCTTAACTCCACAGTAAATGCGATACCAACTCCGATAAAAATGCGAAACTCCGAGTGAGATACCAAAGCGCTAATTACTATACCGAGACAAGATATAGTGCTGCGTGTGCTGCGTGTTTGGTACGTACTTCACCGAGACAAGTTGAAGTACTGTGCGCGTACGATGTCATAGATCGAGACAAGATCTAGCGGCGCGCATACGAAGTAGGCTCAGGTAGCTCAGGAAGAGGAAAGACATCCGAATCTTCCGAGCTATCCTTGCGGAGGCTGGAACGAGACTTACAGATCTTCAGCGACTGCATAGACGGCATCTTGCTGAAGCGACGTAAAGTGTTCGTCACAGGCTGCATGGAGGAAGTGGAGCGCTTCTCCTTGATGGCCTTGGGCTTCTTCGCTGCGGAAGTGCCGCGGAAAGCCTCGCCCTTACCAGACTTGTGAGGGACGAGAAAGGAATCAAAGGTAGCGCTGGGGTTGTGGAGGTAAGTTGGTGGTAGTGGTGGCGCGAGAGGACTACGCACGTGTGGTGCAGAAGGGCCAGGAGAGGGTGGAGAAGATGGTTGTTGATGCGCAACAGGACGACTGGAGAAGTAGTCGTCACCGCTGGCTGCACGGATGTGCGAAAGCCGCGACATGGCCGGGGGTGTAGCTTGAAAGGAGAACTGGCGAGATACACCTGGCGGCACAATGGTAAGGCGCTTTGATGCCGCCTGTGTGCGGGCAGCGTTCAGTTCGTACATAGACTGAGACACCTGGGCATGGTAAGCGCGATAGGTCATACGGGTATCTCGACCATGCTCATCCGTCAAGCGGAAGGCAGGGAGATTAGAAGCACGGCGTACCTTGTTACGTTCTAGAACCTGCTGGCTGTGCTGCTGCTCCTGCTCGAGCTTAGCAAGTGCCTCCATCTCGCGAAGCTTGTCCGTCCCAGCAGTGCCCTGGGGGACGAGCTCCTTGCGAGACTCATGGTGCATGACCACGTCGCGTGGAGTGTAGGCTCGGAGGTTGTGGTTGTGTTCACCCCGAATGAGCGCATCATGGTCGCCTTGAGAGAGTGCATGGCCGTAGTAGCGAGCATTACCGGCCTTTGGTGGAGGCAAAGCGTAATACTCAGACTGGCTGCTCTTGGGGAGGGAGGCCAAGTAGCTGCGTGTTGAAGAATCCTCATCTGAGATAAAAGAGGAAGGACGGCTCAAGGCATCAGGATGCAGGTAGAACCCGCCCTGAGTCTCAGCCTTCTCCAGGTCTAGCCATGAGCTACCCAGATCGGCGCTGGCCCGATGTGAGACCTCACCTTGGATAGGCTCGTCGAGCTCATCAGGAGAGATCGGGTACATGGACGGCAGTTGCACAGCGCGCGATGGTGTTGGAGTAGCGTCTCCGCGTGTGGACAAAGGCTGCGAGAAGTGGATGGATGCCATCTTAAGCGGTCTGAGTGTGCGTTTGATAGTACTGGTAAGAAGCTGTCGAGCGCGATGATTGTGACTTCCAAGCTGTGACTCCCAGGCGCACCTTGAAGTTGTGAGTAGTGATGGGTCAGCTGGAACAAACCGTTTTATCATGCGTTTCGACGTTGTGAGCTGCATTGTGAAAGCGCTGTGAAGGACCAAGTTTGCACACAATGTTCACACAATGTCCGAATAGTCCAGAGTATGCTGGCGACAAGTATTGGTGTCCAGCAACAGAGCGATCGATCAACGTGGATCTGTGGTAGACGTAGAAAATTCTGGACCCTTGTTGGAGCTAGCGCACGTGAAGGTGAGTGTTTGCCAGGTGAGGAAGGAGCAAACCACGACAAGAGCAGATGGACTCGTGGTAGAACGTGGAACGCGACTAGAAGGTAAAAAATAACATTAAGAGATTATTGTTCGTGTCGTGTAAGACTTCCATGTTCCTCCAGTCTGCCATACCGCAGCGCAGCCTTCAAGCTAGGCCGTCCCGCTCCTTCACCACTGACATGTCAGAGCACCGACCGATTGTATCTTCAACCTGTCGTAATGTGACCTGATTTCCATTTGTCGGAGACTCGCCAGCATCTTCAACCGTATTAGCATATTATCAGCAACTCCTGCCATCTCTTTCAAGCTTCAACCATCCCCTTCCTTCTTCTAATCAGGGCCAAATCCGTTATCTGGATACTCTTTTGCTTTCGAGGCGCACGCCATGACCAAGCCATTGGTCTCTGTGGTCTTGTATTGACACTTTGTCCAGAGCCACCGGCCGTGCAAATGCCGTCAACGCGCTCCGGTCCCTTTCTTACGATACTCGAAGGCGCAATGTGTGTGGTACTGCTGACATGGCGTTCGCTTTTCAGATTTGTAATCTTTCTATACGGTACAATTGTTCAAGTGAGCAACCAAGGAAATAACGCAAGCAATGCCGATCCGAAGGCCAGGTAGCCAGACGTTCCAGGAATGCCGCGCGTGCCGAACGATGCAGATGTGGGTGCAGACGGCGAGCCAGGAATAGTATCAGGCGAATCGGAAGGTCTGTAATGTAGTATCGTCAGCGTTTGCATTCCTCAGGTTGTCGTAGATGTCGCAAATGTGAAAATTCTTAGACGAGAATGTAGAAGACCCCCCAGCCAGGAAAAGCACGTGTATCTTTATCATGCCCCGTGCTCGTGCTCAACACCAATAGTTTGGTATAGTAGTGGATAAAACTTACTGCTTCAGCGTTAATCCCATCCTGTTGATGACCTTGCACCGGTCATGCTCAACCTGTTCCACAGGACCCATAGCCACCGCATTCCCATCGTTGAATTCCATTCTAGCCCCAGTCGCATTGCCGAATGTGTCCCATTTGGGACTCACCAGCTCCTTTGCCGCTTCTCCACCAGCGGCGACAAGGTAGTCCGCCACGTGTCTGTTGGGATCATAACTGCGGATAAAACTCGCCCAGTATGCTTGAATGAATACGCCCGCCGCCGAGGTGGCGTTGTTCCAAATGGGCATTAGCTCGCCAACGTGCGAGGCAGAGCCGACGTTCCAGCGGTAGGCCCAGATGGGGGAGGTGCTTTGTTCGGCGTACTCGGAGGAGATGTTGAGTGTGGGGCAGTTGTAGCGAATGTGTCCGTAAACCTCGGAAGCCACCTGGCGCCAGCGAGCGTCGGATTGGGCATTGGGAGCGTCCCACGCTTTCGCAATATCGCTCCACTTGACGCCGGGAAACTGGTCCGCAACGAAGCGAGCAGCCGAGGGCATAGAGTTGATATCCTTGGGCGTAAAAATGATGCCTTCGTTGGTAGTATCGCCGAAGATGGTGGGTACCTTGACGAAGTGGCCGGCGGAAAGCTCCTTGTATGTAAAATCTTGGATGAAGTCGTGGTCTAAAGTGGGGTTCCAGAAGTAGATGGGTGGGTTCGTTGCTCCGGGGAAAGGCTTCTTCAAGGCTCGGACAGCCTTTTGGAAAGTAGTTGCTTCAAGAGACGCCATACACGCGACATCAGCACAGCCGGTCTGGTTGAGAAGGGTGTCGAATTGCCATTGGCTGTTGGCCACATCGCGAAGTGGTGGAAATGCAGGAGACTCGGCTGCTGCAGCATGGAAGAGCTCGTCATTACGCCCACCGTATGCTGTCAACTGCAAGACAACGGATCCTCCTCCAGCACTAGCTCCACCCATAGTGACGTGGCCGGGATTGCCGCCAAACTGCTGGATGTGCTTCTTTACCCACTTCAATGCTTGTCTCTGATCCTTCAAGCCGTTGTTCAGACTCAAGCTTTTGTTCGCAGTAAGCTCTTTTCCAGCTAGGAAGCCATACGGTCCGACGCGGTAGTTGAAGTTGACAACAACGATGTTGTTGTCTGCGGCGTCGATGAGATCTGCTCCGTTATAGTTGGCGTTGCCGTTTACACTGAAGCCGCCGCCTTGGATGAAAACATAGACAGGCAGACCACTGAGATTGCTAGACTTGGCTGGTGCAAAAACATTAAGGAAGAGGCAGTCTTCTGAATGATCTCCTCCAAATTCATTGGCGAGTTCGCTTCCAGTGCCGATGCAGAGAGGTCCGAATTTGGTTGCGTCAGTGATGCCGGGCTGGTCGAGAGGATCCTGAGGCGCAGTGAATCGTAGTCCGTCTACACGCGATGTTGACCTGGCATATCGCATACCAGCCCATCGCATAACGCCATTGCCGATGTCCTTTCCACGGTAACGAGCATATCCCAAATCGACGGTCTCATCGAGTGCAATGGCCTGCTGGAATAGAAATGCTGCAAAAAGCAGTCTGAGCAACATAGCTCCTGCAAATGAGAGTTGACGAAGATAGAAAGTCATTGCACGAGCGAGGACGTTCGGTGTTTTCGGAGATTCTTGATGGCCGGCTCAGGGGTCTAGTCAGTCTCCGGGAATATCTCACTATCAATTAGGGGCCAACGCGAACTAAAGACGCGTATTTGTGCTGCGCCGGAATTCCGAAAGAACGTTGGAGAAAGGTATTTTGTGTCAACAAAGAGTCTTGTCGAGCATGATGAAAGACTGTTTTCTTGTAAGTAGATGATTACAAAGGAGCGTTGGACGCCACATCATACTCACAACGAATGTGAAGAGAAGAACCGGGGTGCCGACAGGCTCAACTCAAAGAAACGCGCTCGCAACGTCAACTGTGTGAATGAAATGCCTGTGGCACCAGATTAGGCGGGAATACGCACACTTAAACCCCAATTCTCACGATGCACCGGGCAGCCACCAAACGTCGCAGGCTATGCTGCATATAGAAACGTGCTGGGGGCCGGAGTGTCCAGACCACCAATCGTGCAGTAGCAGCACTATCCCTCGAGCCAGGATGTGGTCTGGTCCCAGCGTCCAAAAGTCTACAAGCGCTCGAATGCGGCTGCGCCTCTCAAACGGCGAAATTAGGCCGGTGAAGCTTACTGCAAGCATCGGGCAGCGAGTGTTGCTGTTCGCGTTGGTACAAGTCGCAGATCACTTTGCGAGCAAAAGGTGGTGCTGAAGACCAGCCGCAGGCAAAAAGAACCTGTGCAAAGCGCGAGGTTGTCAGAATGAACCACGGGACCCTGCATGATGGATGAATCCTGTACCTGATCGCTTCCCAGGTTTGCCTTTTTCGCGAGATGCTTGTGTTGGGAAAAAGGGCAAGATCGTCGCGCTCGAAACTCCCTTCCTGCAGCGTGGTCCACGGCTCCACATCTTCGGAAACAACATGTCTTAGAGATCGGAAGACTGTCTAGATCCGCGGCACTTGCGAAATACCGTAGCCCGGACCTTGGTGTTGCTTTTGTCACACATGTTCTCGTGCCACTGTTTTGCGTGCTCAAGCCTCTCTGCAGCGTGCTCAGCGATCTAGCCGCTATTGGTGCGTGCCGCCTCGTGGACTGAAGACATCGCTGCTCCAGCCCATTCAATAGAACTTGGTCTTCGGCAGTCGGCATCTGGAGGCCTTGGTGAGCCGTCAATCTCGTCACGATTTTTCGCACGAGGGTTCTCGTGTGATAAGTCACTCCGTATTCGTGTTCGTGTTTGGCGGGGCATCCTTGAGTATCTAGGTTCTAGTGATCCGCTGTCGTATCTCGCATGAGGAAGTGCTGCACGCGTCCAGATCTATGCAAGCCACAAGCCACAATGTGTAGATATTCCACCACTACAAGCCTTGCGTGGACAACACTACATGTCTTTTCGAGTATCTCCGGATGTCCAAGGTGTGGGGTGTACAAGTGATTTGTTTCGAGATTTTCCAACACACGTATCGCAAGCACACTCTGCACTTCCAAAAATCGGTAGCAAGCATGCAAGAATCTACATCTCATCATACAATTCAATCGCCCCAGTTCTATAACTCATGCTACGATGTCGAACATACCACCTCATTCTCCCTCTACCCCAACACCTCCCTTCCCACCCATCTACCCACATCCCTCAAAAATCCGTAACCCTCCCATTATAGCTCCAATCCCCCCTCCACCTCAACGGATCATTCTTCGGCCCACCCACCTCCCCCGTCTTGGGATTAACATCCCCCTCAAACTCCGGCGGCGCCCCTCTCCTCATATTCGGATGGAACTCCTCACCCTTCTTAATCTCCTTGCCGTTCTCGAAGCGAATCTCAGGTCCGTCGCTGTCGGGTGACTGATTGATCGTGGGTCGCGAAGAGCTGTCGGGCGATTGGTTGATGCGCATGCGAATGTCGGGCTTGGATGATGGTGATTGCGCGGGGGAGTCGGTCTTGGGAGTGCTGAAGGCGCCGGTGCTTTGCTTTTGTAGCTTTTCGAAGATTTCTTGCTCTTCTTTTGGGAGGCGTGGTGGGGCGGGGCTGGTTTTGAAGGAGGTCGCGCGTGAGAGACATGTGCTGAAGGCACGGCGGGAGAGGAGGCGCGGGAAGCGGCTTAAATTTTGTGCTGCCATCTTGATGAATCGTATGAACTGTGGGAAGGGCTGAAATTGTGTGGCGCTTGTATTTGCGGTGTTTGGTCTGGTGGTTGTGAAGTTCCAAGGCGAGAAACTCATCATCGTCATAAATCGGACCGCGGCCTGCGGGGCCAATCGGAGTGAACAGTGGCAACGGAACAGTATTTTCGTAGATTCACTCAAAGAAGACGCAATTCCGATTAATTTTCGAATTACTCAGGTGTTCAGTTACATGATTGCGCTAACTTTTGCAGTCCATGTCCGACAGCGCGGCAACGCCATACAAGTGTCCATATCCCAACGCCAGCCTAATCGTACATCGCAAGCAACTCCATCTATGCAATGTAGCCATTTGCCTCGCCCATGTTTTGCGCACTCCTTCTTGCGTCGATGAAGAGTTCTTGGCACTCTTCCACGTCTTCAACTTGGATCTGCTTGCCTTCTCGCCCGTTGACATCTGCCAATACGCTTGCTGGTGCAAGCAATTGCAACGCGTATCTAAGGCTGACTTTCTCGCCGAGTTGGCTGACCTTGTCCTTTGCTGCATGTGAGATGCTAAGTTTTTCTGTCTGGACACGCGTGGTAATGATCGACTTGATCTCTGCTGGGCCATATGGATGTGTTGGGATGATCAGAAGACGAGCAAGTAGATCGGATGGGATGCCGTGGGCAGAGGGAGGAAGATTCTCTCCGCCGCGAATGTGGGTGTTGCCGCGATTCGAAGCGAGGATGACGAGAGGCGACAATGGTGATTCGAGGGCGCGATTGAGGAAGGTGAAGGCCTCAAGATCAAGCATGTGAACCTACTTTTGTTAGCACATGTATACGACAAGCCCTATCGATGGACTCACCTCGTCAATGAACAGCACACCAGGTACAAGATCGGCGACACCCTGGTCAATGTACCTGTTGACGACCTTGTTGATCTCTAACCGCAGCTTCTCCGTGATCTCGGTCTTCTTGGGCTTCATTAGCTGGCCCATCATGCTCATGATGTCCTGTCCACCCTGAGGCCTTGCATTCGCGACATCGAGATCGTGGAGCGTGACATCCTGCACAATCTCCTTCTTTTTGTGCACGTCGCCCTTGGGTATTGGCACATACTCCTCTGCCTCGAGATCGAATTCGGTCGCGTACGCGTCTGATCGACCTACGCGCTTGACCGCGCCCGTGTTCGCTTCGATATAAATAACATCTCCCAGACGCACGCGTTCCTTCTGTATCGCCTCGTAGATCGATGGGTCTAGGCGCAGCTTCTTTGTGCCCTTGGCGGACTTGAGGTTGATGAGCAGATGTGAGATTGTGCGGCCGTATCCTCCAAGTGGGTTCTCGGCTTCTTCGGGTGTGAGTTCGGTGACCTCGCCCTCGTAGACTTCCTTGGTTTCCTTGACGCGCAGCCCTGAGTGAGTGTTAGCGCATGCCCTGGCCATTGTCCTACGCGCCTGCAAACGTACCGATTGCTCTCCTGAAGTTCTCCATAAGCGCCTCCGTCTTCTTGACCTCAGCTGAGTAGATCTCGCTGCCAACAATCGGACAGAAAGGCACTTTCGTACCCAGCTCTTGACTAACAGCCAATGCGAGTGCGGTTTTTCCGGTTCCGGGTCCTCCTGCAAGTAGTACAGCTCGTCCCGACATCTTCTTCGCCTTGACAAGGTCAACTACCAGACCGCATGCCTAAGTATCTGTCAGTATAGCTGTTTGAGCCTGGTCTACACCCCCCATTGTACCTCTCGAGCTGCAGCTTGGCCGATGAAGCCACCTGCAGAAGGGGTCGCGCGTCCATCGCTCGACAGACCCAAGCCCTTGATATGGCTATGGGCTGCGGTTCTGCCTTCGCGCGTGTTGCTCTTCACTTCGCTGACCGGGACCGTCGCCATGTTGGCTGTCGCAAATGCTCAATCGCTGTAGTTTTGTGTAGGACGGGGTATTGGTGGGTGCGAGTGATTATTTGGGCGTTGATGACGTGGGTCGGCTGGGGGCGCGTCGAGTGTTTGGCTGTTTGGAGCTTGAAGTTTTGGGGATCCAGAGGTTCGCGAAAGACTAGTGTCAGGGCTCATCTCTTGATCAGCCGCCCCAGGCGTCCCCACCTCCGCTCCGCTCACCAAATACCACACTATCTTCTTTCTACGCCCTTACTACTTGCTCGAGCTCCTTACTGCATGCATAACTGCCTCCTTTACCTATCGCGCACTCAGACCTGTCTCGGGCAGTTTTTTACCCCATCGCGCCTTCCCCCCTCGTCTTTTGTTCGCGCCCCCTCCGCGTCACACAATGGGGCTTACTGCGCATTCAAGGGACTTTGTTATGGGTGTGCAGCACATAGCAGGGCGTACAGTACTCTACAGTTTCTTAAGACAGGCCCGTCGCTGACATTATTCCAGGCTTTGTGCTCGACATAGGACTCGAGGCGCCCTCCTGCCGGTCGCCCTCTCGGATCGCCAACATCCGCACCATAGCCGCTCCTTTCACATAAGGTTCCAGAGCAAAGGACTGGCCCAAAATCACACTACCAACAAAAACCACGCAAGAGCAAGGATATCAAAATAATCACCGTCTGGATTCAGCAGTGCGACGCACTTTGCGCACCCATGTTTCGTGGCTGTCCAGTGAGTACATCACAACCAAACACACCGAGTTACGACAAGACACGTATACGGGCCATCCACGACGAACTTGAGAATATTGCTTCATTGAATGTGGCTCTCAACTCGAAGAGCATATTGATACAGCCGAGCCGGAAACTGGAAACCCATGTTCGCGACCACTCAGTGCCGACTTTCCAGCAAAGTATGCAACCAAATGGCTGCAAGCAGGATCCAAAAACACAATCCTCGTCAAGTCGTAATCCGTTGCCGGCATAAGTGCACCCCGGTACTTCTAAGGTGGGGTGAAGGATACTGTACATGAGACCTGATGTTGTTGCGGGTGGGGTTTTCATGGTGTGTGTCAAGGGTAAGAAATTCACGATGATCGAGCGAATACACGCTGACAGTCTGAGGCATGTCCTTGCCGGCGTCCTCGCACATTCGATAACGAGCATCAAGTCGTACCGAAGTCTTGCCAAAGGAGCCGAGGGTCCAAGTCAACTATCAATGCAGAGGCGAGCAGAAGCGAGTCCAGGAGAAAAATCGAAAGCCACAGAATCACGCGAAGGATGTTGAGAAGGGACGAGGCAGGCTTACTCCTCTTCGCTTTCGGAGCCACTCGACTCATCGTCGTCGCTAGAAGCATCATTCGCTGCACACGTTAGTCCTGAGTCACCTGATACATTTACTAACGACTCACCAGGTGGAGACTGGCTGGACCCGGAAGCGCCGCCCTGGAAGGACTGCAACTTCTCCTGAATTTTGCGCATGTTGTCCTCTTGCTCCGTCTTGCCCATCGGCTTGTTCTTCTTGGGCCTACTGGTCGTCTGCTTAGTGACTGGGCGCGGAGGCTCAAAGTCATCATCAGCAACCACCCCGCCCTTCGGACCGCGAATCGACTTGATGAACTTGAAGAGCTCTCTCAGGGTGTCATCATTAATCTCATCCATGTCGAGCTCCATCTCATCGTCGTGCACGCTGGCGAGGTGAGGACATCCATTCCTGATAATCTGGACCGCCTTTCTCATATCAGCGTCACCCAACGTGCTGATGCCTTCTGATATCTCCTGCTTTTGGTTGAATGTCAGAGGCGCTGGGGCCTTGGTCTTTGGCTTGGGCTTCCCTCCCTTTGGTTGAGGAGGCGGTACAGAAAGAGGCAGACTCTGCTTCCTTTGGAGAGGCTTGGAGCCGCTCTTCTTCTTCTTTGAAGAAGCCTTGGGCGAAGCGCGCTTTCCGCCTTTCTGCTGCTGCAGGAGAGCTTGAGCGGTTTCGTTCAATTGAGCAATCTGCTGCTGGATAGCGAGGAACTGGGCCTGGGCAGGATCGACTTCGTCCTCCTCGTCCTCGTCTTCCTCGTCATCCTCATCAGTGTACACTTCAGGAGATGCCTCCGGTGCATGCGCAGCAAGCCAGTCTGCCTTCTCCCGCCACAGCTTCTCGAAGATGTCTTCCAAGTCGTGGCCCATTTTGTTCACTGCTTCGCCTTCAGGGTTGAACTTGTAGCAGTTTTGAAAGACTAAATGGGCATCGGTGTGGAAGTCCTTGGCGCTCTGGTACATACCAGCCTTCAGGTTCTTCTCAATCGTGCCGAAGTCCATGGGCTTCTTGATGATTTTGAGATACGAAGGAATGTTAAGAGCCACGGGGTCTACGGGAGATACGAAAGGGTACGAGACGGCAGCGTATTTCGGCTTGAGAAGCTCCGTCAAAACGCTCTCACAAAACTTCAGCTCCTGCGCATACTTCTTCTTGCGAGGCTTCGCGCTGGAGTATGGCAGGTCCTTGGAAGGCCTGTGGATTTCCCGCTTCGGTCGGTCGTTCATACCCGATGAATCGCGACGTATGACGGGAACCCCTTCAACGAGAGGCCATGCGGGACCCGACGATGTTGCTGTTCCAGGTGTTGTGGCAGCGGGAGACTTCACGGTAGGTGGTGCGACCCTAGACTCGCGACGAGCCTTGTTGGCCGTGTTGACCGTAGGCTTTTTCGCCTTGACCTGTTTGGGCGGCTCCTCAGCACTGCTACCTCGTGGCATTTTGCCCATGCCCTTCAAGAAGTAGGCCCGCAGATTGTAGCCTGCCTGTGTGACCGGGTGCTGCTTGTTGTTGAACAACTCGCTGTTCTCGATCATCTGGTCCAGATCTGCCATGAACTCTCTGACGTAGGTGTACTTGTTTTCCTTCAGTTTGTTCTCCATTGTAGACAAGTCCATTGGCTTCTTCACGAGCTCAGGGTAGGTGGGGATGTTGAGCGCGATGTGATCGACAGGGTCTTTGAACGCAAGAGAAACTTTGATCTTCTTGGTGTTCCTTATTCTTTCAAGTAAGAACTTGGTCTGCGCACTTGTCATGGGAGTAGTGGGCCATTCCTCGAAGTCGACAGCGTTGTGCACGCCCGAAGGCTCCTGAGCCGAGCTCGAACCGGGCGCCGAAGACATACCATTGCCGTTTGGCTGCTCGGCCTGGGTAGGGACATGTGGCACCTTGAAATCCACCTGACCAATGGACTCGTCCTCGGTCTTGGTCCGCTTCGCCTCGGGCACATCATACTCGTCATCTTCACGCGGACGCACTTTTCCAGACGGCGGAGCATCCTCCATATCACGGTCAACAAGGGCCGGTGATTGAGCGGGAGTAGGCTGATGAGCTGCGGCATCGGAGTTTGTTTGGATGGAGAGGTCGTGCATCGGCTTGGTGGGCGGCCCGGACGAGTCAGATGGTTTTGAGTCTTGGGTTGCGTCTACGGAGACGTCCATTGCTTCGGGAGATGACTCCTGCTTCGCGGGAAGTTGTGTCTCTGGTACTTGTTGCGTACTCTCAGCGGATGCATCCTGGGCGGCGGTGAGCTCCTCAGCGGTTGCAGGCTCGTCGCGCAAATCTGAAGTTGGAGCCTCTACAGCCTGTCCCAAAGAAGTTGCTCCCATGTCGGAGTCCTCACCAAACAATGAGTTGTTATCTGGCTGGCTATCAGGCAGGAATTGCGCAATGCCGTCGATACCACTGCAGACGTTTGTAGTTGGCTCGAAGGCGGGTTCAACTGCAGGTGCAGGTGCTGACGTGTCCGAAGTCATGTGGTCGCCGTTTACAGTGGCTTTGGTTTGCGCAGGATCCTCAATCGCGTCGGTGCTGGTAATGGGATCATCAAACAGCATGTCATGATTGCTGGGTCATGTTAGCGCACAAGGCACAAGGTGAGGGGGACGGTGAGATGGGCGGTGAGATGTGATGTGAGGGAGCGCACTCACCCGTTTGTCTCAATGTCCATTGCCATGCCGTCCGGCGGCGCAATAGCGCTCGCCTTCAGCTCTGAGGAGGTTTTGTCCAGTGCAGGTGATGTCATTACTGCCATAGGGCCATGGGAGTGGAGGTCGAGGTTGCGCACGGCTGACAGAGAGGCGGTGTTGCAGAGGGCAGCTGCAGTTCTGGGACAGTTAGCGACTGCCATAGGGTTGCGCGCGCGACTGGGCGAAGACGACGCGTGCAATAATGACGAACTCGGTAGTAAGTCGGGGAGTGAAAGCTTGGTAGCGTGTTTGCGGCGATCAAGTGGGGTGGGGTTGAGTGTGGCTTGTCGGTAACGTGCGAACAGAAGGGAGGGGCAGCAGGCGATTTATTTAAATCCTGCGGAGGAGGCTGAAACGGATGCTGGGTCATGTGACTTACCAGGGTGGTGGCGATGGACCTCAAAGCAATGCGCGCAGCGATGACTCAAGGATTGTGTTTGGGCCCGCAGCGCCGACGCGTTGTTGTGGTGTGGCGAAGCGCGTGCACACAAAGCAGGAGTGCCGACGGGAAGCAAGCGGTGCAGCCCTCAGTGCTGCAACAACAAGACACAAACGGGCGCACGGATGGCGACGGCGACGATGAGGTGTGTGGTACTTCAACTTGGGAAAGCTAAAGTGCGCTAGCAGGCTGCAGCTGCTGGGGGGACGCGCAACGACGAATTTTGAGTCGGGATGCAGGCCGGGCGCCGTCGCAATGACGGTGGTGGGGATCGAGTAATGGGCGGACGTATCGGACGAGGTAAGCGGATTGGCACCGGAGAACAAAAGTCGTGAGTTGGATGGGCAGTGCCAGGCTGTAATATACTGTGGCCGCGACAGCTTAAGCCAAGCTAGCGCCCCTGTACTAGCTCCATTCGTAAGTGTGCTGTTGTGGTCCTGGGAACCATGAGCTGCGTGCTGAGGTATTCATCTGTAGCCCGTCTGCGTGCAAAAGCTCCATCTCTACTACACGCACAGCAGACGCGCCTCCTGCATTTTGATCTTGTGAATGCGCAGACTCGATGTTGCTGGTTGGGGGATGACACTTGGTCGTTCCTGCTTAAATTCGCAAAGGTCCATGCGCGCCGGGCCCGTGCGTAGCGCATCTCGAACTTTTTTCTACAACCACACCACGTCGCGACACAAGGCACCAAAGCCTTGCGCCTCCACATCCGCGCCGCTCGCACAAACCCAGCCTGCAAACATGCCTGCCGCCGTAGCTTCACGCGCCCAGAAAAGTTCAAGAGCGACGCGCGATAGTGCGCCACCCGCGAAAAAGACGAAGCTCGCCCAATCCCCCGCAGTCGCACGCCCCAACGGCCTCAAGGCACTGGTAAACGGCACCGCAGCACAGAAGCCTACTGCAAAGATCAATGGCGCCAAAAATGCAGGAAAGACCCGAGTCAACGAAGCCACTGTGGTAGTCGGCGGCGGCCAAGCCGGCCATGGTGACGTCGACATGGAAGATGCCGAGCAAGCTGTGATCGAGATCAGCAGCGCTGAAGAAAGCGACGACGAGAATGCTGACGCCGAGGAACTATCGTTCGGAGAACGCCTGCGCGCACAAGAGCCGGAACCCGTCAGAGAAACTCGCATTGTCCATGTCGAGTCCGCGTTCGACGCCAGCCCCGAGTCCAAAGCCATTGCCGCAGCATCGCAGACCCGCACACTTGCGACCCCGTCGATGAACACGCTGGGAACTGTCCTCACACAAGCTCTCCGCACCAACGACACAGACCTCCTCGAGTCCTGTCTGCGCAATGTTGATGTCGATGCCATCTACGCCACTGTCGAACGCCTTCCATCTCCGCTTGTCGGTAACCTCCTACAAAAGCTTGCTGAGCGGTTACACAAGAAGCCCGGACGGGCTGGCATGCTCATGGTATGGGTACAATGGTCGCTTGCCGCGCATGGCGGCTACCTCGCCAGCCAACCTCAACTCGTCAAGCAGCTCTCGACTCTTAACAAGGTGCTGAAAGAGCGTGCCAGCGGACTACAGCCTCTGCTTTCTCTCAAAGGTCGCCTGGATATGTTGCAAGCTCAACTCGATCTGAGACGGAGAAACCAAAGAAGAGCAGCGAACGACGATGAAGATGAAGCTGTCATTTACGTCGAAGGGGAAGACGACTACGTATCCTCCGCCGAAGGATCCGTTGATGGTCATGCACCATCCGGCGCACAAAAGCGATTACGCGACGAGATGGAGGACGATGACGATAGCTCCGTCGACCAGATGCCTACTACCATGGAGGTCGACGAAGAGTCGGATGAAGGTAGCGAGGATTCTGACAACCTCTTGGATGATGAAGCGGAAGAGACAGATGTCGACACTGGTGATGACATGTCCGAGCCTATGAGCGACGACATGGAGGACGGAGAAGGTGTTTCTGAGAGTGAGGAGGAGTCGAAACCCGCGAGGCGATCCACGGCCGCACGATCTGGCTTGAAGAGTCGACGCTAAAAGTATTTCGCGCCAGGTGAAGGCCTGTACAAATTTACCACTGCCATGCACTTGGGTGCATTTGTTTCTGCCATTTCAATGACATGTCTGGTGTCCGGCGTCAAAGCATCTTGTCTAGAATTTGATACAATTTCCACGGCATGAGACTGTGTCGCATTCTGTCGCATAGCGTTCGAGATAGACATGTCTTTGACTTTACAAGCAATGTCTCGGTATACTGAAACATAGATCGCATGTCCCTTACCAACTCCAGATCCCCTTCTCTTTTACCACTGCAACATCAACCATGTCTTCATCTCCTGCATCCTCCCGCGACAATAGAAAATCTCGGCATGACCCAGTCTGGCTTGCTACCAATACCAACAGTCGCACATCTACATCGTCCCGTGTGACTACACCAGCCTCAGATCCTCCAAGTCCCAATGGCAATTCCTGTCCCAGCCGGGTCACTGCACCATCCTCCAACCGCCGGGACACATTACAGTCCCTAAATCTTCGTCAAGCAACCGAAGCCAAACGGCAACCCTCTCCCCATCCCCCCACCGTTCAATTTGACATCCTCGACCTCAACTCC
>Ga0265780_10003259_pt1 | contig 21434 bp, 27 predicted proteins | sample P1T30metagenome_FD_192432 | JGI IMG/M metagenome (GOLD analysis project Ga0265780, IMG submission 192432) | Plant litter microbial communities from East Loma Ridge, Irvine, California - P1 T30 | ecosystem: Environmental > Terrestrial > Plant litter > Unclassified | place: USA: California...
GCGTAACTTCGCGACGAGGTCCTGTAAAGAAGGGCCCGTTTGTTTCGCCCCCGTCGTCGTCGTAGGGCAGAAAGCGGACGAAAAGTAGAGAGCGTCGAACAGGCGCTGCAAGCACAGGTTTTTACGCTTGTCGCTCGCTTCCGTCTTTGTTTCTGCGTCCTCGCCTCCATCTTTGGCATCTGCATCTGCAATTTTGGAGCTGTGTTTGGTTGCAGGAGCATCAGGCTCTGGGAGTGAGCTCATATCTTCGGCTAAGACTCGACATATTTGCGCATGCAGGACTTGCACGGCACTGGGACTCCACACATCGTCTCCCAATTCCGCCATACGGGTTTGCAGCGCGGTGAGGAATCGGAAAGCCGCGGGAGAAATCTGGGTGGGCAGAGCGGGCGAGCCTTCCCAGAGGCTGATGGCAGAAGTCGTGCTTTCCTTGGTGCTGAGAGATTTGGTCAAAGCTTCTAGAGGTTGTTGGCTTGCTTGCTCTGCGAGAGCAATGTGCAGGTTGGAGATCACGGCGGTATGGTCGAAACCTTTGTTACTAGTTGAAGCGTCGAGTCGGTCGCTCAGAGCACGTCGGCGCAGGTCGAGCTCGCGCAGCAGACGAATGAAGAAGGCTGCCTGATCTTTGCGCACGGTGGAAGCTTGGCCAATTCTGTCGTATGCGTTTTTGAAGGCTTCCGTTGTCGATTCGCGAAGTCTGCGCTCAAACTTTGCCGCGTCGTTGCGGCTGAGAGCATCTTGGATCGACTCGTCGCCCTCATAGTCCAAATCTTCAAGATCAAAGTCGAGGTCGTCGTTCCATTTCGCAGCTCGCATGCTTGTTACGAAATCCCAATGAGAATTGAGTTGCGCCGTCCAGCGGTCGAGGGCGTCGTGTTCGAGTTTGATCGGCTCATTGCGGCCGTGACGATGATTGAGTATGGCGGAGCGGAAAGGCAAGGCGCCCGAGCTGAGGTCCAAAGATTTTGTAGCGAGCGACCAAGGTGAGGTTTGTACAGTGTTTGTTTGAAGTTTGTCGGGGTTGTCGAGCGACTTCAAGGCGAAGGTTCGCAGATCTGCCGAGTGGGTTGCGAGCTCTTCCAGGTGCTTCATGAAAACACTCTGCAATTCTTTAATGGACTGGGTGAAGTTGTCGTTCCTTAGCTTGCTGCTAACGGAGAGGTACTTTGACAGCACCTTCCGCCTGGTAGACAACACGATTTGGGCGTCTTTTTGCGCTCGTATACTTTCTTCTAGCGCTTGTACGAAGCTATCTTGAGCTTGCATCGCCCATGCCATCAGACCTTCACTTGCCTCAGAGGCAGTCAGCTGGTCGTTGCGGACCCACGGTGTAAACGTCCGGATGTCCTCTGGGATCCAACGACGATAGATGTCGAGATTCAATTCTTGGATCGATGTGAGCTGGTCATCTTGCAGCAGTGGCACTTTCGAGAGTTGCCCAAGAGCATCAGCCAGTCTGCGAGGGAAAAGGTCACGGGTGTCGACGAGCGTCTTGCCGTATAGGTCCAGCATGGCAAGAATGTAGTCTTCGTTGGATGTCTCGGCCAGTGATTCGAGCTGCTCGTATCTGACTTGCAGGAAGTGTCGAAGAATTTCTTTTGGTGCGGAGCTTGTGATCATGGCGTATGCACACATCGTGCTACTCAGAACGGTGCGGTCACCAGTGATCTTCGCCAGTGATCGCTCAATATATGCGAGCAGCCTTCGTCTTGCGCCAGCGAGCTTTTTTTTCAGCTCTGTAAGCACCGGCGGAACGCTGTCGCTGTCCGAGATGCTTTTATGCAGAAGTCTTGCGAGTACCAACACCTTCGCGGCCCCGAGCGCATTCCCTCCCTTGCGAACAATTCTACCGACAGCCTCCAGGGCACCCTTCAACACCTTCACCCTCGCCATTGACTCGAGCCTCCTCTCTTCTTCCTGTCCTCCTGACTTCCCCAAACGCCCAAGATTGTTTCTACTTCTTTCCACAACCCTGTAATCACATCTTCGTCCAATGCCCGCCAGATTCCCTTCAACAAGCTGCATCTGGCCGTCCATCTCGATGATTCTCTCTGCCGTTCCCAGTAGATCGCGATAGCTTGTTCCGACAAGTGATCTGAGCTTATTCTGATTCTCGGTTATTTGGGTCCGTAGTTGGCTTTCCAGTTTCCGGACGACAGGTAAAGGGTGTTCGAATGCTTCCTCCCATGACCGGATGGTCGATGGTGTTGTTGGGATTGCAGCCATGTTGGACGAGGCTGGAAGGGCTCAATCGTTTTCGTTCGACATAGGCTTCAACGAGCCTACTGAGTTTGTTTATTCCATCGGTGTCTGACTTCAATGTTGTTTCGCATGTGAAAGTCGGGGACAGGCCAGTTAGCCTGAAGCTCGCCAGCCGGTCCTTGCCGCGCTTCTATGGCCGATCGTCTAAGCTCCATCTGGAGAAGTTGGACGTCAAAGTTTCTAGTCGCGCGCATCTTCAACTTGACATCACCAAACATTTACTAAACATGGATCGCAACAACCGCAGAGATGACCGGGGTGGTCGCCGAGACGAGCCCCGTAACCAGAAGCCTAGATACGGTATGGATAACCGTCGCCGCAGCGCATCCGATTACTCGTCTAACAGCTATGCAGAACGCGAAAGATCACGATCACCACACCGCGAACGCCGTGATGACCGACGACGCTCTCGCTCCCCGCCAAGGGGAGGTCGTAATGTCCCATCACAACGTCAGGAACGAGATTACGAACGAGCCGCGCCGCCCCGCAACCCTCGCGATCGCCAGACCTCGAACACACCCGAACCCAGTCGATTCGGAGGCCGCGGCCCACCTAGGAATGGTGCTCGTCCGAATGGCGTGGCAACCCACTCGGAGAAGCCTGTCATCGCAAAACCTGAAGCGGTCTCGCGTGAAGTACAAATGGGCAATGGTGGCGAGGATGAAGACTCCGAGGCCGAGATGGCGCGAGTGATGGGTTTCAAGGACTTCCGCACAACCAAGAACTCGAAGGTGCCTGGGAATGATAGGAATTATGCCGTGAGCAAGGTCAAGAAGGCGGAGTACAGGCAGTACATGAATCGTGTTGGTGGATTCAACAGACCTCTGTCGCCAGGCAAGGGTCGGGATTGAATGAGTGGCAAGCAAGAATGGCGGACAATCATTTGAAGACTCTGCTTTGGTCGTTGGCACAGCGAGGCGTTATGGGCATGGGTTTTGCTTTGCAATGGGGACTGAGAGCTACAGTGAGTGCGTACGATACCCGATTTCTTAGAGTGAGGTCTTGCGATAAGAGACAACCTCCCTGACTACTGATTGCTCACCAACGTGTTGCGTCTCTTGTGTGCATCACTACGATGCGTCTGCAATACTATCGCTAGTAAGTGACGTGATTTATCGCTGTGATGTTCGTTCGCACCACTAACGGTACCATGCTGACACGCCCACAAGCCTGCCTCAAAATCCACACGATCGCTACCTGCAAAGATGCACGCAACACTATAGCAACAATCCACCGCATGGCGCACCACAATGCCGATTACGATCTCACCTACCCGTTGCAGACGAGATATCACGACCACCCCTCAGCAGTCCGAGCCCCCAACCCACCGCCCAAGTACACTTCACATCACCCCTCAAAACGCCCAAGTCCCTGCCAGCCTCAGGCACCCGCGCCCTTTTTTCTGTAGGTATATAATTTAGGGAACTGCGGTTGACATCATCGAAACGCGAGTAGGCGCAAAGTGGTGCGGAGTTGCCTAGCAAGCACTTCCCCTTTCGGCGATCTGTACCAGTTCAGCCGTCCGTGATGCAACGGATAAGGCGCTGGGAACGTGGAACCCTTCGGGTAGTACACACGCTGAAATCGCCTTAAATCAATGACCGTTGTTCGAGCACAGCTAAGAGCAAGCAAACGGAACGGGTGCGTCGACACTCGAGGCGTTCCTTCCTGACACTTCGAAAGAGAAGTGTCGGTTCTTTTGCTCTGGCTCTGCCTTATCTACTCTATGAGGTGAGTGAGATCTTTTATTTTTATATTTGGCAGGATATGTTGTTGATCGCGTATTTGACGATGATAAATCTTGCTGTCTGTTGCTAAATAAACTCGCTGATATCACCTAGCGGTACCACTCTCTTCTCTATCTACGCGGCACAAACAAGGCATGGGACCTTCGACTGCAGTATCACCGATTCGATCTGATTTACAGGCTAGATAGAACTGCGTCGGCATGCTCAATACCCAGAGTGCCGCAATTCTGTCTTTGCCGGAGAGAGAGAAGCAGGCAACAATCTTCCCTGACCAGTGCTCTACATGTTCGCTCCACATAGTAGTTGCAAAATCACAGCGCTGTCTAATCACTCACTAGGGAATTGCGACGGATTCAGGTGTTCTCCAAAAACTTGTCATTACAGACGGATGTACTCCAAAACGCATCGACCACTTCGTGGCCCAGTCCACTCGCCACTCATTCGATTTAAATTGGCAGCGACGCTCAGATGATTCCGTCACCACAGTGCCCGCACCAGCCGCAACCTTTGTCGCAGATGGCATAGTTCTGCTCGTTGTCATCGTACACCGTAGAAGAGGCCTTTTCATATGAAGGGGTCGCCGGACGCCTTGATTTGCTTTTCCTGCTCCCTTCCGGCACAAATGCTACGGGTTGGTATCTTAGCTCGCCTTGGTACGTGCTCTGGGTGATGGTTGACAGTCCCCAACCTGCTCTCCTCGTGTCCAGTTGCTTGACGTCGGGATCTAGGTCGTTCGGGCCACCTGGTTGGTTGTCTCGGTTCTCTGAGATGTCTGCTGATGCTCGGTGCTCATAGAGGGCAAAAGTGAAGCCCGTGAGCCTCTGCACGGCATTTTTCAGGTTGACAGTGGTGTCAATGACATCTTTCCGATCCGGCTTCTGTTTGGCGTTGCAGAGTTGTCGCAGCATTGCGAATTCTCGGTCAAGCTCGCTGAGCCACTCCCCCCTCAACTTATTGAACTATCAGATGTCAGCAGAACGCTAGGGTCGAGACGCTGACATCACTTACCGTGGGCTGGATCAAGACATCTTGACTTGCAAGCGGATCTGGTACACTGTAGGTCGCCGAAGCTGCTACTATCGCGCTTGACTTCTTCTCTATCTTGGGCACCGGAGCTGGTACTGTCGCAATTGGCGTCTTCCCTTTTGCTGAAGCTGGAGGTGTTGCTGTCGCGATTGACTTCCCTTCCTTACTAGGCGTCGAAACTGCCGACGGCTTATCTCTTCTCTTGGACGTTGAACCCCCCACTCTTGCCGTTTCCTCTTTCTTGGATGCCGCAGCTCCAATTGCCGAATTCGGCCTCTTCCCTCTCTTCGGCGCCCGAATGGTCATTGTCGCAGTGGGTTTCTTACCTTTCTTGGGCGTCGGAGCTGACACGACTGTAGTTGCTTTCTCCTTTTCCTGGGGCACCGGCGCCAACACTGTCGCAGTTGACTTCCCTCCTTTTTCGGTCACCGGAGCTGCAACTGGCGCGATTGGATTCTTTCCTTTATTAGACACCCAAGCGGTGGCTGTCTGGGTTGGTTTCTTTTCTTTCTTCGGTGGATACCTCCAGTTCTTGGGGCCAAAGCTCTTATGTCTGCCCTTGGGCTCGTAGTTTTCACTCCAAGACTCATTCAGCCGTTTTTCGGTTTCGGCTTGCACTTCCTCCAATCCGGGGTTGTCCAGACGACTTTGATATATCTTCGAGAGCAGAGGCAAAGATTCGACATCGCCAACGCAGTAATCAATGAGAGCCTGCGGAAGAGGTCGGGCGTTGAAGACCTCGTAAGTTCCCCCACGACTGGGATCAAACATCTCGACGACCTCTTTCTTGGTGATTTGCCATTCCGACAAGGCCAGTGACGGCAGAGCTTGCTCTTGCTCAATGCATTTGGCGAGGCCGTACACGACGTGCTTCGGACCCCTTCTGGACGCTAGCTCCAAAAGCTGTACGTCTATGACGTTGGCCAGTCGGACGCCAAACAGGGCAAACAATGCATCGGAGTCGTTGCGAACATCAAACAGATACTTCTTAATGTTAACCGACTCGAGAGCATCCTTGAGAGACTTGCCTTCGGAGCCAAGGATGTCAAATGTTGCCGCTCCCAAGATGTGAACGTCGACAATGAACACTTGCTCGCGAGATGGAATAAGAATTTGTATGATGGAGATCGATCCATAGCGAGACAATCTGATCCCTTCCAAGTCCATGTAGATGGATCCTGGGCTCTTCTCGAGATTTGTCAGAGTATCCACAAGGGAGATGAGAGTGGCTGAGGTGTCAACCACAACCACCGGGTTTGATTTCCAGGGGTTTCGGGCGCCAGGCTCACTCAGCTCGGTTCTGCTCAGGTCTCTCATCGTGGTCGTTGCAAGAGACGCCATGTTGAAAAGCTTAACGAAGGCGATACTCAATCGTTGATCCGTGGGACTTGGGTAACTGCGGAGGCGGCGTTAGAACACACAGAAACGAGTGAGTGTACTGGAGGACTCTTCTGTGAGACATCAGAGCTCTTTCATTCCCAGACAAGGAGCCCCCCACGATGAGCTCTTCTTATGTAGTTCCCCGCTGCATGCATGTCGATAGCTATCGTGTCACCACAAGACGAGGTGAATCTTCCCGTGCCAAGACATAAGCGATACGAATCAGCGCCTGGGTCAGCAACATTCTGCAGCACGAGTATATCGGAATCACCGATGAGAGCGAACGAGGTATCAGTCCAACGATAAGAAAGCGACTGCAAAGTTTATTGACTCTACAACAACATTACGAAACTTGTGCTTCCCGCCAACGAAGCACCGGTGAGGTCAACAGCCTCCTCATCAGCGCGACGTCAAACCTCTGCAAGTTCGACTGAAACAACAAACATCTCAGAGCCCGAAGGGAGTGTCTCTACCTCTTCTTAGTAGCATCGGTGATTTCGTAGAAACCATACAGCCCCTCGCGTAGCTCCAGAGCACGAGTCAAAGCCCGCTTTGTCTCTTCCGACAAGCCTGACAAGGCCTCCGTGTCAGACCAGGCAGATGGCCCGCAGATAATAGAGCGTAAAGGGGACCCGCCGACTCGTACGACATTCGAGACTACGGAAGCATGCGTGACGTTGTGCTCCTCGTTCTTGAGAAGTATGATGGTGACGCCTTTGTCGAAGCGAGGGTCGCGCTGACAGCAGGCAATCATGAAGTTGACATTAGCTACAGATGTTAGCGAGGTCCGTTGCCAAGCAGACACGTTAGACACGTACCGAGGATTTGCTCGCGCACATCGAAATTGGGCTTTCGTACTTCGAGCAAGGTAGTCTCGAGCGCGGCGGCAATTTGTTCGCTGACCTCCTGGGCGATTTGTCCGGCGATATCCTTGCCGACTTCTTTCCCGATCGCCTTGCCAATGGTGGCAGCAGTCTGTGATTGGAATGTAGCTTGCTGCTTGCGCATGGCCTCGGCGACGGCGACAGCGATCTCCTCGCCGACTCCGGTGAGGTTGAGACTGACCGAGGAACACATGGTTGCCTACTGGTGGGTCTCATTAGCAACAGTCGTCAGTTGGATTTGCAGGCGATATTCCTAGCCTTACCTTGGGTTTGGTGGAATGCGATGTGCGGTGTTCGGTCTTGTTGTGCGAAGCAGACCGTGGATCAAGTTATAAGGTGGGAGACGAACAAATGACGACCAAGCATAGACCTAGCGAACGCACCTCAGATGACCAGCTCGTTCTGGAATCACACACTTCACGCCTCATTCTGCTGGCTCTGCATTTGATCGTGTTTCGGTAATCGGACGCTGCTCACGGTAGCACGCTTAAGAGCGGTCGTATCAGTGACTTCCGCACGTCAAAGCGTTCCTCACATCAGCAAGACACTATTAAATCTTGAAAAAAGAATCTCAGTATCTCACCAGATCAACCATAGCACGTGATGATATCAGCGACTCTCGCATGCCGAAACAGTCTTCGCACCAGCGAGATCAGTGTGAGTTCACTCAAAGGATTCGTCATAGGGTGCCAAAGGTAGTCTCAACACAGCTATGTTCGAGCCTTACGACTTTGATGCCTCCTCGAATGTCGACGTCGCGGTTTGGCAGGCGAGCGTGAAGTTGATATTGGCTACAAGTTTGAAGACGTTAGGAAAGTTTGTATCGATTAGGACTTCTCCGTCAACATACCGGAGATCTGCTCGCGCACATCTGTAGGTGATGGTACGAGCATCCGGCCTTAGGAGCGTTGTTGAGACGCAGAGAATGTCTGCAGAAATCGTTCGAGTGTCTCAGTGGCAGCTTCAAAGTCAAAGACATGTGTCGTGTATCAAACAGCCTGCAATGGTAAATAGCCTTTCGTATGATACACATCTCATTAGCTGTACAGTAAATATATTTCTTGTCATGCCCATGGAAAGCACCACAAACGCCACGCCAAAGCCAGCCATCAAATCATACCGCCCGGCCAGGCTCACGACAGCCTAACATACCAAAACAGAAGAATCAAGCAGAAAAAGAACCCGACCCAAACCTTCCAACCAACGCCCGTTTTCTCCGCCATGCGCAACATCCGGTTCATCGTGCCTCGTAAGCGATTCCTCGTGCCCTCGAACTGATCGTTCATCTTCTCCGCCAGCGCAGTAGAATCTCTGATCTCGCCACCAATGGCATTGGTCAACTATCCTCACGTCAGCCAAAACAAATCCCAAAATCCAAACCACACAACATAACACTCCCAGCATGTCCCTCGCGAAACTTACCTCCTTCAACATGCGCACTTTCCCACTCATGACCCCAATCTGCTCATCGTTCTGGCTCTCCAGCTCGTCGAGCACCGCATTCGAATACTGGCCCTTCTTGTTCGGCGTCGCAGACCTAAACCCTCCGTCCCCACTGCCCCTCCCGCTCTCTCCGTTCGCGCCTGGGTAAGCGCTGAACCCCGCGTCCGAAGCGCTCAGATGTGATTGTGAAGCGTAAGGCGAGCTGTTGTTGTTCATACCCGCACCGTAGGCAGGGTAGGGCGCATTGCGAGAGTTGGTAGCGGGAGATGCATTCGAGGCGGCTGAGGCTGGGCGGGAGCGGGTTTGGGCGTCGTACGAGGAAAAGAGGGCGGAGCGCGCGTCGCGCTGGTGGAATCTGGCTTGGTGTTATGGCATGTTTGTATGTGTATATGGTTGCTGGATTGCTTACCTTGAAGCCATACTTTGATGTTCTGGACTCGACTCGTAGTGGAGTTGAAAGGTGACGTTTTGGGAAGTTTAGAGGTCGGGGCTTTGTGGAGTAGGGGATCGGCCTTTTGTGCTATCTTCTCTGATATCACGATACGCACATGTATATTTGATTACACTTGAGGTGATGATGAAGTTGTGGAATGACGACCGCGATGCGCGATTGCTAGAATTAAATCATAAAGTACGGCTGATACAAAGACACAGGAAACGTGGCCAATACTCAAAATGCGAACCCCGTGGCAACCCGCAGGCACCCGCTTACTGCAATCCGCCCCTTGAACTCCTGATCTGCGCCAGAAGACCTCGCTCCTCCTACTTTTACAACGTGGCAGTGGGGAAGTAGTATTGCTCCCAGAGGAAGTCGTAGTCCTCCACAAATGTGCCGACCATGTCCAAGAGGGGCTTGCCCTTGAGCTTGCCTGCAAACCCAAGAATCGCACCACGAGTGACGTTCTCGTAGAAAGCACCACGCATTCCCCACCATGCCATACCCCAGCTACGTTTCTTGAACTCGTCTCGTTCGAGCTGTGTGAGACCTCTGGCACCGCCGGGTCTCCTCGTCTCGAGGTCACGCTTTGCAAGTTGTCGTGCGCCGTACTCGATGGAAAGACCCACAAGCCAGGGACGCCAGTCCGCTTTGCCGCGTCCGTCAGACCTCTGACTCCAGTAAGCCATGGCAGAGGCGTAGATGACAGGTCGGAGAATGTACAAGACCTCTGATAGCTCGCCAAGTCCAGCCATCCGGTGAAGCAGGGCTTTGGGTGGTTTGACGTCGTCCGCTGTGAGCACCTTTGACAGAAGGTACGATGATATGTCTTCAGAGCTGGGGAGTGGCGGTAGTGTGAGCGATGTCCGTGGCATGGTCCACTTCTCCGAGCCAGCGTGCGAGATCTCGGAAGCCTCTGATGGTGAGTGAAGCATGTCGTCCTCGTCTGCTTGGGGTTTCTCCTCTAGCAATTCCCGTTCCGGCAATGGTGGGTTCACCAAAGGTCTTGAGTTCGTCAATCGCATCAGGATCAGTCGGCAGAGAGCCTTCACAGCCTCCAGTATGACCACCACCCTCCACCTGGCCTTCTCTCCTCTCCGCTTTGCCATCATCTCCAGGAGCAACTCTGTGTATTGGACGCATGATAGTGTGATGGCAGTCCTCTTGTATGTCGGGCTGTTCTGGCAGTAATGTCGCGTATATCTACTGTGCGGCGTCTGCGGTTTGTGTCGTAGCGAGTTTGCGAGTGCATGTGACAGCAGGTCATCGTGGTAAAGTCCGAGTAGTTGCACGCCGGTGTTGAGTGACTCGGATGCGATTTCCGATTCCCGGAAGCGACCTATCATAACAATCAGTGTGCTGAACATATCAGGGACCTCCGCGCAATGACATACCTGGAATGATGTATGTCAAAGAGCGCAACGCGCCCTCGACCTGACCAACTGCGCCGGCGTTCTTGGTGATGAAGTCGGTGTACATGCCCAGCAACCTAGGCGGTAAGGTTGCGACATCTTTAGTGTGGCCCGCTGCTTGTTTGAGCCGATCCATTGCGGCGGCCTCGACAGGTTTGTCGGTGGTGGTCGCGAATGTTTCTGGTTGGAATGAGGCATGCGACCATGATGCGGTAGGCAAGCCGGCCGGGGTGAGAGCCGAGGCAGAACGGCGGGTTCACAAGATTCAAGATTCAAGATACGAGATACGAGATACAAGGTATAAGATAGCATTTTACATTTAGTATTTATGTACCTGTCCAAATTCTAGACACGATCGATATAATGTGATCACAAGCCAGTGAGCAGGTGATACATGCAACTTATCTGTGGCACTTGTGTTTCCATGTGCATAAATCGAGACAGACTTTCTGCCGACCATTGCCGCTTCCAAGCTGTGATTGACATGTGAATCGCGGTGAAGAATACCCTGCTAGACTTCTCTAGAAATCAAACGACAAGGTCAGAGATAAAAGCCGTAGCGTCAAGGGATCATGCACGATTGAGTCTCATCAATCATAAGCTACTGTGACTTTCTTCTATTCCAGATCAGACGTCTAGATGTTCTTGACGTTAAAGGGACCACAACGATCAATCACGACAATCCAGCATTCTCCTCGTCCCACCAGCCTCTAAATTCTTGCAGTCTTCTCGTCCTCTCCTCTGCCAACCGCCTACCGGTCTCAGTCTTCATCATGCCTTCAAGGTTTTCGAGCTTCTCTGTGAAGTGTTCGATGCATCCATGCAAGCCTCGTCCAGACGCCTTTGCGCCACCGAAAGCGAAGCATCTGGCGATCCCAACGGCACCAATAGCGTCGAGACGGTCGGCGTCTTGAACGATGCCGAGTTCAGGATGCGCGTTGACCATCGCTTTCACCAACTGTGGGCGTTTGATTTCGCTTGAGAAGGAGACGTGCTCAACGATCAAGGCGACTTTGCTCATGAGCCGTGGCGGGCAGCCATTCTTCCGCAGGACTTCGGTAATCATGGTCTCGGCGACTTCTCCGGGTTGAAGATACTTCTTGTCGCCGACATCGTGGAGTAGAGCTGCCAGAACGATTGCTTGCTCATCGAACTTCTTCGAGTCGTGTTCTTGTTCGCTTTCCAGTATGCGTTTCGCAAATGACAAGACTCGCAAGATGTGGTTGAAGTCGTGTGACATGTCATATCGCGACATGTATTCTTCGACGTAGTTGTAGACACCTTTGTAAAGAGCTGAGTCCTCGAAGTCTTGTGCATTCGAGAGACTCGCACCACCGCCGGTCATTGTCCTGCATTGGAGTCAGTCATACGGAGACGAAGCTGGATCTCGCTTCAGTTGGAGTGGAACGCACGCTTCAACACGGTCATCAACGGCCTGAGCACCAGAGACCTCGTCGACCGCCATGTTGAGAGCGGCAATACTTGAAATAAGTTACTATGCACCTAAAGGGAGAAGATTCCACGCGAAGTCGTTGCCTGTTTTATCTAACGCGTCAAAGCACCGGCGGAATGAGCCGCAGCGTGCAGCAGCTCAGCGGGCGATCGTGAGCAGGCGCCGTAGCTTCGTTGCCGCCATTTCATCATCACGAGACTCAACATCCGCTCTTAACAACATTGAACCGACCATCATAAATTCAACACCAATCGGACCAGCATCGCACACCCTCCACAATGCCAGCCACTACAGCGGAAACGCTGAGCATCGTCAACCGCACCGTCACCGTCGCGCCTCTCGTCCTTCTCTCCGTAGCAGATCACTACGGCCGTTCGGCAAAAGGAACCAAGAAGCGAGTACTCGGTGTGCTCCTGGGACAGAACGATGGCAAGAGCGTGCGGGTATCAAACAGTTTCGCGAGTGCGTATTCCCAGGGCGACAATGCAAGTCCGAACGCCCTGTACTGACGTATGGACAGTTCCATTCGAGGAGGATGAGAAGGACCCGTCTGTGTGGTTCATTGACCACAACTACATCGAGGGAATGAATGACATGTTCAAGAAGGTCAACGCGCGGGAGAAGCTGATCGGCTGGTATCACTCTGGCCCCAAGCTGCGCGCAAGCGATCTCGAGATCAACGAGCTCTTCAAACGCTACACACCCAACCCGCTCCTCGTCATTATCGATGTGCACCCGCAGGATGTTGGTGTGCCTACCGATGCATACTTTGCCGTGGAGGAGATCAAGGACGTAAGTTTGCGCATACCTTATGGAAGAAGGCGATGGTGAGGATGATTGAAGATTAATACGTTGCAGGACGGCACCACAACATCTAAGACCTTCGTACACACCCCCAGCACAATCGAGGCGGAAGAGGCAGAAGAGATTGGTGTCGAGCACCTCCTACGAGACATTCGCGATGTGGCGGTCGGCACTCTCTCAACGCGGATAACGTCACAGCTGTCTTCCCTCCAAGGCCTGCACCTCAGATTACAGGATATTGGCAAGTACTTGCAAAAAGTGCTCGACGGCGACCTTCCCGTGAACCATGCCATCCTCGGCAATCTCCAAGATGTCTTCAACCTCCTCCCCAACCTTAGCACGCCTCCAGCGACCTCCAAGGACCTGTCTACTGTGAACGGCTTGGTAAACGGCGGTGTTGGCGTCACCAGCTCAGGCAACACAGAGCTCTCGCACGCCATGAGTGTCAAGACCAACGACCAGCTGATGGCGATTTACCTGTCCAGCTTGATCCGCTCCATCACCGCTTTCCACGACTTGATCGACAACAAAATCCAAAACAAGCGACAGGCCGACGATGAAGACGCGAAGCAAGACGAGGACAAAAAGGACAAGGATTTGAAGAAAGAGGAGAAGCTGATGCTGAATGGTACGAACGAGAAGTCGGATGCTGGCAGCAAGGAGGGCAAGGCGAATGAGAAGGACAAGAAGAAGGGCTGAGCCAACGACTTCGAAACGGACATTCACGACTAGACATGGCATGGCGCAAAGGCGTCACGCAGACGATGGACTGCGGTGGAGGAAAGCCAGCCAGCCGCGTTTCATAGATCAAAAAGCGCGTGCTAGAAACGATTTGGAGCTGTATACATAATTAGTACACCACGTCGACGAGATGCTCGCTGGGAGCAGATTGTCCGCTTCCCTCACACCAATCAACAAAAGCAAATCCAATCGTCACGTACAGTTTTGTCCCTCCCATATCTGTTGGTCAGCCACTCTAAAAGCCATATTGTCGATTTGTTCGAATGTCGCAAACCCACCGAATCCATCAATCCCCCTACCCAGCAGCCCACCCAGCAACCTCCTCCACCCCGACCTCCCTCTCTCCCACCAACCGTTCAAACCCCGAACATCTCTCCGCCACCACACAAGCCAGCAGGTGTTTGCAAACCGGCACATTTCCCCCTCGCGCCAAACCGCCAAAACCCAGCCAAGCAACTGCATCTCCTCCATCATGAGCAGCAGCAGTACTAGCAGTACTAGCAGCACCAGCACTCAACCCATACCCCCCATCATCAGCCTCATCCCCATCCCCTCCAACCCCGTCATCGTCCCTTCTACCGCTGTCTTCTTCCGATGAAGCAGGCAAAGCGGCAAATGCAAACGCAGGACACGAGCAATTCCACGCTTTCAGGCGGACTTCGTAGCTGGCTCCTGCGGTCGTTGTGGTAGTGGTAGTATGTGATGCCGGGTGGTGATCCGAGCGAAAAGCAGAAGAAGTTTTCGCTGCTCGCTGGGTGCTGCTGCGGACTTGGTAGAGGATAGTTTGGTTTCGCTTTCGGTATTGGTTTTGGTTTTGGTTTTTCACGCTGGGATTGTCTTCAGGCTGTGGTTGGTGGTGTTGTTGGTGGTGTTGGGATGATGGTGGTGCTTGCGGCTCGGTCTGAGTTTCTTCTTCCTGGAGATTCCGCTCCGGGTGTTGTTGTTGTCTTGTCACGATTTCGGACGACGCGCAGTGGGTGGTGTTCTCGTCGCCGTCGCCGAGATGTGGAGCTAGTTGCTCGTGTTGTTCTGGAGATTCTTCGCCGGCGGTTGTCACGAAACGCGTGACGAGCCCGCGGTCCAGTAGATCCAAAGCCGGGAGGAAGTCGTGGGGGAAGAGGGAGTGGAGGGTTAAAAAAGCCAACTTTGTGTTTTGAGAGACTGCTGTGGCTAGAGGATTTGACGTTGCTTCGCTTGGGCCTTGCTGTTGGGTGGATGTGGCGATCGTCGAGATCAGTGAGGTGAGGAGGCGGCGGGTTGATGGGAGCGGTTTTGGATCCGAGGCGGCCATTGGGGGTGTTTTCTCTGTCTATTATTCAGGTCGGGCCTGTGATGAGTCGAGATGATTCGGCTGATTTTTTTTATTGATGACAAAAGTTTGATGTTTTGTTGTTGTCGTTGTCGTTGTCGTTGGATTTAGGAGTTCAGCATGGGCTTGTGCGCTAGCGGTGTGAAGTGAGGTTGACGCGAGTAAATGTGGTCGGTGCTGAACAATCATTGGAAATGGCGATACATTCTCTTGGAGCTCTACGAATGCCCAAAACAGCATTAAGAGAGGTTGCGTTCGAAATTCGTACAGGGTTTTATGGGAATAGGACATGAGTACAAAAATCGCATGGCAAGGCGCATGACCAAAAGGCCGTGATGGTAGCCGCACCCCATCTTTGCACCGACCTATGCCCTGGGGAGAAATGAGAAACCCCTGAGGAAAGTATATACACATTACACAACGACTGATACATTCAACTCAATAATTACCACATCCCACGTGAAGACACAGCTTCCGAGCAGTGACCTTCGATCCATGCGTCCTTTGAAGGTGAGCGCTGTCTTCGACGTTGTTGTCGACGCTCGCCCATGTGTACCGCATCGCTGTCGTGGTGAAGCGGTGTAGATGATAATTGCTCCTGCCACCCCTCATCGGGCAACACTCCGCGCCGTCCTCGAGGCTCCATGATATCAATAGAAGAGCAATGGTCCTCTTCGAGGGCGGGAGAGTGAGTGTAGTACTCATTTTCATCGGCATAGTAAGACTGAGGCCTTGTTGGGGAAATGGTATCGTTCCTCGCCTGCTGTACCGAGCTCCTCAGACGTGGCCGCCGGCGACGACCTCTGTGGCGGTCTGCGGCCACCGTGCGCAAGATGTCATGAATAGGCGCTTCATACAGTTGCAGATCCCGGCTGGTAACGCCTTCTGCTATGGCTTTTCGTCTAAAAGCCCGCCAGACAGCTGGATCGTCGTCTTCATTGCTGTACTCGGTCATGAAGGACGAGGGCATGCTGACCGAGTCTACGGACTCGGCAACCGCTTCGATGGTTGTCTGCGGTACTTTGGGAGGCAAGAGCTGACTAACGAGGCGCAAAATCTCGTCTTGACCACGCTGGAGGTTCTGCTGGCCGTGTTGAATCTCGCGGTCATTCTGAAGGCCGAGAGAACTGCTGAAGCAGGTGAGGTCCAGGATGTGGCGGTCTAGGGCTGCGTTGAGGTCGTCCACCTCATGAGCGCTCAGTCGCAAGCGATCCCAGAATTTGAGACCCGAGCGTTTGTCGAGAATGCGAGTCAGGCGTTGCACAGTGTTTCCGATGGTAGAAAGGATATCGTCGAGATCTCTCTGCGAACCCGTTTTCCTGGCTTTGCGTTGCGGATATTTGTAGTGCGTTGCAAGGCGTTGCAAAGGCTCTTGTAGGCTACGAAGGCGTTGTGAGATTGCTCTGTATTTTTCTGGAGCGTTTTTCCAGGCGTCGTAGGTGAATTTGACGGCTTGGAGAGCTTGGACGATGTCGCCCAAACCTACGCCGAATGACATTTTTGTGATTTGCCGGTTGAGGAGTACTTGCAGGTGGTTTTAAGAGAAGAGCGGCGAGTAGAAAAGTGCAACTTTACCACTGGACGTTCGGTTTTATCGTGATGAAAGCCTCAGACTTACAGGTGACAGGATTCTACACAGAGGCGAACTCCTTGGATAGGGCGGAGGATGTTGGTTAGTGAGGCCTCTCTCGATGAGTCTTCCTCTTCCTCTTTCTGGCAGTGCAAGAAAGAGTATGGAGACTGACACCCGAATCCATCGTTTGCTCTCGGCTTAGAACGAGCGCACCCAAGCACATGTAGTCGTGAAGAGCTGCAGCGCCGAGGTATGAGCCTTGCTGGGTACTACTACTATAGTTCCCAGCTAGAAGAGATGCACGCCACGCCTGCAGCGGCAACGGCGCTTCCATGCACAATGTACGTGATGATGCAACACGTCGGCCCGCGTAGATCTGGTAGTCCCTGCGCGAGATAAGGTCGGCGATTAGGCGTGCTGCTTGCAGAAGGAGGATGAGGAGGTACTGATACTTGGATACCTGTAGAGAGGGATGTGGAGGGGAGGCATGATACATGCAGCCAACGGAGGTGGACAAACGAACGGGGCGTAGGGCCGTTTGGCAGCAGATGAGAGAGCCTCGTGTTTACCTGCAGGACACCCACTCACACCGACCAGCGCCGGGCGAAGGCGAGCAATTAGACCTGCCTGCCTGAGGAGTGTGCTGGGTGGAGGAGATCAAGGTGGTAGAGGTCACGGTGGCTGTGTCTGTGTGGGCCAGCGTGGGATGGACTGCGACGTCTCGTGATGGGATTGCAACAGGAGAGTGCATTAGCATTGTTGTTAGAGACGGCCGCGGCCTCATTGGCGGCGTGGGGTGGGTGGGCATAATGGACAGGACAGGCCTCCGGCTGAGACAGCTGGACGAGGCTGCGAAGATGTTGCCTTCCTCTCTTGTGAGTACATGTAGGCAGGTCGCTTTCACATGCTAATAATAAGGCGGAGTGGGAGGATGCGTAGATGATAGGCCGCGGGGTCAGGCGACCGGCCACCCGACACGGCGGATGACGAACGGCCATTGACGCGTGTGATACGACGGGTGGCATCTGGATGAGGCATTGGGATTGGAGGCCAATGCAAGCTCGGGTGGATTCCTCATGGATTAATTAATGGATGGAGTGATATCGATGGGGTGGAATGGGAGATGGAGGGGGATGAGCAGTGTATTCGGTCAACATTTGGCCGACACCTTAGCCGGGCGAGTCGTCAAGCCAAGGCAGCCTCATACGAAACCGCGATAGCGAGGATAGCTGTGGATCAGGCATTGGGAATAATAATGCGTCGCTTAAAGTACATGTACCATGTAACTAGGCGCCGCAGCTGGGGGCGGTCTCATCATGCGGCCGCGCAGGTCCGGTGAGAACGAGAGGTGCGCGGCGTGTTGTCGTGCTCACATGCCCACAGCCAATGGAGCTATTGCACATTGCTGTTATTGGAAGCTGAAGGGAGGGAGGGATGGAGGGATGGCTAGGGACAAGAGATCCATGGCAAACAAACAACAGATGACCTCGAATGATGCCTCGATACGGCGCCACGGCCGAGGCTCGCATTATTACTATGTCGGTGTGCATGTGTACGGTTCGGAGGTCGGTAAGCTATGTAGACATGTTACGACGGCGGTGTGGCGCGGGTCAGTGGCAAAGAGTCAATTCCTGTGGTGGACCGTGTACTGTAGAGAGAGAGCATTGACAGCCTTGTTTTCAATCCTGATTACTGAATCATTGCCAGGTGGCGAGCACGGCTGATGACAGCGAGCGAGCGAGCGGACAGCAGACAACAAAGCAAAGCACAACACAGCATACAGCATTGAGGCATTGACGGGGCGAATGCGCATTGAGGTCATATGTGAGAGTGTTCGGCTGTGATCCAGTCGGTCGGGCGATGGAACCTGACATGGTGCACAAGATGGCCACAGATGCTACAGATAGACTGGCATGCTACGTGGGGACAAAGGTACATGTACATGAATACTTTCGACGCTACTTGCAGAACCAAACTACTGCACGCAGGCAGAGACATGACAGCGCCTGGACGACGTTGCAGCCCAGTCATGAGTCACAGACAGATGATGATGATGATGCTCTCTCATCACCAGTTGCGCCTGTTTTGCTGGAGGAGTAGTAGTGGTCTCTCACGAGCATGAGCATTCTCCACAGCAGCAAACGCCACACTCCATCCGGCAAATCCAAGACGAGCCTGCAGACCAAGTGCAAAGAGAGGCAGCACCGGAACGCGGCCAACGCCAACGCCAACGCCGGGAGGCATCAGCATTCGTTCCTGTTATTCGCCAATACTACTCGCTACTACTCGCTACAGTATGGCCACGCCCAGCTTTTTGCATTACTGTATGCTGCCTCGTCTTCGCCACATCCACCAGCTGACACACCCCGACGATTCGCCCGCGCGCGTCTACCACCATAGCCGCCAATCCAGTCACAGTCCAATCCAATCCAATCCAGTCACGCTTCGATTCCAGCCAGTCCAATCCTGTCTCGGTGCGGTCTGCGGTCTGCGGTCGGAAGGTCTCTCTCGGCCGGTCGTGTCTCTACACCTACACTACTTCTCTCACTCTCCACGCGCTTCGCCTGCAATTGTCAGCGGCCAAATGGCTGCTTGTTGTTGGCTTCCTCCCTTGTCATGCGCCCCTTGCGACCTGCTCCAAGCATTGCAGCAGAAGCATGTCTCACTGGTCTCGCCTCTCCATAGTCGCCGCACGCCCTAAACCTGCGCCCATGTCGCATAGTCGCATTGTCGTCGCTCTCGCCCGCAAATAATGTCATCTGCCGCCACACAGCACCCCATCATCCATTGCCGCCTAACTTCCATTGACTCTTAAGCCTAGCCTTAGTCCCGTGGCACCGCCTGTCTGCCTGCCTGCTCTGCTCTGCCTCTCCACTGTCCCATCTTGATATCTAATCCTCTTCCCGCTGCTGACACCATCGCCCTTCCGCCTCTTTCTCCTTCGCTCTGCGTTACATTGACTTCGTCTTTACCAAAGCTCGGACTTAACGGATTACCTACACCACCAACCAACCAACCAACACCCTCCTCGCCAATCCATATAAGCCCTACGCACTCACCTCAACCGCCACTTTTCTTCTCTACCAAATGATCGATACGACACTCCACTTCATGAATCCACGACCATTCTCACAGTCGCACTTTCACGACATGGATACATCTTCGCCGCCCACGAAGGAGCCTGGCCGCCAGCTGCCGCTGCCATATCTCTCGCCTCCCGAGGAGACTGCCTACACCAACTTCTCAAAGGACGTCAGCCTATCGCCAACTCAGACGTGGCAAATGGCAAAGCTGCCGCCTATTCATACTCCCCATTCGCCACCGGCGTCGCCGTCTGCACCGACGCCAATTCAGCTCGCCCCAATCAACTCTGACATCTCACAAGCATCAGCCGCTCCTCGTGACCCGCCACTCTTCTCGCATCCGCAGTCAGACGAAAACACTGCGCCTCTCTTTGATGACGCCAGACCATCGAATATTTCACGTCGTGACAGCCTTAGTCCCGGCTTCGCCAAACCTAAACTCTACCACGATCGACTCTTGGAGACATTCGAAGGCCCTCACAGAGCACTCGAATACTGGCGGGCTTCCATGAGCGAACTGAGCCGGATCCCAGGCTGGGCCACCAAACGACACGCTTTGCACCCTCCGGTCGTCAACACCAGGCTCGACGCATACACAGCCAACATCAAACACAAACTAAACCACCCGACCAAGGCTGGAGTCACCAAGAGCCGACCAGTGCCGTCGCCCAAGGCCAAAGCATCCAAGCCCGCCAAAGTCGCCCTCCCACCTGCACCAACACCGCGCAAAGCACCAAGGGCTGCAGCAGTACACCGCGAGGCTAAATCGCAGTCACTTGAGCCTCAAGCTCGCAAGCGCGCTCCGCCTTCGAAGCATGCACCTCTCAAAGCCGAAGACAAAGACTGGGCAAGGCTCGAAGACTTCTCGCCGCCAACCTCAACTCTCGACAAGGCCGGTGCCAAACCCCTGAAGGTCACCTGGAGGGGCAGCCCCAACGACCTCCGTGCCGATCCTGAAGTGCACCACATGCATCCTCAGGAGATTGAGGCCGCAGCCGAGCTCAAGCTCTTTGGTGCGCAGTACCTGGCCAATAAGCGACGGATCTTCATCGCCAAGGTCAACAGCCTCAGGGAAGGCAAGAACTTCACCAAGACTGCCGCACAGCAGGCTTGCAATATTGATGTCAACAAGACAAGCAAGCTGTGGGAGGCCTATGAGAAGAGCGGCTGGTTCGACCGCGAACACTTTGAGCAGTTCCTCAAGTGATTTACGATACCCGTTACGACCCTTTGCATCAGGAGTGTTCCTGGGTGGCGAATTCGCCACTTGTGCTCTCCCATGACATGATCGACACCTCGCATCAGATTGAATCAGGCGGCAACGTCCACGACATTATGACTCACCCTGGATCTTTTTACGATTGGAGTTTACGAGCATTCGCACGCAAGCGTGCGGTGGATTTTCTTTTTGGTCTGCTTTCATTTTTTCCGGTCAAGCTTTTTTATCGCTTCACGCTTTTTCCTTGCATCTTTCGGCAATCCTTTCAGCGCTTCTTTATGACTCCCCTCATTGCTCTCGCAGAGCATGCTTTTTCTTCTCCAGGATTTCCAGCACTCTTTGAGAGGGTGGATGCATTGCATCGCATGATCTGGCACGACATGGCATTGGCAGGTGATACCCAGCCGTTTTTCAACGATCGGTAGTAGATAGAACGAAGCCATCAAGTTGGTAATGAAGATTTCTTGAATAGTGAATTTTCCAACCCGTGACCATTGCCTGTTCAATGTGATACTCGTGAGTTAAACTGTGGTGATTCGGCAACACAATGATGTTTTGTCGCCGTCTCACCGTAGAACCCTCTCACCGCCAAATCGCAAGTATTCAGCCCGACTCGAGCGTGTCAGACGAGCGCTGGTGAAACGCAAAACTGATGTAAGTT
>Ga0265780_10003260_pt1 | contig 21433 bp, 19 predicted proteins | sample P1T30metagenome_FD_192432 | JGI IMG/M metagenome (GOLD analysis project Ga0265780, IMG submission 192432) | Plant litter microbial communities from East Loma Ridge, Irvine, California - P1 T30 | ecosystem: Environmental > Terrestrial > Plant litter > Unclassified | place: USA: California...
CTTTTATTCTTTATCGTCAGCACCATCAGCAAGCTATCATCGCTCGTAACCCTGGGCTCAATAATCCCGACATCTCCAAGATTATCGGCGAACAGTGGAAAGCTGAAGGCGAGGAGTCGAAAAAAGTTTGGCAAGACCTAGCACTCGTACGTTTCGATATTCTATACCCAAAGCACTTCTAACTGGCTGCTAGGAAGAAAAGGCTAGACACCACGAACAATATCCCGATTATCTCTATCAACCTCGGCGTGTTAGCAAACCCGGCTCTTCACCGCTCAATCCATCCGTTCAGCACACCACCGTCGACAAGTACCGCTGCCCAAGGTGTGGCGGACGGAGCATCAAGACTCCGACCAGTCCCTTTCCGGACTCTGCGGGTACACCTACATTATCGCCTCCAAACTTCTCAGAGGGCCTCACTCCGACCACGCGATATCTACCCATGATGAGCAACCTCAGCCTTGACTCCCCGGGGCGCCGACGATCTCACGTGCCATCGTCCCTCAGTAACATACAGATTCCATCAATCCGTGAGGAGCCGGGGATGTACACGCCAATGACGCCGGGTTCCAAGAAACGGCGCTTTGACTACGGCCCGCCACCGAGTAACGTTCGCAGACCCGATGGTCCGTACTACACCCAGTATGCTCGACGAGTATCGCTCCCTCCAACTCAAGTACGATACTCGCCTCCCAACAGTGCTACCATGCCTCCACCACGCACACCCCGTGACGGACGAAGATTTTCATTGGCCGAAGTCGCCTCTGCATCCAGCCACTTGGACCACAGCCCACGAAGCGTAGAGGAAGTGCTCATGACCTTCCCCTATCTAAAGAAGATCAACCTTCTTGGCCGCATAAGTCTTCCGTACAAGGAGCCTGTATCGGTCAGCCCTGCCCTTCAGGTCCGCGGTGCCATCATCGCCGTAGAAGGCGACGATAACGCTGCCGTGAAAGAACTCGCGCAGTGGCTCAATGAGCGTCTCTCAAAAGACACGGACTCATTGTACTCTACACGTATCGCCGAGCCGCCCAAGCTCCCGAATGAAGCCGGCGCGACCTTCGAAGACTACCTGGACTTGATGAAGGAGTGGCATGGCAAGAGTGCCGAAATGATCAAGTACATCACTACACCTGTCGAAATGGTACCCTCTTCACAAGAATCTGTCGCTTCTGACAAGGACTCCGGCAAAGATGCATTGAGTCATCATAAGGACTCCGCCAGTCCTCCCGACTCGTCCACGAGCTCTACACCCCCATCGCCCACTAAACCAATTATCATTCTGCCTACCTTCCAGCTCGCGGCATCGGTCGCATATGCGGCTCGCATTCCCGTTCAGGACGCGTATAGCACGACGGATCACTGGCAATGGATGGCTACGCTCTGGCGCGGCACTGTTGGGCCTGACCTTACGATATACATCCGGTCGCATGAGAAAGACCACGGTGGTGCGAAACCGGAGATGGACGAGTCGGTCGGGTGCTTGACAGTGGCGAAAGAGAAGGACGGTAAGTTTACAGATGCTGATCTGAGAAGGGTTGGATTCGAGGTAAGCGAGTTCATCAATGGGATGGGTGGAACGTCTGCGTAAGCGATTGCGCTTGGCCAGAGTCTCAGATGTATCTGTGGAGGGGATTGAGCGTTCAATTTGGGTTGGAGTTTAGAATTGTACCGGCGAGGCGTAATTTTCTTTCCTGCTGATCGCTGCTGGCCGGTCAAGCCAGGCGCCAGACCTACCGAAACGATCACGTATGTGGTCATGTAGTCTAGGTTTCAGCATTATAGTGAATATGTATCTTATTTTCTCACGCATCCTTCTGGTCAACGACACCTGAACTGTTCGCTGGTATAGCTGCTTCTCTACGTCGATCATGATCTCGAAATTGAGTCGCAAAGAGGTAGGAAGCGAGCAGTGGGGTGCGTATGTTCTCTGAATGGCATTCGTTGTAGTCTGGATGTCTGCAGCTAGGGAAACAGGCGCGATTTTTCGTGAGCGCGATGACGTCACTTCTATTCCAACCACGAAGCCGGTAGATACCTATTACGAAGTAGTCTGTTCTGCCTGCTCGCACGATGCAACTCATTTTGGTTCACATACATTCTATCCTCAAACCGGCGGTCGGTTGCCTCATTTGCATCAGGCGTCCAACGCGGGTGCCTGCTTGATGTGGGACCCGAACACGCACTACCTTCGCACCGCACATGCTCATCATATAAGTCACTAACGTGTCCTCGCGTCCGATCTTGCTCCATCGCTATCACTGATGGCGTCCCTGCTTTCTCTTGCTGCTGAACTCCAGCTGAATATTGTCGAGCAGCTCGACGCAACTTCCGATTCATTCATTCCGGGTCCTTCTCAAGATCTTCTGAGTCTCAGCCGCGTATGTAAGGCGCTACGAAACCTGGTTTTGCCCTTTCTGTTGAGGAAAATTACGTTGCTCAACGAGGAGACAAGCGGCACTTCTGTGCTTTCCATCCTCCGTGGTCCGTACGCACAGCATGTACGGCATCTTCACTACATCGGAGTCATGCCAATGCCAGATGATGATGTTCGGGACGAGGCACTACCCGACCCTTCACCCGATCATTTCCCGGAAGCGGTAGAGAAGGTCCTCTCAAGCCTTGCAGAGCTGCGAAATCTGGAACGCGTCACTGTGCAATTCATTTGCTCCAAGAAGAGGAAGGAAGACGAGGAAAACAACAGCTATGGCTTTGACCTAATGGAAGACTTCGAAACGGACGAGGATGTGCTCGAGTCGGAAAAGACGATCGCTTTCCGAGCCTTGATGGAGCGGTCTTACAGGGCGCTGTCGCAGAATCTACCATCCAGCATCAAACACTTAGAGCTGAAGGACGTTGTGGCCAAGAAGTGCTCCGCCTGGCAGCTTCCAGGATTCCAACGAGTGCTTGAGAATCTCTCTTCCTTCACGATTTCTCTTCGTGGAGGGGATAACGGAGCTGGTTGGCAGATCAACAAGGCAGAGACATATCTTGACTTCATCAGGGAACTCCACCTTTACTTCTTCCAACGCCTCTCCAGCGTCAAGCATTTCAGTTTCGCCGCAACAGATGACGGGCCCCCTGGGGTCGAAGATGGCATAAGCTGCGGTGCGCTACCGCTTCATGGACAGCATATGCCACAACTGCAAAGCTTGCATTTGGAATACGCCTTCATTAGTGATGAAATGGCCTCCTTCATCACAGCTCACAGGAGCACACTCGAAACTGTGCAGCTAAATCACTGCTATTCTCATTGGGGTGGGGGTTACACTGAAGAATTCATTTGCTGGGGTGACTTCTTCCGCAGTATCGCCTCACAGAAGATGGGTGCCCTCAAGACTTTCGACGTCGGCGCATCAGACCTTGAGCAGCTGGAGATTCCCGAGAAGAACGATTATGATTTTGACAAGGCATACCGATCCAAGGAACTGCGCGAAAAGTTCCCCGAGAGACGAATGTATGACTATAAAACGCTGGACGACAAATACGGGATGGTGTTCGACAGCGAAGGGGATGCACACGAAAAGTTCGAGGGCGGCAGTGATCACGCAGGCTGGCAGCAGCTGTGCAAGATCATCCAGAAGAATGTGGAAGCTGATGATTGAACGAAGAAGGCAACATGAAGGACAATGCACGTCGGAGCACACCAAGCGGCCGCGCCGACAATGTATCTACAAGGCTTGTTCCGCAAAGAATATTTTATCGGTCAATGAGCCATCACAAGAGCGAACCACGTTGCAAATATCGACCTAACCTGGACGACACCAGAGACCACATACCATTCACAAAATTGACGTGGCACCCACGGCTACTTGGCTACGTCCGGGTCATTTCCGGAATCCAACCCAAGACGTTCACCGTCTACCCCCGTCTGAAGAATCATGATCAGTTGTGTGAAGATGGTAGCCGTCGTGATGACAACACTTCATATTACTTTGACCGAGTGATAGGCACACAACCTTCCAACAAAGCACATGTACATTTCAAACATAGCTTTCATCTTGCTTGCCCTCATGTACCTTGAGTTCTCGGACTTCTGTGACGTGATCGCCGTCTTTCTGCTCAACCAAAGCAGCGATAGTTTCCGGCTCGTCACCGAACAACTTGGCCATCTCTACAACGTGCAGGCACGAAATTAGTATTTGTCTCGCATGCTGTTTGTACACATAACTCTTACCTTCGAGTGGAATTCCCATAGTCTCAGGTAGCGTAAAAAGCAGCACAATGAAGCCGAGGCCGGAGATGATCACGAAGACCTGGGATACTCAGTCAGTATACCTAAAGAATCGCCTCGATTGCGGACAACGCTTACAAGGAAGAACTTCCATCCAATGTTCGCAAAGGCATACGGCGTTACTTGCAGATACACCAAATCGGCGAGAGCGAGTGTGAGGTTTGCTAGCGCGACTCCTTTGCTCCTGATGTGGTTGGGAAACACCTCAGCGTAGAAGACAGCACCACCGACATCAACACCTAGATTATAGCACGCGTTGAAGATGAACAACGCTGCCGTACCCAGCGCTCCCATCTCTTTCCGGCTTGGGTCAGCCGAAAAGTACTTGACAGCTGCAGCCTCAACGATCAGGCAGGCACAACAACCTCCTATTCCGATGAGCATAATCGGACGGCGACCAATGATGTCCGCAAGAACAGCTCCAAGCAGACAGAATGGTATCGATACGGTCACCCAGCCGCCTTGCAGGAACAGCTGCTGGCGCACGTTATAGCCGAGAGCAGAGTAAAAGGTTGGACCGTAATTGTTGATCACGAGGATAGCCGTCGATTGACCAAGGAAGCAGTAGAAGCATGTGATGGCGACTCGGCGGCGGTAGGACGCTTTCGTGAACATTGAGAGCTGAGCATGATCGATCAGTAAGTTTCCCAAAGACTGCGTAGGCGACTTACCCAAGACGTCTCCAGCGTTTTGTCGATGACGGTCTGCTTCTGGATCTCATTGTATTCCCATGATGCGAGACCTTCGTCTCCCTTGACGGTGTGTAGTTTGAAGATCACTTCTCTTGCCTCTTCGTCCCTTCCTTGCATCATCAGCCATCTAGGTGACTCGGGACTGAAGAACGCAATTATGATCAGCAAGCTCGGCCAGATAAGATACATGCCAAGTGGGCCTCGCCACTGTGTGGCGGGCTTGTCCGCGTAGCTGAAAGCTACGCCCAGCCAGGCAGCAAGACTGTATCCAGTACCAATGAACACTGCGTTCAATCCGACGAAGAATCCGCGCTGCTTTGGAGGGCTCAGTTCCGTCGTGTACACGGGTGTCATGGTCAAGAAGCCGAAGGACGACATGCCCGCGAAAAACCTTCCTGCTAAAAACATGCTGATGTTGATTGAGCCGACGATGAGGGCACCACCGAAGAGTCCGATAACTGCATTGTAGTAGATTCCAGCCTTTCGGCCGAACCGATCGAGAACAATTGCTGTCAAAATGACATTGATCGCAGCACCTGCTTGGAAGATGCCGGAAGTTGCGCCTGCGACGTTGAGGAGATTGCCGGTCACCTTGCCTTCAGCATTGACGAGGCCCATGTACTGAAGGAAGACAGGTTGACCCAAGGTGACAGAGATGACCGAAGCTGGATACCTGATTCATGATCAGTACAAAGTCCTCGAGTATGGATATGGAATCGACCCACCCAAAGCATATTTGGCCCATGGAAAGAAAGAAGCAAATCAAGAAGTTTTTCAGCGTGGTTTCCTTGAACATCGACATGATGAGAAGCCTGGAGATGATGATCTGCACGCAAGGTTAGAGTGAGAGTCGAGTCCCTTCAAGTACTCCCGTACATCTGGGTTCCCGTCGCCATGCTGATCGGCTATACCACCCCTCCCGAAGTCATGGGTTCGACTGCCCCAGCTACCAACACCATGGACTCGAGATCTAGGAGTAGGCGGAACCAGATAGCGTTTGCTCAACGCTTTACTCGAGTGGGTTAGGTCTTTGCGGGGAAGTCATAGATCGCTTCGATAATGTGGAGGTCGGAGCATTTCCGTCGCACGCGTGTGGCTGCATCTGAGGAGCTGTACCACATTGGTTCCTGTGCAGACGGTAAGCGCGCATGCACGCGCTGTTTGTGTCTGAAGCGTGAGCGGAGCATGTCGGCTACTTGATCGACATGGTCGAGAACAAGCATGGAGACCGAGGTGAGAGAATATCAGAATGCTTTGTTCATGACCATATTAGTTTACCACCCATCTTCTAGATATCGAAGGCAGAATGCTGTAGGGGATCAGAAGCTTTAAAAGTGTAACTCGGCACTTGTTTCTGTGAGATTAACGAAGCCTACCGGACTCAGCTACATATTATAATTGCGCTAGCACTGAAGCGCAGTAAGCTCTTGAACACCATCTCAGAAACTTCATTGCAAGATACGATGTTTTGTTCCTGCACAAAGGTGGGCCGTCGAGTGACGGAGAATGGTTTGCGTTCCATGTTGTTGCACATAGTAACACAACAATGTTTGTCAATGCATGGAGTGATTTACTTTTAACTGCCGAACCTACAGCTTGCCAAGTGAAAGCACAACAAATCCCACTCCCATACCAGCATCAACGCCAATTGTCAAACGATTTTTCACTCGCCTCCAACTCTCACCAATACCAACCTCGCGACAAGCCGCGTCTAACAATCGAAAGCAAATCAAAGTCCAGCCAAAATCGCGACCATGCAGCTCCGTGCAAGACCAGACCGAAAGACCACGAACATGGAGCTCCGCTCGCAACGTACCGAGAAGGCGACCGACGATGAGCCTGTGGAATCGATCGTATCCTTAGATAAAGTCTCAGAGGCCGGGGCCATCGAAGACCAAGAACTCATGTTCAAGGAGCCCGTCAAAAACTTCTGCGCCCATGCATTAGACGTGAACCTGGCCTGCAAATTCTTCACCAACCTCCCGGCAGACCTCCGTCTCGAGACGTACAAGGCAGCATTTCCAGAGATGTGCCGACCATCAGACACAATTTCTCCTATCCACAAGGACGCGCTTGTATCCATCCAATACGTAGAGCGTTGTACCGGTTATACTGGCCCCGAGAGAGACTGCGCTTCTGCCGAAAATCCATGCGGACCGTGTCAATTCCGCCAGATGTTCGACAAGCTGACGCCAGCGGTCACGTCGCATTTCGCCCGCGATCCGTCGCTACGCGAGGAGTTTCTGTATCACTACTTCTCGCTGATACAGCTGCACTGGGATCGAGGATTTGAGCGCGGCAATGCAGCGATTCCAGTGTTCTCCGGTTTCTTCGACACTTATCGGGAGCATGTGGCGTCGCTCAAGCACTTGACACTGCAGCTGCACTGGAAGTACAACGGCTTGGAAGCGCAGGTCCCAGATGATTCGTTCACGCCTGAGTGGATGGCGGATGATGGACTCCGGACTGACGCCTTCGATATGGGCATGGTGTTTGGCGTACTGCACAAGCATCGTATCAAGGCTGAGGTTGTCTTTCTCGACACGAACGAATGTCGTCGTCCTTTTTTTGAGCGCGTCGAGGCGCTCTGCAAGGAATGGCTGAAGCGCGGTGGCGAGCGTTCTGGGAGACGAAGGACCGCGAAATGGAGGATCTCTTTCGCTTCGACGAAGAGCTGCGGCAATGCGCTGATGAAGCGGTTGCGCTTGAGGCTGAGAGTCGACAGCAATGGGCTGGGAAAGCGGTGGAAATGAAGTATAATGTGGACTTCAGCGAGTAGTCAGTGTGGGATGAGACCATGATGTATATCGGCCGTGGCGCTTGGAGCTGAATGCAAGCAACAATTTTCGAAGGGAAAGTAACTGCTAAAGTCGAAAGAAGATAAGAGACAGTATATACAAAGACTCTGTGACTGTGAACGTAAAAGTTTGTTGACCTCCGTTGATCTCAGCTTGGCAACCTCCACAAATATACCGAGCGAAGGTTTGTCATACTGTTTCAGTCGAAACTGCTCAGCCACCATGAAAGAAGTCGCGGATGCTATGCGGACGGGAACACAAATTTCAGTTCCAAGTTGCAATTCTACCTCCAATGAACTTCATATACCTCCTACTGCTCAGCTGCTATCAAAATTTATTTCATGCGGCTTCCTGGTTCTCGATCTAGAATGATCAGTGCAAAGCTACCAACGCCAGGAAATGAAATTGGCCACAGTGTATATTCATTCACGTGATGATCGAGCGAGTAAACCCTTCGAAAGTTCAGAACTGCCGTCCGAGAAAGAATTGCTCCATCCAACTTTCATATCCCCACTAGATACGAACCCGATCCAACACCTGCTCTCAACAAAGCATGTACTCCACAACACTCCTCCCCGGTTCCCCCTTCTCCCACTCCCCCACCGCCTCCCCAAACATATACCCATCAACATATACATCCCCAATATACCTATACTCATCCCTCCTCCCCTCAGGCCTCAACATCACCGGCGTCGAGCACCCAAACGGCACAACCACCAGATCCCCAGCCGTCATATACCCAGACCCCATACCCACCAGCCCCTGCTCAGTGATACACAAATTCCTCCCCATCATTCGATTACCAAAGTGATCTTGCAAGAACTTGCGCCGCGCGTCGGGCTCGATGAGGCCAGTGATGTTGGCATAGTGCGCGAGGTCTTCGTCGATGGGGAGGCGCGGCATTTTCTCGCGGAGCAGCGAGGCGAAGACGTGGTATGTGAGGTCGTGCCACGTCTGGGGGTCTGCTTGTTCTTTGGGGATCTGGCCGAGGCAGAGGGTGCGGCAGAATGCTTTGTGCATGGGGTGGCTCTCGTTGCCGTCTTCGATGTTGAGGTGTTGGAGGAGGACTGCGCGCCAGTGGAGGAAGGCTGTCAGGTAATCCTGCGAGGCGCAAAAGGTGCCGACTGCGATGCCGGTCGCTTTGACGACGTCGAGCTTGACGGCTGCGATCTTGAGCTTGCGCCGCTCGTTGTGGAAGCGGTAGCGGGCTTTTGTTGGCCCGTCTTTGGAGCGTGAGGCTTCGAAGCCGTGGGCAGGTCCGAAACCCGATACTTCGGGAATGTGCGACCAGTCGGGGCACCAGCTGGGAAGGCCTAGAGAGTTGACGTGAAGCGGGAAGTGAATCGCCTCGCGGATGACGTCGAGACGCTCTGTGCTCGAGACGAGGTAGTCAACCACGTCTGTGTACACGGTCTTGACCGACTGACTGTAATCGACAGGGAATTCGCTTTGCATTGCTGGCGGTAACATGCCGAGAATACCAAATACTTTGTCGCGTGGATTCTCACTGAGCTTCTTTCTGCAGGTGCGCATTACTTCGAGCAGTGACTCGTCGCCGAGCTGAGCAAGCAAAGTTCTTTCTGGGAAGCTGGACGGGCCTTGACGGGTGTGAGGATCCGAGGTGTCGTCCCAGAATGTTTCGGCAGCTTGTCTGTATGTCTCCCATGGCAGTACAGAGTCGCCGCAATACACCACTTTCTGTGCGGCTAGCAGGACTTCTTGGACGACCTGGGTTGGTAGCCAAGTCAGTATTAAATAGATATGTTTTGCATGGTGACCAGGTACTCACCCATAGCCTTTTCCAGTAGTCTCTCTTCAGCAAGGCAAACAGTGCCGCAGAGTCGGCATATTGTCGCACAGCTCGAACACGCTGCGGTGACACGAGGTTTTGTGCAGCCTTTTCGAGCAACTGTATGGCTGACGCACTTTCGTCGGCTTCGGGCCCAAGCCAGATCGCAACATGCATAGCTCTGCTGTAGATGTAGCCCATGAGACGTACTTGACTGGACCTTTCCTCGCTGTTTGCCTGGTCAATAGATAACGCGTCCACCCAAACGAACGTAGCTTCTCTTTTCCGTCGGACCGCAATGAGTGCATCGTAGAGACTGACTGCAACGGGAACCGGTGTGCTTTCCAGCAATAAAGATCGTGTATCGACGCCATCTCCCCACGCGTACTAGAAATGGAGAGTATTATCAGCATCCATCTTCCCTTGCTCGTGGAAATTGAAGGTGCTTACAGAAATCGCGATGTATCCTGGTGCGTCGTCGAGGGACCAGTGCGAAATCTCACACTTGAGCTTGGACATCTTCTCAGGCAGAATCTTGACCAGTCGAAACTCCATATCCTTCAAAGGCTGGTATTGGTAGGTTCTGGGGCCCAATATTCCAGAGCCGGACACTGACTTGGACGGCGAGAACAGCGCTGTCGATGTAGCAGAAGACGCCGACCTGGGCCTTTCTACGTAACTTCCAGCATCGGATCGCGAGTCACCAGGCGATAATTCCGAAGGATAACGGGATTTCGAAAGCTGCGAGATGGGTGTATCAGTACTCAGGTCTGGCGTGCCCTTGAAAGTGGACGGACCGCCGGTAGGTGTTTGGATCGAGTACATGGGAGGAGGTATTGGAACATTGTGCCGTTGCTCTTGGTTCACGGTTGGTCTTCCGTCAGTCGTCGGATTGGAGAAAGACCCTTGATATTCGCTGGCATGGTCGTCAAAGCGGAACTCTCCGGCCACATTGTGCTTCGAAGGCAAATTCGATCCTTCCGGTTTCGCAGAATTGTCAGCAAAATTTTGCTTCTCTGGGAGGTTTATCACAGGAGGCGCAACATAGATCATATGCTCTCCAGGTGCATAAGGACGTGTGAGAGGAGCACCCCGCTCGTCTAATAAGAAGCGCTAGATCAGCGAAAGTATCGTGAGATGTGGGTGTGTGTTCTGGACTTACCGACAAGTTCCTGTTCCACGTGGAATGGTTCTCGTCGCGAGTCACCTTGTTGAATTCTGGGACGTGATGGTAGATCACGGTCATCAAAACGATGGTCACCGTGTTGCTCGACCTCAGACCATTGCTCACCCGGTAGTCCAGATTCATCAAACATATGATCACCATACGCCTCTCTCGGGGACGGCCTCTTTGACCGCACACGATCCGATGGTAGCCCGAATGGATCCAGGTGTCCGCCTGTAGAGTTTCGCTCACGTTCATCATGCTTCGAGCGGTGCTCATATGCACCTCCCTCCTCGTCTCGATTCCGTGACTTTGAACGACGCGAAGATTCCCTGCGATGGCCAGGCCTATCTCCTGCATGCCTATCGTCAAAACGATGCTCTCCATAAGGTAACTCTATCGATACCGGCTCCGCTAAGCCATCGTAATTTTGATCAGGTGGTGGTATCGGCGGTCGTCCTGACGATGAAGATGGAGGCCCTATCATCAAGCGTCCCTCATCAGAGCGAATGTCATCCTCAAATCTTCTCCTAGACTTCGAGCGATGCGACGACCCATCTCCCGCTCCAGTGTCCAGATCATCGAAGCGATGTTCACCATACTCCATGCCCCGTGAGACTTTAGGATCTCTGCGATGTCGCGTTTCCACATCATCGTCATCTCTACGTGGCCTTTGCGATGACTTGTCGCGTCGCCTTTCTCCTTCATCATCTTCTCCACGTGACCTATGCGCCGACCTGTCGCGATGCCGTCTCTTTTCGCCCTCACCATCATCTACACGTGATCTCGACCTATGTCCGTCCCGACTCTTCTCGTCAGACCTTCCATCCGAAGAATGGCGCCGCCGATGCTTGTGCCGTTTCTTGTCCTCCGCGTCCTGGGGCGCAAGGCGATCAGGCTGGATGATGGTAGTGATGATGTCGTTCAGGAAGGAGCCTGACATTGTGAGTCGTTCTCCGAGGGTATCTGGGATGAACAAGTTTCGAGTCGCGACATGCGCCAGTTATACGAAGTAAGGTGCGGCTGCGATGCGAACTGCTGCCTTGGTGGGGTCGTGTGTAACAGCCCCCAAAACCATCAGCCTCACCATGGTCAGCTCGCTAGTGCACGACTAGGGTGCCATTGACCGATTGGGCGTCGGGCTGAGGGCCGCATGTCTTTGTGAAAACGAAACGTCGAAGAAGTTCTTCAGAGATCCGGAAGTCGGAGTGCGCCAGTATGGGAAAAAGGGGGAGAAAGAGCAATCAAGCAATACCGTAGCAGGGAAGATAGTGGTCTGATTGGTATTTCACGCTGGCATCTTTACCCCTCGTTGTGCGAAATGGCGTGGTCGGTGAAAAAACTCCTAGAAACAAAAGGAAGAAGTGGCGAGGATGTGAGAAGTTAGGTGTCTTCTTTGGAAAATGACGCGGAGATAGGAAGTTAGTTCTCGCGTGCTGGAAGGTATGACATGTCTGGGCAACCTTCCATTGCTACCATGGTGCAGCTGCGAGAGGACAGTGATTCTGTGCGAGGTTGAGAGTAGATTAGGTGAGAGGTTGTTGTTGAGGTGCGGTGCGACTTCCTCAAGCAGCTGAATGTGGAAGCCACAACCACAACACAAAACATTGTCTATAACGCGAACTGCAATTTAGTCGCAAACAAGTTTTGAGAGCGCCGATGGACTTTCGCTAAATTCAACCACTTTTTGACCACCTAAAAACATCTCGTAGTATTAAACAGAAAAGGCATGAGGCACTCAAGAACGTATGGGATTGTGTCGTGTGTTCTTGAACAGCAACATAGCTTGTTGTAAAGGCACTTGTCCATCTTCAAGAGACTTAGTGCCGATCACAGGTCCACGGACTCGAACTTGCTTGGGTCTCCGTCTCCCTCGTCTACCACTGACGCCTGTCCTGGCTTCGGTCTGCTTGGCAGTCCAGCCTCAAAGGACTTCTCGTCGCTTGGCTCAGGTTCTGAATCGTCTTCACTCGCTTCGTCTTCCTTCTCCTTCTCCCCAGATTGTGGCCTGAGATCCTCAGTTCTAACCTTCTGCTCTTCGGTCTGTGACTTTGGCTCTGGGGTAGTTGACCTGCTCGCTTCGCTGACGTCGTCTTTCGGTGGCGGTGGAGGCGGCGCGGAGTCCTCTTCACGGTCGTGGGCGGGTCTGTCTGGTGTGGGTGGTGTGACTTCGGTTCGTGGGCTCGTGACTGGACTTCGGACTTGCTGCTGCTGCGGCTGCTGCTGCTGCGGCTGTTGTTGCTGCTGTGGTGCTGCTTGTGACGCTCCCGGGCCCACGTTCCGTAATCTGGGGTCCGCGTTCAGGTAGTAGCCGCGAACGCCCACGATCCTGCCTTCCCGTTCGCAGCCAATGACCCAGTCTGGCACGACCACGGGGATGTTGTTCTCGACCGCCTTTTCCCACGCCGGCCCTCTGCCCTCGGTGCACACAAAATGCGTGGTGTCGATGCGCACATTATCTGCAAGCTTGGCGCCAATTCGCTCGACTGAGCGCTGCAGCGACTCGCGCAGGGCAGCGGGCATGTGGCCGGGCGTTATTGTGATGCCGGACAGATCCGTCATCTTGTGCGTCTGCACCTTGAGCTTATCGCTGCTGAATGTGCCCGCGCTCGTCTTCAGGACCAGGTGGAAGGTGTACTCGGTGTCCACTGCCAGGCCACTGAGCTTGGTGCTGTGCACGTCGCTGGGCTTCGGGATGGTGCCTGCCTTGCTGCCATTGCGGTACAGCGTGAGGCTCCTCAGCTCGGCAGTCGCGACGTCTATGGGATCCCACTCAAGCACCACCGACGTCTGCGTGGCATTCCGGCATCGGATGCTGGGTGCGGACGGCGTCTTCTGGCCAAAGGTGCGGAATATCTCCGACTGGAGCGAGTGGAAGGAGGCGGCGGCGTCAGTCTCGGCCTTGATGTTGCGGCCTACGTCGATGTCGACGATGCTGCCGGAGGAGATGTCGGGCGGGAGCAGTATGGAGGGGAATTCGATCTACGCTGGGGTCAGCTCAGGACGCTGTGATGGTAGAGTGCACGTGGTTGGAGCATCCCGAGGTAGACATACGAGGCGCTTGTCTTCGGTGAGGAGGACGGCGACACCGGCGTCGACTTTGCCGACAGTCAGTGAGACGAGCATGGTGGTGTATCGTGTAGTGTGAGGTATTAGCGTATGGCACGGTAGGGCGTACGGTGTTTGGGTGAGCTCGCGCGTTCCTGACTACTGAGCGGTCCGAAAAAACGCCGACCGTGCCCTTTATATCACAAAACTCCCTTCTACATGCAACTGAACAATTAACTGACGCTGTGCACAGTTCGATTATGTTACCCACAACCCCAAAGCCTAATGTGACGGTACTGGCGTGAGGCAGGTGACTTGATCACATCACTCCAAGGACCTACCACATCTGACTGCCTGTCCACATGCACGCGCAAGCGAGCCTACTCACGCTAACAGAGAGCGAACAGCGACTGCTTCACCGTTCGGAACTCTCACAAAGCATGTGATTGGCATGTTGAGCTTCCAGAGCGCTGCCTGCGACGCTATCAAGCACCGTTCGGGCCATAGAAAACCCCGAAGACACCTAAATCCGAAGCCCCGAGTGAGAGCTGCCTGATTCCAACAATGGACTCACCGTGATATTATAAAGCTAATCACTGTCCCCAATACGTCTCGACATCTTCTACTCTCCTTCTCACCCACAGCACAATGTCTACAACGCAACGAGGATATGTCGGCGCCCTCATCGACCGCCTTGGCCACAACTATCTCGGCTTCCCTCCAGAGAGGTGCTCATATACCGTCACAGGCGTCCGTATTCCAATCACAGATGGAGACGAAGAGTTCGAGTTAGTGGCCGACGTGTACAAACCTGTCCTCCCACAAGATGAACAGCCTGCGGGTACACTTCTAGTCCGATCTCCCTACGGTCGAGGTCCAATGCTCTCGTTCGGCTTCGCCCGACCATATGCAGCGCGCGGCTATGTGGTTCTAGCTGTAAGCTCTCGAGGGACATTCGGTTCAGGATCGACGTTCGACCCGTGGCGCAACGAAGAACACGACGGCCATGCTGTGGTGGACTGGATGCGCAAACAAGACTGGTATACTGGCTCATTCGGCACTCTGGGTGCATCTTACCTGGGTTTCGTACAATGGGCGCTGCTGAAGAATCCGCCATCCGATATGGTCGCTGCCGTCATTCAGTGTGCGCCGCATCACTTCAGCAAGCAGATGTGGGGAACGGGATCACTGGCCCTCGAAGTTATCGAGTGGGGCGAACATGTTGCGCACCAGGAAGATTCGGGACTATCTCACTTTCTCGACGCGTTCAAATCTAAGAAGCGGATGCGAGCTGTATTGGATCGCACTCCGCTGGCTGAAAGCGTCAAGACGCACTTCAATGGTAGCGCGCCGTGGTTAGACTATGTCGTCGACCATCCAGACGTGGCCAATCTGCACTACGAGCAGATGAACGCCAGCGAGGCTTTGGAGCGCGCAGATATCCCCATACTGTTGATCAGTGGGTGGGACGACCTATTCGCCTCACAATCGCTGGAACAGTATGCTCGACTCAGCGAACGGAAGACGAACGTCGCCTTCACTATCGGGCCTTGGAACCATATGCAATCTGGGATGGACGCAAAGACCGGGGAACAGACGTTCGATTGGCTGCAGGTACATGTTGCGAAGCGCAAGACGAGTACGCGGAAGGCGCCAGTTCAGTACTTTGTCACCGGAGCTCAGGAGTGGCGGGAAGGTCCGACCTGGCCACCTCCGACAAAACATCAAACTTTCTATGTACACTCAGAGAGCAGACTCGATAGCAACGTGCCAGCATCTGATGAAAAGTCCTCGTCTACATTCATCTTCGATCCAAAAACTCCAACCCCAACAATGGGCGGAAATCTGCTAATGGGCGGAGGAAGTGCAAACGACACCGCACTCGCAAGCCGTCCCGATGTTCTTACATTCACGACCAAACCACTCGAGGACAATCTAGAGATATGTGGCCCGATCACAGTCGAGCTCAGTCACTCAAGCGACAACCCCAGCGTCGACCTCTTCGTGCGGATAAGTGAAGTCAACGCCAAGGGAATCTCACACAGTGTTACCGACACGTACTCCCGGCTCCCACCAAGACGCGACGATCAAAGCATAACTCTGCAACTGAGAGACTGCGCACATCGGTTTGCAAAGGGCAGTCGGGTCAGGTTTATTCTGGCGGGTGCGTCGTATCCTCAGTACGCCATGCCTCTCGAGAAGGCGACCCACACGATTCATCATGGAAGAAATGGACCCTCCAAAATCCTCCTTCCAGCCGTGGTCATTTAAGCAACTCCACATATATCTCCCTTGCCATCAACCTCCCCATCTCTCCCTAACCTACAGCGTATCCCTCCCCATCTCCCCCTAACCTACAGCGTATCCCGCCCCCTCTGCCCCACAAAAAACGCCAGTCCAAACTCCTCCGTGCGAAAAATAATCCGACTCCCCTTCGGAAACAAGAAAACATCGCCCTTTTCGGCTTTCACTTCAACGCCCGTCTCGTCCTTGATGTAAAAGTGCCCCTCGAGCACAATCTTCATCTCGTCGTAGCTGTACGTGTAGTCGAGTGGCGTGCCTTTTTCTAGGCGGTAGAGGCCGCCGGATATGGGTGTGGTGGGGGATGTGGATTCGCTGGGGTGGAAAGGGAGGGGAGTTAGTGAGGAAGGGTGTGGAGTTATTGTGGGAATAGAAAGGAGAAGGTGGCAAGGTGAAAGTTGCGAAAGGACGTACGATGATGCGATGTCTCCCAAGAACGCATTCTCATTCGCGACGAGTGGGGGTTTGAAGCTCGATTGCGCTTTTTCAAAGTATTGCATTGCTGGCATTGTAGCGGTGACGATGTTTGGAAGCGGGAGCGAGATATGTTGAAGAAAGACCAGATGAAACGTGCAAGTCAGCACGTACACGAGAGCTTATATACCTCTTTCCCATCCTCGTAACTCAGCCGCCTACTTATCTCCAACCACGCATCAGCATCACCAATAGCCATACTCTTCAGCTTTACAGCGTGCATATCCAGGGACTCGACTACTACATCCGGCGCGCTGGGCATGCACGTAGTGTCTAGTCCCATCCATATCGCGTGCTAAGCTTTCCTCTGATGTGGGATTGCTTTCCAAGAGCGTATTCCTCGAGTAATCTTGGTGGAGCTCTTGGCGTGCTGTGGTCTCAATAGTGGGGTAGCGCTGAGGTCCTTGTGGTTGGTGGATGGCTTATCGTGTGGATAGCAATACCTCTTTGGACTGTCGATTAGTGGATGCTCACGGCGATATTGTGGGCGATGCAGGAACAATCCAAAGCGCTGAACAGTTTCGATCAGCTCGTTGCGTGTGAGGTTGGCATTTGACCTCGTCTTTCCACATCAAAGCCAAAAAATCTCCGTGGCACGTCATGCAAATCGATATATTCGAGGACTAAACGCATATGGATATCATCTCTCCTCACTCCCTTCACCATCCTCGTCTCGCCATCTCTTCCTCCACCACTTCAATTTGAACCAATCACCGAGCGGCTCCTGACTTCGTTCTCCTCCCTGTCCAAATCCCCAGGTGCCTCTTCGCTGCGCCGCGGTACTTGTGACGTCTGCGTCAGAGTGCTCATCGCCATCCTCTGGGTCGGGATGATCAAGCAGGCCCGTCGAGCTGTCGACCGGCCGTTTGCCCTGCGATACGCTTCTGGTTCGATTGCTGCCTATGCTGTCGAACCACGAACGTCGTCGCATTTGATTCAACCAAGTCGATTGTGATGTCTTCCTGCGTGCCGGAAGAGTCCCGGATCTTGGCCTTCTTTCCAGATCCGTAGACCGTCGTATTGAAGGAGACAGTGAGTCGCGGTCATTAAGCTCTGCCCATATCTCATCCGTGTCTTCTGAGGTCGTCATGCGTCTTCGCCTCGGGAGTCTCCGTGGTGAAGGGCTCGCATTCTCGTTACTTTGCTGGGTGTCTAGCACCGGTCGCTTCTGTGGTCGATGGCCAACGGTGTATGCGGGGCCAGTTGGTGCGCGGTGTAGCAGTGGTGTGCGCTCGTCAATAGATCTCCGCCTGGCTTCATCTGCAAGCGAGCCATGTCGACCCGGAGCTTCAGCTTCGATGTCGAGCGGCTCGTCGCCTTCGTCATGACTGTGTCCGTGTACGAGGCCGATACCAGGCTGCAGAGCTGTCTGGGGCATCTGGACCTTACCCATATCCCTGTTTGCGACTGGTGAGGTTGGTTCGTCTTCGACGTCTTCCAAGCGCCAACTTAGACACACCACTCCTGCCAGAAGAATGACCGTCCCAAGTGCGATGAGTCCAGCGTGTAGCCCTGATAGGCGACTACTCTGATGAAAGTAGATCAAGCCGTCAATAATAGCGATGATGTTGTAGACGCAAAAAACCAGGGGGTAAAGCACGCTGGTGCTGCACAATTTCAAGCCGCGGTGCATGTAGTATAGCTGGGTCAGAGCGAAGACAACGAGTCCGATCAAAATCATCCACGACTGCCATCGGTTGAACTGGTTGTGTCGGTCCACGATGGTGCGCACCAGTAGCTCGACTGCACTCTTCGCAATGAGCAGCGAGTGGGCTGAAAGCACGCCACTGACGCAGCCGAATAGCATGCCCCGTAGCAGACGTAGCCGCGGAGTTGATCTCGGGTAGATGCGCTTGAGAAGCCAATTCGCAATGATCAGGAGTAGCACAACAAACAAGGTTGAGAACATCCACCCAAGGAACTGCGCGCGTCCGAGTAGAGCCAGCAACTGGTCCAGATTGTGCGAAGGCTCTGAGATGGCCCCGAACAGGGCTATGAGCAACGCGCCGACCGCAACGAGCATGGTGCCGATGAAGGAGTAGCGCGTGAACGGCTCGCTAAGAACGACGGAAGCGCATATCGAGTTGAAGACGAGACCGGATGCTTGAAGGGTGGAGAGGACGGGCAGCGGTAGGGTGGTGATCTGGATGGTGCTGCCGACAACGTTCGCCACTACGAACATGAGCATGCCCAGCTGCAACACAGGGTCAGCATGGCATCCTCGAATGTGTATGTCAAGTTCTCACCTGCCATCTCCGCCGCTTGTATGGGGGCCGTCTGTCGTAGTCATCCTCCTTCTCTTCCTCGAGCAGATGCGACTTGCGCTGCAGTGTGAGGCCAACGCTCTGCACGCTGGTGGATATGAGGCCCACGATTATACCGAGCTATATGTATGTCAGCTGATTGTCTACCTTACTACCCCTTCCTACACTGCAACATGTAGAGAGCGCTCCAACTCACTGCAACGCTGGCGCCCGCGGAGAGTTCCACCATGTTTCGTGGCCAGAGGCTGTCGCAGCAATGGACTATCGCTACCTGGATTGCGGGCGCATACTGTGACAAGAGGGGCGGTGACTATGCGGAGGAGCGTGGGCGGTGAAGGGCAGCGTTAAGATGTCGTTGGCGTGAAGAGTGTCGGACGTCACGTTGGCGTTGGCCACGAGGAAGGGCAGCCGAGGCCGCAAGCAGGGGTCAGGTGGAATGACGTTGGTGTCCAAATGGCCCCCCAATCATGCGATGTCGAACGGCGAAGCAAGAAGAAGAATGGAAAAAGCCAAGTTTATGTGAAGAAGGGACTCGGCCGCCCACGGCTGAAGTGCATACCCATCTCATGCGTGGAACACCTTAGCGGCATCTCATGGTCGGCGGTCCGAGCTGCTTGCGCCGACCAACCCCAAGCTCTCTACCGTCTATCCATCAGCTATCTGCCTGCACTGCACCACACAGAACTGCTCCTCACACCCAGTAATCTCTGCACACCACCGCCAATATGTCCCAAGCACACGCCCTCTCCGACGACCAGGTAAGACCTGCACTCCACCAAAAAGACAGCCCGACAGCTCCCCACCAACTACGTCAACACCACTACTTGCACACCAGCTAACCACACCCTCCATGATAGGTCGCCGGCGAGCTGAAGAAGATGACGGCCTTCATCCGGCAAGAAGCCATGGAGAAGGCCAACGAGATTCGCCTCAAAGCCGACGAGGAATTCGCAATCGAAAAGTCCAAGCTCGTCCGCCAAGAAACCTCCTCCATCGACTCGTCATACGAGAAGAAGTTCAAGCAGGCCTCCATGTCCCAGCAAATCACCCGCTCCACCGTCTCCAACAAGTCGCGGTTACGCATCCTGAGCGCACGCCAGGAGCTGCTCAACCGCCTGTTCGAGGACGCGAACAAGAAGCTCAGCGATGTCACAAAGGACAAGAAGAAGTACCAGGGCGTCATGAAGAACCTGATTCTGGAGGGCGCGTATGCGCTGAACGAGGACAGGCTGCAGGTCAAGGTCAGGAAGGCGGATAACGACCTCACGAAGAAGGCGATTGAGGAGGCGCAGACCGAGTACAAGAGCAAGGCGGGCAAGGAGGTTGCTATCACCATTGACGAGAGCGATCCGCTGCCAGAGGGCTCGTGAGTGGCATTATACGATCATAAGGGACGGCGATGGCTAACGTGAAGCAGAGCTGGAGGCGCCATGATCGTTGGCACAGGCGGACGCATCGACATCAACAACACCCTTGAGGAGCGCCTGCGACATCTCGAGTCACAGGCCCTGCCGTCTATCAGAGTTACGCTCTTCGGCGAGAACGAGAACAGGAAGTTCCATGACTGAGAGGGCGCAGATTTGGATTAGTCTTCCGTTGGCGGTCAGCCTTGCGTGGGCAAACTGCACCACGCACTGGTCTACGCAGTTTCTCCGACACCTCCGGCTAGGATCACCGCAAAAAGTCGCTGTGGCACGGGAAAGTTTTGTGTAGAGTATCTGGACATTTAGCGAATTGTTTCTCGATACACAGCAGTATATACACGGCACACTTGTCACTTCTTATTTCGCATTCCTTTTCCAAGACTTCAGCTGTTTGTCTGACCTCACTTACACTGCTTGACAGACACGCGTATCCTCCTACTTACAAGGAGTTGTGCCGTGGTTTTCGTCGGCTACCTGTAACCGGCACATTGATTCGACTTCTTTACTTGAGCATGCCATTACTCATCTTCCGAATCATTCAAGCATCCCGCTCGCAAATTTCACAACCACTTTACCCAATAACGAGTGATCCACTCAGCGAACCATGACTTAGCAGCCTCACAGTGTCCATCCCCACTTCCACACTAGCGTACTCGCACGCACCTGATTGGCTCTCCACTGCAACCATGCCATTTAGCGAAAGAGGATCAGTCGCAAATGTATCCATGTACCTGCACCGGTCCGACGCCGCCAATTAGCGACAGAAGGATTCCAAAAAGACACACCGTGCTGATGCATCGTGCTCCTATATAAAAGAAATACTTCCGCCAAATACCAACTTCTTCACGCTCGCTCCCAACCATGTCTCTCCTCCTCCCACCCATATTCTCAACCCTGCAAGTCCCCTTACTCTACACAACCAACATCCTCGGCCTCGCCATCGGCCCCCAGCACCGAATCTTACAACTCGGGCTCACGTTTCCGCCCTTGGTCCTCCTCGTCGCGCAAAGCTTCTACCGCAAAGTCGACACTACGTATGGACTCCGGTACTCGGTGGGCGTGCTGGTCGTGTCGCTGACGTTCATGTATCTCGACTGGGTGGTGCTCAAGAGTCCGGATAAAGAAAAATGGCGGAAGGTCAAATACGTGAAGGGGGAAGATGGGAAGGTCAGGGAGGAGTTGGAGGGTGGTGAGATGAGGGGGTTCGGGGAGAGGTTCTGGTGGGCGGCGAGGATAGCGATGGG